>JACCDK011920541.1_pt1 | contig 10393 bp, 8 predicted proteins | sample 7445871 | NCBI WGS metagenome assembly JACCDK01 (sample SAMN15323436, study PRJNA562643) | freshwater metagenome | isolation source: river surface water | place: USA:Blue River Watershed | collected 2017-08-15
GCTGACTCACGAACTCTTACTTCAGAAGATCAACTTTTCACAATTACCCTCGATGAAGCATCTGAGATCTACAAACAACCGAAAGTCCGCCGCCGTGGCGTTGCAAAACCACCCCTTAAGGATCTTGGAGTTGATCCTGAGACAAAGCGACAGATAATAATTAAAGATGGAAGATTTGGAATGTATGTAACTGATGGCGAAACAAATGCAACACTTCGTCGCGGCGACACCGTCGAAGCAATGACAATTGAGCGCGCCCAAGAACTTCTAGCTGGGCGAAGGGCATGGGAACTTGAGAATGGTGGAGCTCCAAAGAAAAAGAGTGCTCGAAAGAAGAAAGCGCCAACGCTTACAGAAAAGACCATCAGCGATGCCGGAGCGAAGCGAAAAGCCAAGCGCAGCGCCACCGGGAAGGCAAAAAAGAGTAAGGAATAGGCTCCTCCTATGTCCGGGGCTATTCCAAATCCAGCTACACGCGCTATTCGAGCGAGCGAACACGTACTGCGCATACCCGCGTTTAGAAAGCTCTGGAACGCTATGTCTTTCTCTTCTTTTGGCGATTGGCTTGGTCTTCTAGCTACAACTGCTCTTGCCCAACAATTAGCTGGCGGCGATTACGCGACCGCAAACTTCGCCATTGCCGGCGTCTTCATTGCGCGATTACTCCCATCAGTGATTCTCGGTCCCATTGCTGGAGTCATGGCAGATCGGTTTGATCGAAAGAAGTTGATGGTGATTGGCGATATTTTGCGCGCCGCGCTATTTATTTCGATTCCCCTAGTGGGTAATTATCTATGGCTATACATCGCAACTGTTCTTGTGGAGTGTGTAACTCTCTTTTGGAGTCCAGCAAAGGAAGCAACAGTCCCAAATTTAGTTCCCAAGAACAAGCTAGAGAATGCAAACCAGATGTCGCTCTTTGCTGCATACGGCAGCGCACCAGTTGCAGCGATTGTTTTCTCTTTATTGTCTGTTTCGGCTACCGCAGTTGGCGCAACTTTTGGTTTAGATAATTACACCGCTGTTGATTTAGCTCTCTATTTGAACGCGCTAAGTTTTCTATTTAGCGCTATAACAATTTCTCAGATTCAAATCCCTCGGGAGCATATCGAGAAGAATCAAAGCTCTCCATCGCTGGCTGCCTCTTTAGTTGATGGAGCTAAATTCATATCTACTTCGAAGATAATTCGAGGACTTATAGTTGGAATGCTTGGAGCCTTTGTTGCAGCAGGTGCTGTTATTGGACTTGCGAGAACATTTGTTGGCGACCTAAATGCGGGCGATGCCGCATACGGAATTCTTTTCGGAGCGGTTTTTACAGGTCTAGCTACCGGAATAGCAATCGGCCCTAAAGTCTTTGCTCAATTTTCGCGCCGGCGACTCTTTGGAGCTGCCTTAACCACGGCGGGCATCTTGCTTGTCGTTCTCTCTCTTCTCCAAAATCTAGTCATTGCCCTCCTGGTCGTCCTTTTTATTGGTGCTTTTTCGGGTATTTCTTGGGTCACCGGATTCACAATGCTAGGTATGGAAGTCAGCGATGAGCTTCGGGGCCGTACGTTCGCATTTATACAGGCGCTAGTCAGAGTCTCACTTGTGGCAGTCCTCGCAATCTCACCACTTGTAGCAGCAGCTATCGGAGAACACACATTCTCATTCGGTGAAGCCGTCCTAACTTACAACGGCGCTGCATTCACAATGTTGGGTGGTGGAGTAATCGCAGCGCTGGTTGGAATTCTCTCCTATCACCAAATGAAAGATCGCCCAGGCGTCTCATTTTGGTCAGATATAGCTAACGCACTTCGAGGCGAGCTCGGTTCAATAACTAATCCAACTCCTAGTGGAATCTTTATCGCATTCGAAGGCGGAGAAGGATCTGGAAAATCAACCCAAGCTAAATTATTGAAAGGTTGGTTCGAAGAAGAAGGCCACACCGTAACGCTCACCCGCGAACCTGGTGGCTCAACGCTGGGCAACGATCTTCGGAAAATTCTTCTAGCAAATGAAACTGGCGACATCTCACCGAGAGCCGAAGCTCTTTTGTATGCGGCAGATCGTGCACACCATGTTTACTCCGTGATTAGACCCGCACTGGATCGCGGTGAGGTTGTCATCACCGACCGATATTTTGACTCCTCTATTGCCTATCAAGGAGCAGGACGAACATTGTCATCCAATGAAGTAGCTCGAATCAGCCGTTGGGCGACCGAGTCCTTGTATCCGACTCTTACAATAATTCTCGATCAGCCAGCAGACATTGGTCTACAGAGAAAGAAAAACGCTGATCGCCTAGAGAGCGAATCCATAGAATTCCATAATCGAGTTCGCCAGGAATATTTACAACTTGCTACCTACGATCCGGAGCGTTATCTAGTTCTAAATGCTCGTAAACCGATAGAAGAAATTCATATCGAGATTATTAATCGAATAAAAGAGAAGTTAAAGAAGTGAGTTCCCGGGTTTTTTCAGGCTTAGTCGGCCAAGAACAAGCAATTTCTGCGCTAGATAGAGCTATTCAGGCTTCAAATAACGGCGCCGATCAGGCTATGACTCATGCCTGGTTATTCACTGGCCCTCCTGGTTCGGGGAGATCAAATATGGCCAAAGCTTTTGCCGCTGCCCTTATATGTAAAGAAAAAGGGTGTGGTGAATGCTCAGATTGTGTGACTGCGCTGGCCGGGACACATCCAGATGTGGAATTGGTAAATGTAAACGGGCTATCTATCAAGATCGATGAGATTCGAGAGATAGTAACTAGGTCCTCATGGGGCGCTGCAACATCAAAGTGGCGAGTGGTTGTAATCGAAGACTGTGATCGGATGACTGAAGCTGCGGCCAACGCTCTCCTTAAGGCTCTCGAAGAGCCCGGTGCTTCAACAATCTGGCTGTTATGTGCCCCAACTCTTCATGATGTCCTACCAACAATTCGTTCAAGATGCCGCCATTTAAATTTAAGAACTCCCACAAAAGGCGAAATAACAAAATACTTAATGGAATCTTTCCAAGTTAATGAAGATAAAGCGGAGTTAGCGGCAAATATCTCGCAAGGTCATATAGGTAAAGCGAAAGGATTCCTAAAGAACGATGCGACCAGAGCAACAAGAAAAAGAACTTTTGATCTACTTCTCTCAATCAGATCAGAAGGCGATGCAATTCGCGCAGCTGAGGAGATTTTAAAACTAGCACAAGAGCAAGTAGAGGCAAGGTTTCATTCACTGATTGAAAGTGAAGCCGAGGAGATGAAAGCAGTCATGCAGAGTGGCACACGGGGAATGATTTCAGGAGGCGCTAAGGCGCTCAAAGAACTCGAAAAGGACCAGAAGGCTCGAACCACGAGGGCAATCAAGGATCAACTTGATGGGATTCTTTTGGATTACATAACTTTCTTTCGTGACTGTCTTGCAGTAAGCGGTCCCTGGGTGAATTCAGATCTAACGGAGCAAATTCAAAAAAAGGCCAAGACTTTGGGCGAAGCGTCGCTAACCGAATTAATCTCAAAAATTAGCGATACTCGTGAACTACTCACGACTAATGCATCACAGACCCTACTTCTCGAATCTCTCTTTACCCATTACGCTCGCACGAATCGTGGTAATTAGCACCCCTTGCGGTAGGGCAGAATTCCGCCATGCCGTTTCGCTTAGACCATCTCTCTTACGCAACTTCACATGATCAACTGGTCGATGTTGTCCAAAGGTTAGGTTCTCGAATTGGATCTGCTTTTATAGATGGCGGTATCCACCCAAGATTTGGTACACGAAACTTCACATTGCCGCTTAAAAAAGGTCATTACTTGGAAGTTGTCTGTCCATTGGACCATCCAGCGGCAGAAGATTCACCTTTTGGTAAGGCAGTTACAAAACGCGCTGAAGCTGGTGGCGGTTGGATGACTTGGGTTGTCGCAACAAACGACATTTCTCCTGTTGAATCTAGGCTCGGACGAAATTCTGTTGAGGGGTCAAGAAAGAGACCAGATGGTTCAGAACTCAAATGGAAACAACTTGGAGTTCTCGGAACTATTGAAGATTCACAACTACCATTCTTTATCCAATGGTTAACGGCGGATCATCCATCTACAGACGGCAAAGCAGTTGCTGAGATTTTGAAGATTGAAATCTCTGGTGATGAAAAGACAATCGAATCATGGCTGGGTTCAAGCCCTCAAGGCGCCTTTAAAGATGTTGAAGTTGTTTACCATAATCCCGCAGAGTTCGATGGCGAAACGGGAATAATCTCGGTAACTATCGCGACTCCAAATGGTGAAGTCGTTCTAGACTAAGTTTCGCTTAACTAAATACGCCGCCCTAGCTCAGTCGGTAGAGCGTCGCTCTCGTAAAGCGAAGGTCGCGGGTTCGATTCCCGCGGGCGGCTCGCTGGTATTAGAGCCGGATCAAACTAATCTTCTTGTCACTAGCGATAGCCAGGAATTTAGTCTTTTGTAGCGTAATCAAAGCTGAAGTTCTTGAAAAATCTACATCCCCATTTACTAATTTCGAGTTGCCTTTAGGCAGAGGAGCTAGGCAAATTCGACTTTGGCACCCGAAAATTATCGCTTTGGAATCAACACTCAATGGAACAGATGGAGTACCAAGCTCTGAGGTGTCGATGCTATATGGAATATTGGTCTCACTAACTTCTGCATAAGAGACGAAAGTGGGATCGGGTAATTCGTCGCCACGAGAAACTAGCCATGTGGCAATGACCCTGCCTTTATTATTATTTATTGCTGTCGCATAACCCGCCACAGCATTGCCATTATCTGGGCCATCAAGAGTCTGGTAACGCCAATCTTCGGGAAAAACTGTTTTGCGAGTTGCTAGTCGAACTTCACCGGAGGTCGCGTCACGATTTGAATTAATTGTTAGTACTGAGTCGTAGAGAAGATATACGGTGTTCTTGTCGGTGGTGGCGGATAGATGGAAAGCTACATCTCCTGTAGTTCTACCATCTGAAGTTTTATCCCCATCAACAATTTCATAAATCCAGCCCTCAGATGTCCTCACAGCTCCCAATAAAATCCCTTGCGATTCGTCTCTGTAGAAAACTTGGAGCCCTTGAGAAGTAGTGGCGCAGGCATTTGAAACGCTTACATCCGAAGCCGTCTTTCGCCTTAATTCTTCGCGATAATCTTGTACATCACTTCCATTTCCGTCAACGGTTTCATGGCTCCACTTTCCGCTCTTCTGGAAGGAATGCACTAGATCTTGCCGCGTTGTTTCACCATAAAAAACGTGGAGAATTTCTTTTGAGCCACTCCCACTCTTGCAGAGCGAAATAGGTCCAACATCAACGCCTTTGCGAGCGGTCGATATACGCCACCTTTTCCCAACATTTGTTGCTACTTTTAAGCTTCGCGTTGCTTCATCCCCATAAACAATCGTTTGATTACCGCGATAAGTAATGCCAGCGAGATTAGAGACTCGAGAAAATGGATCTATCGTGGTCACCGAACCAGACCTCTGTGGCTTTATTGAATTGCTTTCTACGGGCTCAGAAGTACCCTTGTCATTTTCCGCTACGAGTGTGAATTTGTAACTTCGTCCATTTGTTAATCCATTAATTCGTATTGGGCTGCTATCGAAGGTTCTGCTTTCTCCACTAGGAGATATGGTTACCGTGTAACTCTTCACTCGATCGACTCGGCTGCAATTTGGTGAATCAAATTTTAGTAGGGCATAACGATCTCCTACGAGAGCTCTGACATTAACGGGCTTTGCAGGTAAACCAGTTGCGCTGCGTAGCGGTGGAGCTTTCAACATGTCACTAATCATTCCAAGAGCTATTGGCCCGGGAGTTCTGAAAACTTCACCAGGCTCAAGGTTTGGAGTCATGGCTGAATTAATGATCGAATTGGCAAAAGTATCTTCGTCAAGATGGGTAATTGATGAACCTTCTTGATACGGGTTCGGAGTGTAAAGTTTTGGTTTTAACCCATTATTTGCAGCGACTCCAGATTCACCAGACCAGAAGAGTGGGCCAAGCATCGCTTTACCTAGGTCAGCCGAACGCGAACAAAAGTCGGTGAAAGTCCTTCCATCGGGTAGCTGGACATACGCGTCAAAAGGAGTTGGTTGGAACATATATCCAGTACCAAAGAAACGGTCATATTCAGCATTTGATAAGAAACCTAGACCATGTGCTATCTCATGGAGAATAACTGAAACTAGATCATAAGTTCGTGGAGCCGGTTTTCCATCTATTCCGGTATACCAGAGTGGGGTCGAATTAACGTTTAAGAAGATTTCTTTCTGTCTTGGGTCGAGATCTCGTTCAGCTAGCGCATTGGCGAGAGCGGAGGGATACCAAAGTTCTGAATCGGGCGCTCCGGGAAAGTCGCTGAAGTAATAGCCTGGCCTTGCCGAACCTAGTATGCGATTGTCAGAGTTTGTTTCCCAACTTGCTTCAACGTTAATTGGGACTTTGGACTCGAAATTGCGAGCCCAGATATCAATTGCGAACTGAACTGCTTCTTTTGCTTCGCTCGGGAAATCATTGTATGTGACACGCCATTCAGATTTAACTACTCCTTCAAGTGATTCGCCACCGGGTTTGATCTTTACAGAGACCTCAGAACTATTACTTGCATAGATGTGTCCCCAGAATCTCGCTGGCGCTGAATTGAAACTGAGCGCATTAGCTTGAATTGGGAGTAAGACTGTAAGTGACAAAATCAACGAGAGAAGATATGCGAGAGCGCCTTTTGGCTTCCCGCCGAATCTAGCTCGCATGGCACTCATGTTAGTGCTCTGAGAGGATTGGTCATCATGAGCACAGCAAATTCTCGGGAGAGCTACATGCGCGCAATGCGCGAGGAGCCCGCTTCTGGTGTGACCAGTGGAGTCCGACCAGAGCCCAGCCTTGACGAAGCTCGGACTGAGTTGGCTCAAGCAATTAGTAGGGTAGCTAACAATCTATTCAAAGATAAATATGGACCATTAGTCGGAGTTATTTCGGAACCGGCAATAAATGAATTCCTTAAAGGTTTTGAAGCCAATCTTGCTCGCGCAAAGGGCGATGTAACGCTCGTTGTTGAGGAACTTCTTGATCGAGCGATACCACCGAGATCGAAACGGCGTCGCTAACGTGATGCTGGGTGTATTACAAAGAGTGGTAAGGATTTTCTAAGCGAATCACATTTGGCTTTTAAAATCTCGTAAGCCGGTTCATTCATGAGTGCAATCAATTCAGTCTTGTTTGTTATATAGACAGGATTAGTGGCTGTGTGGGCTTCAGTGTTTGCAGTGCAGTACCAATCAAGATCTGCTCCACCAGCTCCCCATGCCTCACGAGTGTATTCACCAATTACGACAACACTATATTTATTATCTCCCACCTCGCGGGTTTCCCACGAGCGCCGTAGTGGGAGTTGCCAACATATGTCAGGTTTAGTTTCCAGATAATGTACATTCTCTTTGTTGGCAAGATGATGGAGAGCGCATCCAAAATACTCTTCACTAAATTCTTTCTCATTAAAGAAAATACAGGTCTTATTTACCTTTTTAGTCTTTCGTTCTCTATCTAATCCAACTTCGCTTACATTCAAGGTTTTACTTTTTCGAGCCACTTCATAGTTCTGCCACATCTCTTTAGGCAAACGCTTAGCAGCCTTTACTACGCGCCTCTCATCATCCGCCCCGTTGTAGTAAGCGCCATCCGAACAGCAACCATGATCGGCAAGTTTCTTATCAATGCCTTTACAGCCCGAACCAAAAATGCAATTCCAATTAGAAGTTAGCCATGTCAGGTCACATTTAAAGATTTGCTTGGGGTTAAGTGGGTCTGGAAATTCAAACCAATCGCGGGGAAAGCTTGCATCGATCTCAGCCATAAGGGGCTGAGGATACGGATAGAGAGGTAGCCTTGTCACATGGCTATTTCAAAGGTAGCAATCGTTGGCGCTGGCGTAATGGGTGAAGCAATGATTCATGCGCTTCATCGGATTGGCGTTAAGGCTTCAGAAATTACAATAAAAGAGAAGCGAAGTGAGCGAGAGCAAGAACTTGTAACGAAGTATGGAGTGACTCTGAACTCTCTCTCAGACTCTGATGCCATCTTGCTAGCTGTGAAGCCACAAGATCTTGAGAAAACGCTGAGCGAGATTGGCCCGGAAATAGGCAAAGGAACACTATTGGTATCTCTACTTGCTGGAGTTAAGAGTTCTCGAATTGAAGAGCTAGCCGGATCGAAAGTTCGAGTTGTTAGAGTCATGCCAAACACACCTTTGCTAATTGGTGCAGGAATGTCGGCAATCTCAGCCGGTAAAAGTGCCACAGAATCAGATATTGAGTGGGTTGAGAATCTCCTTTCCAAGTCGGGAGCAACTCTTGTGGTCAATGAAGATTTGATGGATGTCGTGACCGCAACCAGTGGGTCGGGTCCTGCCTATTTATTTGGTTTTGTAGAAGCCATGATTGAAGGAGCAAAGCGACTTGGTCTAGATGAGAGCGCTGCAAAATTATTGGTCTCTCAAACAATCGTTGGTGCAGCGAAAATGGTGAGTGAATCAGAGAAAGATGCAAAAACTCTTCGTGAGAATGTAACGAGCCCAAATGGAACTACGGCTGCAGCCCTATCCGTTTTTGATTCCAATAAGTGGCATGAGATTGTTTATCAAGCAATGAAAGCTGCAAAAGAACGCTCACAAGAGCTAAGCAATTAACTCGTCAGCATCAATGATGCGGTACGAATAACCCTGTTCCGCCAAGAATCTTTGACGATTCTGGGCGAAATCTTGATCGATGGTGTCGCGCGCTACTACAGAATAGAAACGCGCAGTCCGGCCATCTGATTTAGGGCGGAGAATTCGACCAAGGCGCTGTGCTTCTTCTTGGCGGGATCCAAAGGAGCCGGAGACCTGGATTGCTATAGAGGCTTCCGGTAGGTCAATAGAGAAATTAGCTACTTTCGAGACTACTAGGCACTTCAATTCTCCGGTTCGAAATTGAGAGAAGAGCACCTCGCGCTCCTTTATTGGTGTTTCGCCCTTAACTATAGGCACCCCAAGCTCATTAGCTATCTCATCAATCTGGTCAATGTATTGACCAATGATCAAAGTCTGATCATTGGAGTGTTGCTTAGCTAGGGCAAGGACAACGTTCTTCTTTGTTGCCGTGGTTGAACAGGAACGATATTTATCTTCTTGCTCTGCGGTGGCATAAGTCAATCGCTCATGATCAGTTAGCGTTACTCGAACTTCAACACAGTCAGCTGGGGCGATATAACCTTGGGCTTCGATTTCTTTCCAAGGAACATCGAAACGTTTTGGTCCGATGAGCGAGAAGACTTCACCTTCCATACCATCTTCACGTACAAGAGTTGCTGTTAGTCCTAAGCGACGACGAGATTGGATATCTGCAGTGAAGCGGAATATCGGAGCAGGAAGCAGATGAACTTCGTCGTAAATGATTAAGCCCCAGTCATGTGAATCAAAGAGATCAAGATGGGAATAGACGCCATTTTTCCTAGTTGTCATAACTTGATAGGTGGCGATAGTTACTGGGCGGATCTCTTTCTTAGAGCCTGAATATTCACCAATCTCATCTTCATGAAGTGAAGTGCGGCGCAGGAGTTCATCGCGCCACTGGCGTGCCGCAACGGTGTTGGTAACAAGAATCAAAGTAGTAGCTTGTGCGTGAGCCATAGCTGCTGCGCCAACAAGAGTCTTTCCGGCGCCACAGGGAAGAACAACAACACCAGAGCCGCCATGCCAGAACCCTTCAGCTGCAAGGCGTTGGTAATCCCGTAATTTCCAACCTTCTTCTTTGAGTGAAATCGGATGTGCTTGGCCATCGACGTAACCAGCAAAGTCTTCGGCCGGCCAACCCAGGCGTAAGAGCGCTTGTTTTAAGTGGCCGCGTTGGCTTGGGTGAACCGTGATGGTCTCATCATCGATCTTTGCGCCAAGAAGGGGCGCCACTTTCTTAGCGCGAATTACTTCCTGAAGCACTGCAGCATCAGTTGAGATGAGGATGAGTCCATGAACAGGATGGGATTCCAAGCGCAGTCGCCCGTAGCGACCCATGGTTTCGGCGACATCGAGTAGAAGGGCATTCGGAACGGCGTAGCGAGAATATTTAAGGAGAGTATCTATTACCTGTTCCGCATCATGTCCTGCGGCTCTTGCGTTCCAAAGCCCTAATGAAGTTAATCGATAGGTGTGAATATGTTCAGGTGACTTTTCAAGTTCAGCAAATGGAGCGATAGCGCGGCGACATTCAGTCGAGAGCGGGTGATCAATATCCAGAAGGAGCGTTTTATCGCTTTGGACTATTAATGGACCATCGCTCATGCAAGAATCTCTTTAACTAGAGCGGTAAGTAGTTCTGCTCGTGGCTCAAGATCTTTAATTGAAATATTCTCAGTAAGTGCATGTGCACCACTTCCGACTGCACCAAGC
>JACCDK010272413.1_pt1 | contig 10391 bp, 11 predicted proteins | sample 7445871 | NCBI WGS metagenome assembly JACCDK01 (sample SAMN15323436, study PRJNA562643) | freshwater metagenome | isolation source: river surface water | place: USA:Blue River Watershed | collected 2017-08-15
AAGCTGCGGAAGTTGGCCTCGCGGGTCTTGCTCTGACCAGTGTTGATGGCGGTGACCAGCGCCCGGATGTTCGGAAGGTTCTCGGCCTGCAGGGAAAGCAGCTGGCTGGAAATGTACGACATGTCAGCCGGAATGGAGAGCTTGACAGCCGAGCAGGCGAGAATGAACAAATCGCGGAGGTTCCGGCGCTTGTCGGTCGAGATGACCTTGGACTTGTGGATGGCGACCGACATGTTGTTACACTTCGATGCCAATGCAACCACCTCCGGGTTGAAGTCAATCGTAACGCCCAGACACTGGATGGCCGCGAGATGGGCCTCAAAGAAGTCAGTGAGCTCCTGGTTGTGAATGACCAGGAGGGTGGGGACCAGGTCGGCACGGGCCATGTTCTCGATGAAGGCCTCCGGAATCCCAGACTCCTCCGGGATGGAGAAGGCGTAAGGACCCTCGTAAAGGCGCTTGCGAAACTCGCTGAGAATCGAAAGGAGCTCCTCGGACAGGAACTTCTTCTTCTCGTCGTCGTTGAAGATGCGGTTAATCACCATGATGGTGAGCAGCATCGTCACGCTGGCCTTGCGAGGGGTCATCGTCTGCGTCTCATCAGTCTTGGTGTCCACCTTCGGGCGAGCGCGGTTCACCATCTCCTGGAGAAGGTCCGGCTCATCGGACTCAGAGTCAGGCTCATCAGCCGTCTTAGGCGTCTCATCCACCGTCTTGCGACGGCAGACGTTAATGGTCTTGGTGACATCGACCTCGGAAATGCCAAGGCCGTGCAAAAACTCGGAGATCTTCTCAAAAATGGAGTCCTCCGTGATAGGTTTCTTGTCCTCCAGCTCGCGGAGCTGGCTAAGAGTCATCTTGGTCTTACCCGACTTGGGCTTAAAGGTCTTGTTACCGGTGGTCGTGTTGGAGGCCATGGTTGATGGAAGCGTGTAGCAAAAGTGCGACAGAATGGAAAGGTTTTGTAATATATATATATGTAAAGCATCTATTTCAATTTTTTTATGATAAATTATCTAAAAATACCATTTTTAATCATAATAAATTAAAGCAAATAATTGCTAGTTTGTTTTTTAAATTTTAATTATAATTTTCTTTTATAAATATAAAAAAAATATTAAATACAAAATGGTTTATCCTGCTGATTTAATTTCAAAATCAATTGCTGTAGTGGGTGTTTTAATTGTTATTTTAATGTTCACATTAGCAGCTTATTTAGATAGTTTTTTAAAGGGTGAAATAGACAAGAACATTTTTACTGTCTCACAATCTTTAGCTTTTGGTAACAGACCTTTAATGATATCTATGTTAAGTGCTGGTATGTTGGCAATCGGATATTTAATTTATTACCGTGGTCATAGATACATGTTAATTAGATTATTCTTAATTTTTATGATGTTAGCTTTAATCATAACAATAATGTGGGTTACTACCTTTTACAATCGTACAGACCATTATATTATTGCATTTGTAATATTTATTTGTAACATTGTTTTAGTTTCATTAAATAGTGTAGCTATTTATAAAGATACTAAAGGATTAAATATGTTAAGTAAGTTTATATTATATCTTTTACCAATTCTAGCTATCCTAGGTTATGTTGGATTAATTGTTGATAACATTCCTGTAGTAGCAAATAAAGTGCCTGAATTATTTCCTTCATTTGAAAATTATTCATTAGCTATTCAAGGTAGTTCAATATTAACATTGGGTTTTATATAATTAAATAAGTAGTATGATAAAATGGCTCGTTTTAAATAATTAAATTGGGAAAAATTGATTTTTAATATTTTTTATTATAAATATTGGAGTTATTGCGTGACTTTCAATCATTTTAAGAGGTTCTAATTAATTAATTTATAAGTTAATTAATTATTCCATTTTTTTTTCCTAGAAGTAGAACTAATTTTAACAAAGTATGTGTAACTAGAATTGTTAAGTTTAGTTATGATTCTAGATACATAAAAGTCTTAAAAATCTTAAAAGCTAAAAGCTAGGATTTTTACATGAAGCTTTCGAAGCACTTTTTTGAAAAAGTGTTAGCAAAAATAACAATAAAAGTCGAAAAATATGTAAGTCTAGCTATATTTTTTATACATTTTTGTTTTGATGATGGCCAGGATTGCAAAGGAAATTGAATTTTACATTAGGAAATATAAACATGATTTATCAAGGATTTAGTTTTGTGTAATATAATTAGGTAAATGATTGATAATTATATATATATCATCCTTTTATTAACTTTTTATTAACTTTTTATTAACTTTTTATTAACTTTTTATTAACTTTTTATTTGAATTATAAAATTATAAAATGACTAACATGTAACTAGAATACCATATTTTATAAAAGTCATGTTCTAGCTTATGTTTAGTCTATTTCATTTTTTTTTATAACTAAAAATATTCTTAAACATAAAGAAAAATAAATAAATTTAAGATTATACTACATTTATATATTTGAATATTAAAATGATTTCTAGATATATAAATGTAATTTTGGATGATATTAATAATTATCATCTATTTTTTTCTTCTATGGAAGATATTCCATCAGAATATAATGAAAGAATAGTATATTTGGATTGTTCAAATACTAATCAATCAATGATTCCTTTTTTTCCTAATTTACAATTATTAAGATGTAATAATAATAATTTAGAATATCTTGAATTTTATCCATATTTAAAAAAGTTGATATGTAATCATAATAAATTAAAAGAGCTTCCATGTTTCCCTTTACTTACAAAACTAGATTGTAGTTATAATTTATTATCTTCTTTACCAGCTTATCCAGATTTAAAACATTTAGATTGTCAATATAATAATATTGATATAATACCTAATTATTTAAATTTAAAATTTTTAAATTGTAATAATAATAAAATATCAATTATCAATGATTATGAAAAATTAGAAACTATTAGATGTTCAAATAATCAAATAATATCTATCGGAAAATTACCTAATATTACTTTTATGTCATGTTCTAATAATCAATTAACTAGAATAAGTAATTTTCCAAAACTTAAAAATATTTGGTGTGAAAATAATAAATTGGAAGAATTATCTAATTTGGAAAATATTAATGAAATAAATTGTATGAAAAATAATTTATTGGTTTTAGAAAATTTTAATAATCTAAATTATCTTAATTGTTCGGATAATAATTTGGTTTTATTAGATAATTTACCAAATTTAATTTATTTAGCATGTTATGATAATAGATTAACATGTATTAAAGGTCATAAGAATTTGATTATATTAAATTGTCATTCAAATTTTATCAAAGAAATAGAAGATTTACAAGTTATTAAAAAATTAAACTGTAGTGAAAATTTATTGTCTGAATTACCTCTTTTACCAGATTCTCTTATTGAATTAGATTGTTCATGCAATCAATTAAAATCTTTGGAAAGTATTATGGTTTGTAATAAATTAGAAAATTTAAATTTTGAACATATTGATATAAATTCTTTTTCAACCGAATTATCATCTTTTTTACAAAAAATAAAAATAATAAATGGTCAATTTAATGAAAATTATCGTAAATCTATGCCTATTGAAGAAGATATGTTAGAATCTGGTTTTAAAAAGTTAAAAATAAAATAGACTTTTTGATAGCCTTTAGAATTATATTTTTAGTTTTTTTGTTTTATTTTTTGTTTTATAAAATTGATTTTTAATAATCAATATGAATAAAAATAATTACAAAAATGACTGATTATAGGTTGATTCATCATTTATCTAATAAAATAGATTGTTCTAAAATTAGGAATGTTTTATCTTTCACTAGAATTGCAAAAATGTCTCAACCTGTTTATAATTTATTTACTAATTTTATACCAAATGAAATGGTCTCTCATATAAATTCTTTTATAACTGAAGATGTTATCGCATGTTCAACAGAGAATGATGGAATTATTTTGATAAATGCCGAAACAGGTGATATTATTGAAAGAATTCCAACATTACCTGACCAAATAAAGCAAACCATTTTTGTAACAGATAATGGTAAATTCCTTGTATATTCAGGTTATACTGATTATGAGGTGGGAGATGAAATTGATGAAAGTGGAATTCCTAAAGCTAATAATAACTTATTATTGCTTTGGAATTTAGAAACAAACCAATCGGTTTTAAGGTTAACAGAACATAAAGTAACTTCGATTAGTTTTTCTAGCAATAATAAAGTATTAATATTTGCTGTAAATTATAAAGATAAATTTACAATTGATACAAGTGATGAAAGGTCTAATAGTATTTTTGTATTTGATATTGAAAATAAAATGATTATTGCCGAAAAAATTTTAAATCAACCTAGGAAAATAATAGATCATGTTGCTTTTTCAGTTACAAAGAGGACTGTTGCTTTTTCATATGAAATGACAACAAAAATATTTTTATGGGATTTAAATAATGATTCTATTATTGAAAATGATTTGATTGGTTACTATACCCAATTTAATAATGCCCCAATTAGGTTTTTACATAATTTTTATACTAAACAATTAAAATTTATAAAAATTGACAAAAATGAATTATTGTTTTGCGAAACAGCTAGTTTAGTAACTTATTTTAATATAGATGAAAGGGTTGTTCAGTTTTCAAAAGTTTTTAATAACACATCTGATAGAATAGTTCCACATAAAACAAATATTTATGATAGTAATACTTTTCATTTATCAGTAAAATATTTATCAATTGATATTACAATTTGGTCTCATGTATTAAAAGGACCAGATATAACTGTTTCACATGCTAAAGAATTGGGACTAAGTTTTTCAATGATAACTTTATCACCAGATAATAAATCCATTGTTTTATTAGATTATGATAATAATTATCACGTTTTTAAAATACAAACATAAAGGAAACTTATTACTAATTTAATGAGTCCTCTATTATTTTTTTTTATTATGATAATAAAAAAATTGATTGTTTAATTATCAAATTAATAATAATAATTTTAATCATTATGGAAGTATTAAATCATGAACATGATGAAGAAAATATAGATAATTATAAAGTTGTTTATGCTGATGAAAATAATAATAAAAAAGTAAAACTCTTATTAAAAAGAGGTTTAATTCATCGTATTTATGATGTTAACATGTATGATGGTGCGAGAGAAGTAAACAAATTTTGTATTTTTCTTCAATTTCGTAATGTGAATGTGATGTATGAAGCCGATAACATTAATCTATTATTAGACGGTCAACTTTTTGATGAGGAAATTGTATATTTAGATTGTAGTGATCTAAATTTATCATCATTACCATTTTTACCTAATTTGAAAACATTAAAATGTTCACATAATAATTTAACTTCTATCCCTACATATCCTTTATTAACAGTATTGGAATGTGGTGATAATCAATTATATAAATTGGAAAACTATCCATATTTAACTCATTTATCATGTTCAAATAATCAATTAACTTCAATTCATAATTATCTAATATTAGAATATTTGGATTGTAGTTCTAATAGATTAAGGATTATTGAAGATTATCCTGCTTTAAAAACATTAAATTGTAGTTATCAAGGTATTATTAATATATATGGATGTTATAATTTGGAATCATTATATTGTATGTATACGGAATTACGACATTTAATTAATTATCCCTTGTTGGTTCATTTAAATTGTTCTGGTAATAAAATAAATAAATTACCATCTTTTCCGAACATTAAGATATTAATTTGTAATAGATGTAAATTAGTTAAAATACCACAATATCTTAAATTAGAAATATTAAAATGTTCTGATAATATGATTAAAAAGATTGGTCCAATACCCAAAATAATAAATCTTGAATGTTGTAATAATTTATTGGAAAAATTCACAAATCGACAGTTGTTATATTTAAATACATTAAATTGCACTGAAAATAGTCTTAAATATTTACCATATATTCCTATGATATCAACACTTATTTGTTCTTTTAATAATTTAACAAAAATAAATAAACCACATGTCGTTTATAAAAAGCTGGTGTATCTAGATTGTTCTTTCAATCAAGAATTAAATGAAATTCCTGAAATTGATGGATTGAAATTTCTTAAATGTAATATGTGTAATTTTACTAAATTACCGTATTTTCCAAATCTAAAAAATTTAATATGCAATGACAATTTTATTGAAATGTTGCCTAATATGGCAAATTTAGAGGAATTGAATTGTTCAGATAATCGATTAACTCAATTACCAGATGTTCCAAAAATAAAAAAATTAATATTTAATGATAATTTAATAACAACTTTACCCAATCTGCATCTTTATTTACATTTAGATACTATAATATATAATAATAATCCAATTAATTTTGAAAATTTAGCTCCTGAGATAGCTCAAGTTCTTATTAATTTACAAATTAATGAAGAAATAGAAAATGAAGAAAATGAAGAAAATGAAGATAGTGATATAGAAATTTTTAAGGTTTATGATGATAATCAAAATGTTCATAACACTAATATAAACAATTCAATTATTAAAAGTATTCGTGAAATTATGAAAACATCTAATAGTATCGATTATATTGAAATGATGAATGAGCTTTATGATGAATTGAATTTAAATATTGCTACAAAGGAGATGATTAATACATTTTGTGAACTAGATATAAAACATTCAATTCTAGGTATCACGTATAAGGAATTATTTCTTATGGTTTGGAATATTATTCGGTCTAATAAATATAAAAATGAGATATTAAAAGTTTTGGAACAGGAAATATTAGACAGTAAAGATTTATGTTTTACTGGTAAAATTAATCGTTTAATCAATTGTTTAAATGGTTTTGACAATAGAGTCAATATTATTATTCATGAAAATGACCAAATATCCAATATCATAATTATTATTAAAAATAAACTTGAAAATGAAAATAATTATAGTGTTGAAAAACATCGTGAATTAGTAACTGAAGAATTACTTGAACGTCAAATTGATATCAATATAATTAAAATGTGGATTGATTTTATTGAATAACTGAATTTCTTAACTTTTTTTATAATTTCTCTTTATTTTTCTTTATTTTTCTTTATTTTTCTTTATTTTTCTTTATTTTTCTTTATTTTTCTTTATTTTTCTTTTTATTGAGTTCAGAATTAATTTTTAAAATAAATGGTCTAAAGTAAAAATAAATAAAAAATATAAATGCCAGTAAAAAGTATTACTAGTGTTGAACAATTTAATCAAGCAATGGCTAATCCTTTAGTTGTTATTGATTTTTATGCTGATTGGTGTGGTCCATGTAAAGCTTTTGCACCATTATATGATAACTATTCTAATCAAACTCAATTTAAAAAGATTTTTTTCTGTAAATTAAATGTTGATGAATTACCTGAAATAGCTCAAAAGTTAGGTATCAAAGCAATGCCAACATTCATGACTTTTTATAATAAAACAAAGAGAGCTTCCATTCAAGGTGCTGATAAAGATAAATTTGTTATGCTTTTAAATGATTTATTACAAATCTGTTAACACTTTTTAGGAAAAATAGTTACCAAAAATACACTTTTTAGGAAAAAGCGTTACCAAAAAACAAAAATCAACTTTTTAATTATTTTTTATGTTTTTTATTTTATTGATGAATAAAAAAAAATACTCTAATCATCAGAAGCCTATTAGAATTTTATTAATTCAGCGCGGCATCTTTTCACCTACTATCAAAAAACCTGAGGTTTCTTTGGTAAAGGTTATATTTACCAGAAACGGGATATTCAAGTTTGGTAAAATGTCTTATGAGTTGGACCATTCTGATTCAGAGTTGATTAGAGTTATTGCGTGAAATAATCAAAAATTAAATTTGTGGATGGTTTGACGATATTCTAAAATAAACACGTCACTCAATATTTGTTTACAAATATTATTTTTTCAATTTTTTAAGTGTAATTTTAAGTAAAAATACCAAAATATATTTGTTATTCTAGATATATAAATATCTAATGTTTGTGTAAAATAAAATTGAAAATATTATAAAATTATGTTTGATTGGTAAAATAAAATATGAGTAATATGAATAATAATTTAAATTTTAAATATCATACTGAATATGCTAACAAATTAGTAAAAGAAAAAATAGATTTGAATTCTACTATTAGTATAGTAGAAGAGGTTCATGTAGATGGATATGATAATGATGGTCCTAAGGCATATATTTATTATTTGTTTGTGATTACTGATAAAAAAGTAATAAATTCAGATGAAGATGATGAATATTATACTTACAGTATGTATACAGCTGATAAATATTATCGTCCAAATGAGATTGTTGAATATTATTTAGAATATTCAATGAAATCTAAAATTCTTTATAATTTTGGTTCATTTAATGATTATTTAGATATATATCATATGATTTCATAATTTCTACATCAATAAAAAATAATGACACCATAACTTGGTGTTTTGTGTTTTTATTTTTTGTTTATAAATTCATGTTCCATTATAATTTGAAACAAAATTGTTTTGTGAAAGAATTCCATATGAAATTGCCATTTTACAAATATTAGAATAAATATGCATAACAATTTGTGATGATTCTGTTAATGACAATTGTGTTTTACTAACAAATGATATTTTGTTTAATTGGTATAACCAATTACTATGCTGTTCATCAGATACACAATATACATTAATATTAGAAATCAATTGAATTATATTAACAAATGCGATATGAGGATACAAATGGAAACAATCCGATTTTATCCATCTTGACATTTCATATATCAAAACCAATATATGGTCTTTCATTGAAAAATTAATAATTTCATGTCCATTCGAGTCTCTTAAAATACGAAAACATTTGTGCCTAACATATGGTTCTGGTATTCTTCCAATTGAAATAAAAGCTTCAGGTATAGCATCATTTATAATTTGTTTTTGTCTAATTATGCGAACCAGTAATTTATCTGACCGATGTTCGGATAAATTGTTACTTGTTAAAGTATGTTGTTTTTCAGGTGTTTTATAAATTTGTTGATATAGATAATTGTAATCTCTAATTGTTTCAGGTGTAATTAATAAATTGAGTAAAGTTTTTCCAAGTAACATAACATCATGTTTTCCTTGATTTAATTGGTCAAAACTACAATTTGAACATTTACAAATCTTTTGAACTTCATGAAATTGCATTTATCCAGATGTAAAATGTATTGAAACTCTGTGTTTTTAATTGTTTTTATATTTAAAATTTTTATTCAATTTTATAAATGTAATTAAATGCGAATATGCTTTTTTTACATATAATATTTAACTAGATTTATCAGATAGTTAATATCATTATGGATAAAATTAAAAATAAAAGTAATAATATTTATATCTAGAATTGATATTTATTTTTAATTTTAGTATTTTCAAAAAAGTATGTTCTAGTTACATGTTTATTGTTTTATAATTTTATTTTTTATGGATTTAATATAAGTGATGTATCTAGAAATGATAATTTTTATGAAAAAATCCTTTTTACAAATTATTTTTTCTCATATATAAATAAAAAATAAAAAATGTCGGAAAAAAATAATGTGCTCAGTATAAATTTAACTGATGCGTTTGATATTCGCGGAGAGGGAGTGACTAGTAATAGCACCGATACTGGTTTTAAATTAAGTAAATATACAGCAAAATTTAAAATAGACCCTAGAGATAGTGTTTCGGTGCAAGATAATTTTAAATTGATGGAAATGTATGACGCAAAAATGAAACTAATAAAAAAGTGTTTAAAGATGCTAGGTATTGAAGTACCATTAACAGGTGTTGATGGCGGTGATGATGCAAAAACAATTCTAACTTCTTTAGATATAGATACATCAGATATAAATCCTGACTTTTTACGTAATTTCAATGCTGCTACATTATGTCTTCTATTATTTAATCAAGAACCAGGAAAAGTAAAGATTTTTCTGCAGAAAGATGTAATGGATAGAATAATACAAGAAGCACTACCAACAACAAAAGCTCTTTACATCAATATTGCGAAAGATAAGATTAAACAAATAATTATTTCAAATTTTGGTATAAGAGAACGCAACTACCAATGGGAAGAATCCAATGCACCTATGGCTCATATTCCTTTCTTAGAAATAGAAGCAATTAAATCCGCAATGCGTAAATCTAATGATATAAAACAGAAAAAAAGTGGAGCACTATTTCCTTTTCTTAGTATGATGGGTTACAATGAGGATACTCCAACTACTGTAGTTGGAAGTGCAAATGGTGTAAATGGTGCGAGTGGTGGTGCTAAAATTAAAAGAGTTGTTAAGGTTAAGAAGTTCGGTAAGGTAAAGAAGAGTGTAAAGAAGTCTCTTAAAGTGAGAAGAACTAAAACTATGAATAGCGTGAAGAACTTGAATAAAAGAAAATGATATGTGTATTATTTTCCCAAA
>JACCDK011276965.1_pt1 | contig 10391 bp, 9 predicted proteins | sample 7445871 | NCBI WGS metagenome assembly JACCDK01 (sample SAMN15323436, study PRJNA562643) | freshwater metagenome | isolation source: river surface water | place: USA:Blue River Watershed | collected 2017-08-15
CCCGAGTTCATGGCGCCGTAGCGGAAGTAAAGCTTGCTCATTGTGGTTGAGTTGAGTGTATTAGGTGGTGCGTCTTGCAGCTGTTATTTGCCGACCAATTGGGCCCTCATTTTGAGCTGGGCGAGCGATTTGTGCTACCAATCGTCAAAGAGCAGTTCCGAAAAAGGCGCTATCACCGTCAAAAGGCTCACCTGATCCTCTACGCGCTCAGAAGCAGGGCCCAAGACCCCAGGGTTCAGGCGATTGAACTTGAAAACTACCGGGATCTGCTAACCGAGGATTTTGGCATTACTTCGGCGGTCAATCCAACCAGCTATCCCTTTCGCCTGCTTGTTAGCAAGCTTGGAATTCATGTAGCCGAAGCTCGGGGCTTTTGCTCATCCGAGCAAGACTGGGAGGGCTATGCCGAATCCGCAAAGAAACTAAAACTTGAGGATTTCTATCGCAAACAGCGCACCCGTCTAAAGATTCTGATGGACGAGCAGCAGCCAGTTGGCGGGAAGTGGAACTTTGATGACTCGAATCGATTTCCACCAACCAAAGAAGAACTTGTCGTCCCTGGGCCATGGCTTCCTGAAGAAGACGAAACAGATCAGCAGGTCAGGCACGAGCTTGATGAGCTTGAAAGATCTGGCGTTAGATTTATCGGCAAAGACGGTCCAAGAAAGTTTGCAGGAACAAGAGAGCAAGCATTGCAAGCTCTTGCTCATTTCATTGAGAATCGGCTAGATCTTTTTGGTCCTTATGAAGATGCTGTCGACCAGCGCAGCTGGAGCATGAGTCATTCACTCCTAAGTGCTCCGATGAATCTGGGTCTTCTCGATCCGATTGAGGTTGTAAGAGCTGCTGAGAATGCTTATCGGTCTGGCAAAGCAAAACTCGAAAGTGTTGAGGGATTCATTCGTCAAATCATTGGTTGGCGAGATTATGTCTGGCACCTCTACTGGCACTTTGGCGAGGGCTACACCTCAAACAACTCGCTTTCAGCAAACACTCCATTGCCGAGCTTCATGACTGAGCTTTCAAATGAAGGTTTGAAAGCAAACTGCATCAGTCACACAATCGCAGACTTGAGCGAAAATGCCTGGCTTCACCACATTCCGCGACTGATGATCCTGGGTAATCACTCGATGCAGCGTGGATATGTCCCGAAGGAAGTAAACGACTGGTTCATTGACGCATTTGTTGACGGAACACCCTGGGTGATGCCGGCGAACACTATTGGGATGAGTCTCTACGCGGATGGTGGGTTGATGAGCACTAAACCCTATGCCGCCGGAGGAGCATATCTTTCCAAGATGACCAACTACTGCAGCGATTGTCCGCTGAATCCAAAAAAGAGAGTTGGCGAGGACGCCTGTCCATTCACGGCGGGGTACTGGTATTTTCTGGATCAAAACCCACACCTGCAGAAAAACCACCGAATGTTCAATGCCTATGCCGGACTTAGAAAACTCACGGATATCGAGCAGCTGCGTGAGCAAGAAGCTTCGAGAAATAACTTTTGACTTTGGAGCAATTGCTGACTTAGTCTTATAGAACCGATTCAGGGCGTAGGGGAAGACGCAGACTGAATCGGAGGTATCTTACGTTCGCTGACATCTGGCTACTCAGTGTTGCCCGGGAAAACTTGGGCAAGGCTGAGGATTTGCTGCGTCCAATTGGCGTAACACTGCGCTGGTTCACCCAGCCCGCAAACCCCAAATTCTTTCAGGCAAGAGTCATCACAGAACTCGGCGATGATCAGGTGCACGAAATGACATTTGCGCTTTCTCAAATTTGTGACGCTTTTGAAATAACCCAGATGAGTTCAGAATCATCGCTCTATCTGTTTGATGCCAGATTGGGGCTGAAGCACATTTCGTTGGACCAAGCTGGCGAGCCCGTTTTACGGGTTGGTCACATCCAGCAGCTAATCAATCAGTCCGGGGGATCGATGAGGGAACTAGAGCGGCTTCTGCGCCTCAGCAGTGCTCAAGCCTGGCTTGACCTGCTAGAGCCGCTCAGAGCCGGCAAAATGCCCCTGGAAGGGCTTAGACGGGTCGGTTAGAGGTTACGGAAGGCTAAAACGGCGTTGTGGCCGCCAAAGCCAAAGCTGTTACTAATGGCAACTGCATCCCGGCGAGTTAGCGGGCTTGGCTTGGCTGGCACGTTCAATTCGATCGCAGGGTCTTGGTTATCAAGGTTTAGAGTTCCCGGGCAAATCTGCTCGCGCAGAGCGAGGATCGTAAAAATGGCTTCGATGGCACCTGCACCACCGAGCAAATGTCCTGTCGCACTCTTTGTTGCAGTTACCAAAAGATTCTTGGTGTGATCGCCGAATACTCTTTGCAGCGCAGTGAACTCCGCAATGTCACCAACTGGAGTAGATGTTGCATGGGCGTTTACGTGTTCAACATCCTGCGGCTTAGCACCCGCTTGTTCCAGTGCCCCTAAGACTGCTCTTGCGGCTCCTGAGCCTTCTGGGTCTGGTGCGGTGATGTGATACGCATCAGAAGTGACTGCCGCTCCAACGATTTCGCAATAAATTTTGGCTCCACGAGCCTTAGCAGCCTCATACTCTTCGAGCACTAGAGCCCCGGCCCCTTCACCCATCACAAAACCATCGCGGTCGGTGTCATAGGGTCTTGAAGCCTTGGTTGGCTCATCATTTCTCTTACTCAGAGCTTGCATGGCTGCGAATGCAGCAATTGGAAGCGGGTGAATTGCTGCCTCGGCTCCACCAGCTACCACTACATCCGCTTCACCTAGACGGATTCTTTGAAAAGCATTTGCAATTGATTCGTTTCCGGAAGCACAAGCAGAAACAGCAGTTCTAACGCCGGCTCTGGCTCCAAGGTCCATACCGATTGCCGCAGCAGGACCGTTTGGCATCAGCATTGGAACTGTCATCGGAAGTACTCGCCTTGGACCGCGCTCTTTTAGGGTGTCGTAAGCATCCAACAGAGTCCAAACACCACCAATGCCGGTCGCAAAATCAACCGCTAACCGCTCTGGGATGACCTCGGGAGAGCCTGCATCCGCCCAAGCTTCTCTGGCAGCAACGAGAGCGAGTTGCGAGGAAGGGTCAAGCCGCTTGGCTTCTTGGGGCGTTAGTTTTTCAGTAGCAGGGACCTTGGCGGTGCCGGCAAATGTAACTGGGAGTTCGTACTTTGCAACCCAGTCTTGGTCGAGTGATCTAATGCCAGATTCACCCTCTAAAAGTGCTTTCCAGCTACCAGAGGCATCGCCAGCTAGCGGAGTGGTTGCTCCAATGCCAGTTACGACCACCCTGCGCAAAGTAATTAGCCCTGGTTGGCGGTGATGTATTTCACTGCGTCAGCCACAGTGATGAGGTTCTTTACCTCTTCGTCTGGAATCTTGACACCAAACTTGTCTTCGGCATTAACCACGATGGTCATCATGGAAATTGAGTCGATGTCTAGGTCGTCAGTGAAAGACTTGTCCATCTGGACAGCGTCGGCGGCAATGCCAGTCTCGTCGTTTACAAGCTCTGCTAGACCTGCAAGAACATCCTGCTCAGATAGCGCCATCTAAATCTCCTATTGGGGGTAATTGTCGCTTTATTTTAGGGGAGTTCAACCACTTGGGCGGCATAGGCAAGCCCAGCCCCAAAACCAATTTGGAGGGCGTAGCCACCGGATTTGACCTGTCCCTCCGCCAAAAGGCGGTGCATAGCTAGGGGGATCGAGGCTGCTGAGGTGTTTCCAGTGTCAACGATGTCCTTGGCCACCACAACGCTCTCTGGCAAACCTAGCTGCTTCGCAAATTCGTCAATTATTCGAACGTTGGCCTGGTGGGTCACCAAAGCGGAAAGGTCTTCTGGCCTCAGGCCAGATGCCTCGAGAGCCTCTTTGGCAACCTTCACCATTTCCCAAACCGCCCAGCGGAAAACAGACTGACCCTCTTGAATCAGAGTTGGCCACGGCGTTTTGCCGTCCCTGAAATCAATAAGCGAACCAGTCATTCCGACCTTGTCCCAATTGCCGCCATCAGAACCCCAGACGGTTTTAGAAATTCCGGGATGATCGCTTGGACCAACCACGGCAGCGCCAGCACCATCGCCGAGTAAGAAAGAGATTGAGCGGTCAGTGGGACTGATGAAATCAGAAAGCTTTTCAGCTCCAACCACCAAAACATATCGCGCGGTTCCGGAGCGAACCAGCGAATCTGCTTGTGCAATTCCATAGCAGTAACCGGCACAGGCGGCAGAAATGTCGTAGGCAGCTGCACCCTCCGCGCCGACTAATTCGGCAAGCAGTGTTGCACCAGAGGGTGTTTGGTAGGGGAAAGAAATGGTTGCAAGTATCACCGCATCAATCTCAGCCGGATTCACTTTAGATTTTTCAATTGCTTCTTTAGCGGCCTTCACCGACATGTCCATCAAAGAGGTTGAGGTGCCGGCTCGTTTGCGAGTGATAATCCCGGTACGCTGCCGAATCCATTCATCTGAAGAATCGATTGGACCCGCTACATCGTCATTGCTGACAGATATCTCTCCGCGGGCTGCTCCGAGTGAATAGATTCTGGAATAGGGAACAGGCGAGGTCTGATTCAGTTTTTTCACGCACTCACCTTTTCCACATCCGCCGGCGACTTAATCGCTATGCCCAAAACTTTATCGGCTCCGCGTTTGATTAGCCCTGCCAGCGCACCCGCTGGTGGAAGCTCAACCACCTTGCAACCTTCAAAGTTGATGCTATCCATGCACAAATCCCAGCGAACCGGACGGGAAATCTGCCTAACGATAAGTTCTAGGAACGCCTGGCCTGAATCAATCTTTGATCCATCAAAGTTCGTCCAGATAGCAACCTTGGGATCCTTGGTTTGAATGGATAGGGCAAATTGCTCGACTTCATCAACCGCCTCTTGCATGAAGGAGGTGTGAAACGCTCCCGCCACCTTCAACTCAATGACTCTTGTCTTTTCTGGGGGAGAGGCCACCAAATTCGAAATTGAATCTTTCCTTCCGGCTGCTACCACTTGTCCACCACCGTTGAAGTTTGCAACCTCCAGTCCAAAATCTGAAATGGCTTTATTCACAGCCTCGGCTTCTCCGCCGATTATCGCAGCCATCGAGGTTGGCTCTTTGGCAGCGGCAGCGGCCATCGCATCAGCTCTAACCCCAACCAGTTTCATCGCATCCTCATCCGAGATCACCTCAGCAATTGCAGCAGCAGCTATCTCGCCAACTGAGTGGCCAACAGCACCATCCACCGCAAAACCCGAGAATACTTCGCGATAAATCGCAAGCGAGGAACCCACGATTAGACGCTGAGCAACAGCAGTATCGCGGATAGTTTCCTCATCAGCTTCAGTGCCGAGTCGGATTAGATCTTTTCCGCAGTAATCAGAGAAAGTCTTGAGGCGGCCCAAGAGGCTTGGATATTTCTCTAGCCAGGGAGTAAGAAAACCTGGGGTTTGCGAACCCTGACCAGGACAGGCAAAGATCAACAAGTTATCTCCTAACCCCGCTCTCGGTATCACTGATTAGTCCAACCACAATTGCTGTCTGCACCACAAACGCCACTCTTGGATCGGTGACATCCTCTCCGATAGTCTCAGCAATCCTGCGCAGTCGATAACGAACAGTATTGGCATGCACGAAAAGAGACTTGGCGGTGGCCTCTAGTGATCCGCCGTTCTCAAGATAGGCGCGCAATGTTTGCAGTAGCTCAGTTGAACCCGAAACCAGTGGCAGGTAATAGGTGCTGATCAGAGCCTGTTTCGCAAGCAGGTCTCCTGCCAGGACTCGCTCGGGCAGCAGATCATCTGCCAGTGTGGGACGAGAAAGATTATCCCGACTTGCCGCCACCGATAGAGCTGCCAGTGCAGCTTTTGCTGAACGCGCAGAATCCGAAACAGCAGCAACCGTTGGGCCCAGCATCAGATCGCCTGGACCAAAAAGTTCCTGCAAAGACTGAGCGGTGTGAAGAATCTTTTTGCTGGCAGCTAGGTCTTGGGCAAGCAGTCCAATCACAACCACCTGTCGACGCCCCTGCACACCTATAAGAACATCGCAATCGAGTTTGCGAGCAATCTTTCGAATCTGATCTGGGTCGGGATTCTCTAACCGTGTGCCAAGCAGTACAGCAACTGGTCCATCTGCTCGCCAACCCAGTGCTGCAACGCGAGAGTTGATTTCTTGTGAAGTTTCTCCGCTAATAATGCTGTCAACCACTAGCGCCTCAAGTCGCGCATCCCACAACCCTCTAGCTTCCGCAGCCCTTGCATAAACATCAGCCGCAGAGAAAGCAATATCTCTGGAGTATCTCAAGACCGCTGCCTGCAGCTCGGGATGCTCGCTAACAACTCTCTCTTCAACCATCTGTACAACCACGTGAATCAATTGCAGGGTCTCCTGCAAAGAGATTGAGCGAAGTAGTTCTCTTGGAGCTGCTGCAAATACATCTGCCGCAACCCAAGGTTGTGAAGATGGGTCTTCATACCACTGGATGAAACTGCTGATACCGCTTTGAGCCACGTTTCCAACGGCTGCTCTTCTGGCCGGTGGCATCTCCCGATACCAAGGCAGCGTCTCCTCTAGACGGGTGACAGTAGCCGTTGCGAGGTCTCCCGCAATTGACTTGAGCCAGGGGAGGTGCTTAGGCGTCACCGCCGGCCGATCCACTTGTGCCAGCACTCACATCTAGAAGGCGATATTTTTCAATGGCCTTGGATAGAACACTGCGGTCTAACTTGCCCTGCTCTACCAGCTGCTGCAAAACCCTGACAGCAATTGATGGTCCATCAATCTTGAAGTAGCGGCGAGCTGCTGGTCTGGTGTCCGAGAAACCAAATCCATCTGCACCCAAAGTTGCATAGTCGCCTGGCACCCAAGGTCTGATTTGATCCTGCAATGAGTGGGTGTAGTCGGAGACTCCCAGGAATGGTCCTTCTGCTCCGGCCAGCTTTTGAGAAATGTATGCGGACGCTCTTGGAGCATCGGGATGTAAGAAGTTGTGCTCGTCAGCTTTGATTCCGTCTCGCCTTAGCTCAACCCAGCTGGTCACTGACCAAATATCTGCAGAAACTCCCCACTCGCTCAGAAGTTGCTGAGCTTCTATTGCCCAAGGCACAGCTACACCAGATGCAAGTATTTGCGCTTTGTGACCAGACTGGCTGTTTTTGTTGAGCGAGTAGATGCCTCTAAGTACTCCATCGACATCAAGATTCTCTGGCTCAGCCGGCTGCAGCATCGGCTCGTTATAAACGGTGATGTAATACATCACGTTTGGATCCGGGTGCTGTCCGCCATACATGCGCTCGAGTCCAGCCTTGACGATGTGTGCAATCTCGTAACCGTAGGCAGGGTCATAGGAAACAACTGCGGCATTGGTTGAAGCGATTAGCGGCGAGTGACCATCTGCGTGCTGCAGTCCTTCACCAGTCAAAGTGGTGCGACCAGCGGTGGCACCAATCATAAAACCTCGGACCATTTGGTCGCCAGCTAGCCAGATTGAATCCGCTGTGCGCTGGAAGCCAAACATGGAATAGAAGACGTAAATTGGAATTATCGGCTGGCCGTGCGTTGCGTAAGACGAACCACTGGCAGTGAAAGCGGCGACTGAACCAGCTTCATTGATACCGGTGTGGAGAATCTGTCCCGATTCGCTCTCTTTGTAGCTAAGCAGCAGTTCTCTATCCACTGACATATAGTGCTGGCCATGTGGGTTATAGATCATGGAGGTTGGGAAGAACGCATCCATTCCGAAGGTTCTTGCCTCATCAGGAATGATCAGCTGAATTCGGTGTCCCGTCTCATCTGATTTCATGATGTCTTTTAGCATCCTCACGAATGCCATGGTCGTGGCAACTTCTTGATTACCTGAACCTTTGCGAGGAACTTCGTAGGCCTTGTCTTCTGGAAGTTTGAAGGAAACGTATTTACTGCGTCGCTCAGGAAGATAGCCACCAAGTTGCTTACGACGCTCATGCATGTACTGCAGCTCTGGTGAGCTATCAGCTGGCTTGAAGTAGGGCGGCATGTAAGGGTCTTTTTCCAACACTGCATCAGAGATTGGAACTCGCATTTCATCGCGGAAGCGCTTTAGATCTTCAATCTTTAGTTTCTTCATCTGGTGGGTTGCGTTTCGACCCTCGAAGCTCTTACCTAGGCCATAACCCTTGATGGTCTTGGCGATGATGACGGTTGGTTGACCCTTGTGACTGGTTGCGGCTTTGTAGGCGGCGTAGATCTTGCGGTAGTCATGTCCACCGCGCTTTAGCGCCCAAATGTCCGCATCGCTCATATCGGATACCAATTGCAGAGTTCTTGGATCTCTACCGAAGAAGTTCTCGCGGACAAAAGCGCCATCTTCCGTCTTGAAGGTTTGGTAGTCGCCGTCCGGGGTGTCGTTCATAAGCTTTACTAGCGCGCCGTCTGAATCCTTAGCGAGCAGGCGGTCCCATTCGCGACCCCAAATAACCTTTATCACATTCCAGCCAGCGCCTCGGAAGAAGCTTTCCAGTTCTTGAATGATCTTGCCGTTACCCCGAACCGGGCCATCGAGTCTTTGCAGATTCGCATTTACTACAAACGTCAGGTTGTCGAGATTCTCGTTGGCGGCCAGTTGAAGTGCACCGCGGCTTTCAACCTCATCCAGCTCGCCATCTCCCAAGAAGGCCCAAACGTGTTGCTGAGAGGTGTCTTTGAAACCTCTCGCCATCAGATAACGATTGAACTGGGCCTGGTAGATCGCGTTGATTGGACCCAGTCCCATCGAAACGGTTGGGAATTGCCAAAAGTCCGGCATCAATCTTGGGTGAGGATAAGAAGGTAAGCCTCTGGTTGGTCTGGATTTTTCCTGGCGGAATGAGTCGAGCTCTGCTTCGGACAGGCGACCTTCTAAAAATGCTCTTGCGTAGGGACCGGGGGAGGCGTGACCCTGAATGAAAATCTGATCTGCACCAGCGGGATGATCGTGGCCCTTGAAAAAGTGATTGAATCCAACTTCGTAAAGCGATGCGCTGGAAGCGAAGCTAGAGATGTGTCCACCTACTGCAATTCCTGGACGCTGCGCGCGGTGCACCATAATCGCCGCATTCCATCTCATCCATGCTCGGTATGTGCGCTCAAGCTGCTCATCACCTGGGAACTGCGGCTCGTCTTCTGGGCTGATTGTGTTTATGTAATCGGTTGTTGGAACCAGCGGAACATTCAGTTGCAATTCGTGGGAGCGTCGAAGCAAATTAAGCATTACTTCACGAGCTCTACCGCGACCTTGCGTTTTGGCAAGAGCATCAAGTGATTCCAGCCACTCTGCTGTTTCTTGGGGATCCTTATCCGGCGTGGTGACCGAGAATGCGTCCTGGTTGTTTAATGACAAGCTAAGCCTCTTTTCGTGGCCATTTTCCGATTGCCCATTTTGTGAGCTAGTAAAGTCTATTCAGCTAGCCCCCCTTCCGCTTACCATGGTCTAATGGCCCAAAGGAGCAATAAATGAGCGTTTCAGTAGGCGAAAAAGCCCCCGTTTTCACCCTTAGCAACCAGCACGGCGAGCAGTTTCAGCTCAGTGCACATCTAGGCAAGCCGGTCGTGCTCGTCTTCTACCCATTCTCGTTCTCTGGGGTCTGCACCGGCGAGCTGTGTGAGCTCAGAGACAACATTGAAATGTTCAAAGATTCCAAGGTAGAGCTGGTGGGGATCAGCGTTGACAGTAAATACACCCAGGCGGCCTTTGCTAAGGCTGAGAACTATGAATTCCAGCTCCTTGCCGATTTCTGGCCGCATGGCGAGGTTTGCCAGCAATATGGCGTCTTTTTAGAAGACAAAGGTTTTGCAACCAGAGCAACATTTGTCATTGACGCAGATGGGGTGGTGGTAGCCAAATTCGTGACTGCCCCTGGCCAGGCTCGCAATCTCAGCGAGTATCAATCAGCCCTGAAGCTGCTCTAGAGCGCTGTCTGTAGTAGTATCGCTCCGGGCCTTTAGCTCAGTTGGTAGAGCGCCACGCTTACACCGTGGATGTCATCGGTTCGAGCCCGGTAGGGCCCACTCGAATTGGCTGCAGTTTCGCTATTTTTCTGATTGGCTTCAGTTATGACCCTGAGCAACTTACTTGCCACCTTCGAAACTCTCTGGCCAAAAGCGAGTGCAGAAGAGTGGGACAGACCCGGTTTGATGGTTGGAAATCCAGACCAAGAAATCAAGAAAGTTTTACTGTCCGTTGACGTCACAGCTGAGATTCTCGATCAAGCCGTGCAAGAGAATTGCCAACTGCTAATTACTCATCATCCACTTCTGCTCAGGCCCGTTCACGAACTCGGAGAGTTGACTCTGAAGGGGAACCTCGTCACCAAAGCCATCCGCGCAGGACGTGCAATCTTCTCCGCGCACACCAACGCAGACATGGCTGCCGGCGGTGTATCTCAGTCTCTCGCTTCGGCCA
>JACCDK010647831.1_pt1 | contig 10387 bp, 10 predicted proteins | sample 7445871 | NCBI WGS metagenome assembly JACCDK01 (sample SAMN15323436, study PRJNA562643) | freshwater metagenome | isolation source: river surface water | place: USA:Blue River Watershed | collected 2017-08-15
AATGTATTAGGTATGGTTTTTTTGGTGTTGGAACATTCTCGGTTTATGATCTTCTATATAGTTCTATTACAATTTTATTAACGTTAATTTTAGGTATCGTGATATTTAATAAAATTGAAAAAAGCTTTATGGATATTATTTAATTTTTACTATTTAGGTATAACAATGAGTTTATTAGCGATCAAAGCAGAAAATATTTCAAAACAATATATGTTGGGGGAAATTGGTTCTGGAACATTAAGTCATGACCTTGGCCGTGCTTGGAATAAAATGCTTAAAAAACAAGATACTTTACCAGATTATGGGGAAGATAATGATAGATCCATTAAAACTTCTAGTAATTATGTTTGGTCTCTTAAAGATATTAATTTTGAAGTAAAGCAAGGTGATGCTGTCGGATTGATTGGAAGAAATGGAGCTGGTAAAAGTACTTTGCTAAAATTATTAAGTAAAGTAACAAAGCCTACCACAGGGTCATTCAAAGTAAATGGAAGAATTTCATCACTTTTAGAAATAGGTACAGGATTTAATCCTGAAATGACAGGTTTAGAAAATATTTATCTAAACGGTGCTATTTTAGGGATGAGGAAAAAAGAAATTAAAAGAAATATTGATGAAATAATTGATTTTTCTGGAATTGAAAGATATATAAATACGCCCTTGAAAAGATATAGCTCAGGTATGTATATAAGGTTGGCGTTTGCTGTTGCTGCACATCTTGAAAGTGAAATATTAATATTCGACGAAGTTTTGGCAGTTGGAGATGTTGAATTTCAGAAGAAATGTCTTGGTAAAATGAAAGATATTTCTTTGGGGCAACATCGGACTATCCTATTTGTAAGTCACAATATTTCTTCTATTAAACAGTTGTGCAATACTGGAATTTTATTGGAGAATGGACGATTAAAAAAATCAGGAGAGATAGATGATGTCATAAGGTCTTATACAAATTCTGTAGTAAGTTCTGATTCCAGTATTCAATTTAATTTGCTTACAAATAGGTCTGGGAATAAATTATTCCAATATAAATCAATAAAAATCTTAGATCAAGATAGGAGATGTAGGAATGAATTTTCAATTGGAGAATCTATAATATTTAACTTTGAGATATTAAGTAAAATGATTGTCACTAGTTTAGATATATCATTTCAAATTAGATCTTCAGATGGCATGCCGATATATCATATTGTACAAAGAGACTCTACATTCAGTTATGTTTTTAAAAAAGAAACAGAATCATTCTTTTTAAAAATTGATGATGTGAGGTTATATCCAGGCATTTATACAGTAACTATTGCTTTACATGATGCATCAGGTCATGAAGAGTATGACTGTATTGTAGACGCTATTAATTTTACTATTACTGATGGCGGTAGATATACATCAAGGCAATTACCAAGAGCCGCAGGTTTGATTTATTTAAATCCTGAGTGGGGAGTATTATCAAATATTTTAATTTAAAGTAAAACTAAAGTAATCTTTATGACAATCAAGGAAATTAGAGAATTAATAGTGAGAACTGCATATACCTCAAAAGAAGGGCACATACCAAGTGCTTTTTCGATTTTAAATATTTTAAATGTATTATATGGACGAATTTTAAATATTGACAAAGACAATCCTGAATCAACTTCTAGAGACAGATTTGTTTTAAGTAAAGGTCATGCTTCTCTTGGATTATATGCTATACTTTTGGCAAACAGGCTTATTTCAAATGATGAAATTAAAAGTTTTGGAAGTTATAATTCCAATCTTGGAGGACACCCTGATTTAAGAAAAGTGCCATTCGTTGAGGCGTCAACTGGATCTCTCGGACATGGTTTACCAATCGCTTTAGGTCTTGCAAAAGGAGCAAAAATCTTAGGTATAAGTAATAAAGTTTATTCAATTATTGGCGATGGGGAATGTAATGAAGGAACTATTTGGGAATCTGCTTTATTGGCAAAACAGCATAAATTAGACAATCTGTGCTGTATTATTGACCATAATCATTCAACCGATAGAGCTCTCGATGTTGGAAATCTTTTTGAAAAATTTGTATCATTTGGATGGTCTGCTCTAATTGTGAATGGACATGATGAGGAAGAATTATTAAGAGCGTTTCGAAAATTTCCAACATCAGATGGAAAACCCTTTGTTATAATAGCAGAGACAACAAAAGGTTTCGGTGCTAAGTCAATTGAAAATCAACCATCTTGGCATCATAAAATACCTAGTACTGAGGAATTAGAATTATTAATTAAAGAAATATACGAGCATGAATAATATGAGACAGCAATTTCCAATAACAATACTGGAATTGATGAATAAAGATCCAAGATTGACAGTACTACTTGGAGATATTGGAGTATTCGGTTTTAGAGATGTTTTTTCTAAACATCCAAATAATATTTTTAATATTGGAATACTTGAACAGGCAACTGTAAGTATGGCTGCAGGTTTAGGATTGACTGGGTTAATACCAGTTATTCATACAATTGCTCCTTTTTTAGTTGAGAGATGTTATGAACAAATAAAATTAGATTTTGGTTATCAAAAAGTAAATGGAAACTTTGTAAGTGTTGGAGCTTCATATGATTATGCAGCTTTAGGTTGTTCTCACCATTGTCCTGCTGATATTCCAATTCTAAGGAATATTCCTGAAGTTTCATTAATTATACCTGGAACTGCAAAAGAATTTGATGTATTGTTTAAATCATCTTATTCAAATGGCAAACCCAATTATTACAGACTGAGTGAAAACATGAATAATATTGAACACGAGGTCGAATTCGGAAAGGGAATTTTAGTTAAAAAAGGGTCAAAAGGGACCGTTATCGTGGTTGGTCCATTATTACAAGTCACAATAGAAGCAGCTTTAGATCTTGACATTAATATTATTTATTTTACAACAGTTTTTCCATTTGATTATAAAATAATTTCGAGTAATATTCCTGAAAACGAAAGAGTTGTGATTATTGAACCATATTATAGCGGCGTTATTGCATCTGAATTGAATGAAATTCTAAAAGGAAAAAATATTTATTTGGAACAAATTGGAATTCCAAGGACATTTCTTAGAAATTATGGATCAAAATTAGATCATGACAAAGCTTTAAAACTTGACACTATGTCAATTAAAAATAAACTAAATAATGTTTTTATATGAAATCATCTTCATGTGAACTTATAATTAATGATTCAAAGATAATTGTAGAAAATGTTAATCTTTCTAATTTTTCTGGGAAATCGGTACTAATTACTGGTGCTTCAGGACTTGTGGGTCAATACTTAATAGCTTCGTTGATTAATGCTGAAAAAATTGGTATTATAACAAGTAGGATTACGGTTCTTTGCATGTCCGACCCAAGTGATTTTTTTAAGGATTTATTGAGCTATAGTAATAAAATTGAAATACTAACTGGTGATTTAACAGACATTGATTTTATTCAATCACTGCCTAAATCTGATTTTATTATACATGCAGCAGGATATGGTCAACCAGGTAAGTTTATGCTTAACCAAATTAAGACAATAGAGTTAAACACTACTTGTACTCTTAAATTATTTGAAAAATTAGAGCTTAATGGTAAGTTCCTTTTTCTAAGCACGAGTGAAGTTTATAGTGGTCTAAAAACTCCGCCATTTAACGAAAATCAAATCGGAACAACTAATACAAATCATTTCCGATCTTGTTATATTGAAGGAAAACGTTGCGGAGAATCAATTGTCAATGCTTATCGAGGCATAGGTATAAATGCTTTTTCTGCGAGGCTAGCACTAGCATATGGACCAGGGACTAAGAAAGATGATGCGAGAGTAATGAATGATTTTATTCGAAAAGCTTTAGTTAATGGTAATATTCATTTAATTGATTCAGGAGATTCTATGAGAACATATATTTACATAACAGATGCTGTGGAGATAATGTTTAACATTCTTTTAAATGGAACTAATCCAATTTATAATATTGGAGGTCGCTCTAGGACAACAATTTATGAATTAGCTAAAAATATAGGACTAAAAACTAATACACAAGTAAGTAAATCAGATATTTATAATTCTGAACAAATTAAAGGAGCGCCTGATGACGTTTTTTTGGATATGAAGCTTGTTGAAAATGAATTTGGCAAGACAGATTTTGTAGACCTCGAAGAAGGGTTAGCTAAAACAATTATTTGGCAAAAGCATTTATTTGAAATTTAATAATTTTTATAAAAATGAAAAAAGAAAAGTTTTTTATCACTGGAGGGTTTGGATACATTGGCACTTCATTTGCAAAAGAAGCAATCAGGCTAGGACATGAAGTACTCCTCTATGATTCTTTGATTTATGAACAAGATTATATGGAAATTATTAAAGAAATTCTAGGAGGAAATTCGGAGGATAATTTGCAATATATTATTGGAGATACAAGAAATTTAAAATTATTAGAGGAGTCTATAAAATCATTTATGCCTACTTATTTCATGCATTGGGGTGATTTTAGCAGTGTATATTCTTGTAATCATAATCCTAGATTGACTGAAAATGTATGTTTTGAGGCTTCCAAGGATATAGTAGACTTGTGTGAAAGTTATAAAATTCCTTTGTTTTATAACTCAAGTTCAAGTGTCTACGGAGTACAAACAAAATCAATAAAAATGACTGAAGAAGATGTTTTGCCAGTACCAACTGACAATTATTGCAGGGTAAAACTCAAAATGGAAGGCTATATTAAAAGTAAAATAACTTCTAACTCCAAAGTAATTATATTTAGACCAGCTACTGTTTTTGGTTTATCGCCGAGGTTTCGAATTGAGTTATTGCCGAATCATTTTTCATATATGGCAGTTGATCAAAAAGCAATAATGGTTGCTGATTTAAACGCATACCGATCTGCGATCGATGTTAAAGATTTAGTGAAAGGGTATTTCGCTGTTATAAATAAGGGGAATTGGAATAAATTGATTTACAATATTGGTAATCACAATTTTACAAAAATTGAATTTGCTTTAGGCATTCAAAAAGTTACAGGGTGTAAAATACAAACTATACCAGATATTGGTGATTTAAGAAATTTGCAAATTAATTGTGATAGGTTTAATGAAGAGTTTGATTTTTCTCCTGATTATAGCTATGAGGATAGTATTAAAAATGTAGTTAATTGGATAGAGGAAAATAAGGGCCAAATTGATGAAAGCAATTTCTCTACAATGTTAAATATGCCATTAAGTAATTGGATTAAAATTTGTAAATAAAAAATAGAAAAATGAGAGAAAAGAAGAAAATTACCTCGATTGATTTTAGTAATGTATTAAAAACGTCCTTTCCTGATGAATTAGCTGATAAAGTTTCTAAAGCAGAACTTTATTATGAGGAATTGGATTTAATAGAGCGAGATAATTACATTCGAGAAGTTGTTGAAGTTTTAGTTAAAAAGGATATAAATTCCGAAACTAAACCTGCAGGACAACATAGAATTAATGAATGGGAGAAGGGATGGTCAGAAAATCTGGACTCGATAAAACGTAGTAAAGAGCATAAAAATTTAATTCCTAAATATTATGGCAAACGTAAGCTAGCTAGATGGCGTCAAAATATAATTAGACCTTTATCAGAGGATTTCGATTATAAAATGTTAAGTATTATAGTTGACTGGGTAGGATATGAATTTTTTTCAAAATCGGATTATATATTTGAGTTTGGGTGTGGACCTGCAGAACATTTATTGAGAGCAAGAAGCTATAATTCTACAGCAAAACTTATTGGATTAGATTGGACTAAAGCATCTCAAGAAATTATTAATGAAATTAAAAATGCTAAAATTGAAACTAATATAGATGGTGTTAATTTTAATTTTTTTACTCCTGACGACTCTATTGAGGTTCCAGAAAATAGTGCTTTTTTAACCGTAGCAGCTTTGGAACAAATTGGATCGAATTTTGAACCTTTTTTAGAATTTGTTTTAGAAAAAAAGCCAAAGATTTGTGTCCATTTAGAGCCCATTGCGGAGTTGTTGGATAATAATAATTTACTTGATAAGTTATCGACATTATATTTCGAAAAAAGAAACTATCTACAAGGATTTTTGCCTCGCTTATTAGAGTTAGAGAAGATAGGTAAAATTAAAATTGTCAGAATGCAACGAACTTATTCTGGAAGTTATTTTATCGAAGGACATTCATTAATAGCATGGTACCCAATAAATAATTAAAATAAATGGATGAAAGAAAATATTGTTGCTTTAAAATACAGCGGAAATATTGAAACGGAGTTGCTAAATACTAGTGCAAGGGATAACTCTAATGAGCCATTTATTGAATTTAAAAAACATTTATTTAATTCAGGGTATAAATTAGAGCAGTTTAGTTTTCAGGGAAACATTTGTAAACTATTAGTTTGGAATTGTGATTTAGATATTACAGAAAAGAATAAAATTATAAATATCATTAAATTTCTATTACATTATTTCGGAATAAGAAAATATTTTAATATTTATCTAAGAAAAATTAAAAGGAATAAAAGATTTTTGATTTTATGGGAAGGCAAAGCCGTTTTCCAAGAAAATTTTAATTTAAGAAACCATTTAGATTATCATAAAATATTAACTTGGGATGATGATTTAGTAGATAACATAAGATATTTTAAGTTTTATTTACCTATAGCTGAATATATAAAAAGTGAATATACTCCTTTTGAAAATAGGAAACTTTTGGTAAATATATCTTCAAATAAAAAGTCAAATTATCCATTTGAGCTTTACTCTAAGAGGTTAGATCTTATCAAATATTTTAGTTTAAAAAGACCTCGGGAATTTGACTTGTATGGAATGGGGTGGGATAAGGATACCTTAGAATTAAATCAAATTAGAACCTATAAAGGCAAAATTGATAATAAGTATTCAGTTATGTCAAATTATAAGTTCTCAATTTGTTTTGAGAATAACGCAGATCAGCCTGGAAATATAACAGAAAAGATTTTTGACTCTCTTAAAGCTTATTGTATCCCCATTTATTTAGGTGCTCCCAATATTGCACAATATATACCATCAGATTGTTTTATTGATTTCCGTAAATTCAATTCTTTACCGCAACTCGAAAGTTATATCTCCGCTTTTTCAAATGATGATTTTGAAAAATTTAAAATTGCCAACGATAGATTTCTTAGTTCGGAAGATTTTAAATTTTTTTCAAGTAATAGTTTTGTTAAAACTTTAAATAAAGTTTTAGAATTATAAATCATACAAATCATGTCATTACTCGTCAGTATAATTATGCCTGTGTATAATGGCCAAAAATTTATATCTAAGTCAATTGAAAGTGTTCTTGCCCAAAGTTATGAAAATTGGGAATTGATAATTATAAATGATGGTTCTACGGATATGACGGAAGAGGTAGTAATTAAATTTAAAAATCTAACTAATAAAATAAAATACTTTTATAAAGCTAATGAGGGTCAAGTTAAGGCTACAAATTTTGGAATTTTAAAATCAAATGGGGAGTATATATCTTTTCTTGATAGTGATGATTTATGGGAAACTGATAAGTTAAAAAAACAGGTAAATTTCATATCACAAAATAAGAATATTGATTTTTTATATTCTAAATATAATTCTATTGATGAAAATGGAAACGTTCTAATTACTAATATTTCACATGATAGTATAAATCATTACATGAATTTGTTAAAATGTTGTTTTATAGGACGTTTAACTGTAATAGTAAAAAAGTCTATTCTAATTGAATTGAATTTATTTGATGAAAGTTTACACAGCACTGATGATTGGGATATGTGGATTAGAATCAGTAAAAAATTCAAGTTGTCATTTTTGGATGAAGTAATTGCAAGTTATCGAATTCATCCGCAAAGCATGTCTAAAAATTCGTTTAATCAATTATTAAACGTTTCTAAAGTATTTTCTAAACATGTTTACTCGAACTCTGAATTAAACAAAGTATTTATAAATGAAGTAAAATGGATAGAGTTAAGGATTTATTTAAGTTCGTTTTTAAATGAAAAAAAGCATCAAAAAGTATTTCAAATATTTTTTGAAATGTTAAATATTAATTTTTTGGATACAGTTTTTCTGTTTTTTAAATTAATGCTCATTTCATTAAAATCTAAATTATTGAATATATTATGTTAAAAGTAAATCTTGTTGTGACATGTTTAAAAGTTGGTGGACAAGAGAAAGTTGTAGCATGGCTTGCAGGTATTTTAGCATCAAAAAAGTATGATGTTACAATCATTTTGCTTGGATTTAAAGAAGAAACTGTTTTAAAGGTTTCTTCAGGTGTTAAGTTACTTTATTTAAATATAGATAATAAATTTGGTATCATTAGATGGTATCAAATCTCAAAGCAAATAAAGAAGTTTAAATATTTTAAAACTTCTTTAATACATAATACTCCAGATGTTATAATTTCGTTTGGTGATAAAACAAATATTGAAGTTTTAATTGCGTGTTTATTTATTAATAAAATCAAATTAATCGTTTCAGAACAGTCTGATCTAAGGATGCATAAAATAAATTGTAGGCTTAATTTTCTTAGATATTACATGTATATTAAGGCTCATTATGTTGTTGTCATTTCAGAAGGATTATTTGAATTTTGCTCTTCAAGATATTGGTTATGGAATTTAAAAAAAATATCTAATCCAGTTGAAATTCCAATATCTTCACTTGAAACATCATCCAAGCCACTATTTTTCAATAAGAAGAATATAATATGTTTGTGCCGTTTGATTGACTCAAAAAGAGTAGATTTAATTATTAAAGTATTTTCAGAACTTTGTGAAGATAACCCTGATTGGGATTTAATTGTTATTGGTGATGGGCCGTGCATGTCTAATTTAAAAAAACTTACAGTTGATTTAGGTTTAGAAAAACGTGTTCATTTTACAGGTCAAGTTTTCCCTCCTTACGAATTGTTGTCATTTGGTGACTTGTTTGTAAGTGCTTCTGAATACGAATCATTTGGACTTTCCATTGCTGAAGCTCTAGTTTTAGGATTACCAGCAATTTCGTTTGATATTTTGAGTGGTCCGAGAGATATTATTACTAATAATTTTAATGGATTTCTCATACCTGATAACGATATCGTTGAATTCAAGAAAAAAATTGAATTATTGATGAATAATGATAATTTAAGAGAAGAATTTAGCAAAAATGCGCCAAAAATTTTGGATAAATTTTCTCAAGATAAAATTTTTTCTAGATGGGAAAAATTAATTAATTTTTAAAAGTGATAAATAATAAAATTGTTTTAGTTGTTGCAAGTTTAAGGGGTGGTGGTGCAGAACGTGTACTTGTAGATATGGCTAATTATTGGAATAGTGATAATAAAAAAGTTTTTGTTATCACTTTTGACGGAGATAGCAGTCAGAATTTGTATAAACTTGATGAAGGAGTCACCTTAATTAATCAAAATTCAGTTTATTCTAAAAATTGTGCTATAAATTTTTTTCTTAATTTAAAAAGAATCTTCTGGCTAAGAAAAAAATTTATAGAAATAAATTCTGCTAATATTATTAGTTTTATAACAAGCACTAATATAATTTCTATTATTTCTGCTGCTTTTTTACCTGTACGTTTGATAGTGTCTGAGAGGACGGATCCCTCTAAGAATAATGAAATTGGGTTGTTTGTAAAAATTCTTAGATTAATTTTTTATCATTTTTCACATTTAATTGTAGTTCAAAATGAAGTCATAAAAAAATGGTTTTATGATAAATATTTTAAAAATGTTTTTGTAATACCCAATTCCATTAGACTTTTGAAACCTCATTTTAATCAAAAAGAAAATTTAATTGTATCATTTGGCCGGTTGAGCGAAGAAAAGGGATTTGATGTCTTAATAAAGGCATTCAATCTTATTGTTTCAAAGATGCCCAATTGGAAAGTTTTTATTTTTGGTGATGGGGTTCTAAAAAATAATCTTCAATCATTAATTAATAATTTGGGATTAGAAAATAATATTTTCATTTTCAATAGAACAGATGATGTAGAATATTGGCTTTCTAAGGCAAAATTTGTAGTTCAGCCATCATTATACGAAGGAATGCCAAACATTATTTTGGAATCAATGTCTTTAGGGTCAGTAGTCATTGCTAGTTCTACTGGTGCAGAACAAGTTATAAAAAACAAAGAAAATGGATTAATTTTTCCTGTAAAGGATTATGTAAAACTTTCAGAAATTATATACGATCTTAATTTAAATGAAAACTATATTAATTCTATAAGTAATAATGCTATTAAAATAGTTGATGTGTATTCACAAGATAAGATAATGTTGCTTTGGAATAAAGTTATAAATGCAAATTAGAAATATGGAAAAAAAAGAGCGATCTAAAATAAACGAATCTAATAAAAGATTTCAATTTGGTCAAAATTGGTCTAATTATTTAAAGTCGGTAGATGAATTCA
>JACCDK010487722.1_pt1 | contig 10386 bp, 10 predicted proteins | sample 7445871 | NCBI WGS metagenome assembly JACCDK01 (sample SAMN15323436, study PRJNA562643) | freshwater metagenome | isolation source: river surface water | place: USA:Blue River Watershed | collected 2017-08-15
AATATTGACGGTACGACGTACTGCAACGGTGCAACCGCGTGGCGCTGCGCCAAGGAGAGTGAGCACCAACGAATCAAAAATGAGCCCGGGATTTACTCCGGTACCAGCGATGCTGACACCCTTTGACTTTGCGAGCGCATCTAATGAATCGGCGAGCGCTTTATCAACGGCCCATGGATAAGCACACTCTTCGGATGAAACGAGAACATGTGAACCGCTGGAAACAGCAAGCTCAATGTCAGCTGCAACATCTTTGAATTTTGTCGTGGTTGCGATGATGACCAAATCTGCACCAGAGGTGAGTGCGCGCTCGCGATCGTCTCTTCCAAAAACTCCTAGGACTTTATGGTGAGGTACATCGCCAAGTAATTGTGCAACAGTTGTGCCGAGTTGTCCGGCGCCATAAATTGCGATTGTCGCCATTGCTGGAGATTAACTCTCGCAGGTTGCGATGGGGTCGCCAGTTTTAATCTCGTCGCCATCTTTGAAGAGAAGTTCGACGATGGTGCCGGCAACAGGTGAAGGCACTTCGACATTTGCCTTATCTGTCTCGACTTCCATGAGCGATTCACCTACAGCGACCGCATCACCTGGCTGCTTATGCCAAGTGACTAAGTAAACCGAATCGACGGTATCGCCAACGCGTGGCATTTTGATAGTCATTTTCATAGCGATGTACTCCTGGTCCTAACTCGTGAATACATTCTCGAACATTGATGCAACGGTCGGATCTGGCGCCGCTTGGCAAGTTGCCACAACGCCTTCAATAGTCTTGGTCATATCAGCACGCATCTTTTCGATCTTTGCTGAATCTAGAAGACCACGCTTGACCAAATCTTCTTCGGTTAACTTAATTGGATCGCGCTTCTCCCACTTTTCCAACTCACCCTCTGGGCGATAGAGCGCCTTATCGGCGCGAGAGTGGCCAGCAAAGCGATAAGTCTTTGCCTCAATCAACGTTGGTCCGCCGCCGCTACGCGCGCGATCGACAGCCTCTTTGATTCCCTTACGCGTTGCATGAACATCCATGCCATCGACTGCGTAGTGCGGCATTTTGTAACTCTCTGCGCGCATATGGAGATCTTCTAGCGGAGTGGTCTTATCGATACGACTGTACTCGCCATAAACATTGTTATCGCAGATAAAAATTGCCGGTAGCTTCCAGATAGCAGCGAGGTTAAGACCTTCATGGAAGGCGCCGATATTTGTCGCACCATCACCAAAGACTGCAACGCCAACGTTATCTTGACCCAATAATTGATAGGCAAGCGCTGCACCTGCAGCGATGGGAATACCGCCACCAACGATTGCTGAAGTTGGTAGGAGACCAAGGCTCATATCGGCAAGGTGCATTGAGCCACCAACGCCGCCACAGCAACCAATGGTTTTACCCATAATTTCACCGAGCACTGATTCGGGAGTTAATCCGAGAGCTAACGCAACGCCATGGCCACGATAGGTCGCCATCACAGTATCTGTTGGTCGAAGTTCTGCAGCGAGCGCGATATCGAGCGCTTCTTGGCCAAGGCAAAGGTGTGTGGTGCCGCGAATCAAACCAGCGGCAAAGAGACCATTGATTTGATTTTCGAACTCTCTGATTTCGAGCATGCGCTCGTAACCAGCAACCTCATCGGTCTGAACTGCCTTACGTCGTTCGAGTTGAATACTCATTATTTCAACCCCTCCATTTCCCACCAGGTTTTCGGAGTCTTGCCGGTTGCGATTACTTCTTTAAGTTGGCGTGCAACATCTTCTTTTGTTGGAATGTAGCGCGTCTCTAGCGGACCGCTATATGGCACTGGAATATCAGGAGCGGTGATACGGAATGGCGCAGCTTTCAGTTCGCTAAAGAGCGAAGAGGTTGCTGTCGCAACAATTTCGCTGCCCCAACCACCGCTTAATGGCGCCTCTTCAACAACGACCAAGCGACCAGTCTTCTTCACTGAATCAAGAACAGTCTTTCGATCCCACGGCACGATTGTTGCTAAGTCGATCAGCTCAGCGTTAATGCCTGACTCTTCTATTGCCGCCTTACAAACATCAACCATCTGTCCGGAAGAGACGATAGTGATATCGCTGCCAGGGCGAATTACGCGCGCCTGACCAATCTTTAACTTGAGATCCTTATCGACCTCGCCGCGCTTTGCATAAAGAATTCGTGGCTCGAGAATGACAACTGGATCGGGATCTTGAATTGCTGCGCGAGTAAGGCTGTATGCAGATTGAGCATCGCTGAGCATGATTAATTTCAAACCGGGAGTTGCGGTGAACCAATTCTCAAGCGTCTGTGAGTGTTGGCTTCCGAAACCAAGTCCCGAACCGCACGATGCGCGAACCACCATTGGTACGGAGAGTTTTCCATTGGAGAGGTAACGCATCTTCGCTGCTTCAGTGACAACCTGATCGAGCGCTACTCCCAAAAATTCAATAAACATAATTTCAACAACTGGCTTTGCGCCAAGAATTGCTGCGCCAACTGCTGCACCGGTAAATCCCATTTCAGAGATTGGTGTATCGCGCACGCGGACTGGCCCAAATTCAGCAAGGAGGCCTTCTGAGGTCTTAAAGGGACCTTCCGCTTCTGCAACATCCTCACCAAAGAGCATCACCGTTGGATCGCTACGCATCTCGTCTGCTAACGCATTGACGATTGCTTGCCGGAATTGCATCGCCGCCATATACACACCCTTCGACTCAGATGATTTGGCTCCGGCTCGCCGACTCACATGGTGAAACTCACCAGAGTGGTGGCTGGAATCGTTTGCTAGGGTATTGACTGTCGAGCAACCCCGTCAAGGAGCGCCCATGTCGGATTCATCACCAGCGCACTCCAGCCCGCACTTACCCCTTGCTGGGATACGTATCCTCGATGCGACCTCAAATATCGCAGGTCCATTTGGTGGCGCAGTCCTTGCCGACCTTGGCGCCGATGTCCTCAAAATCGAAACCCCGGTCGGAGACCCCGCACGTTCTATGTCGCCGGTCGATGGCGATCGCTCCGCGTACTTTCATATCGTCAATCGGAATAAAAGCGTTGAAAGTATCGACTTAAAATCTGATCAAGGAAAAGCGCGCCTTGCCGAGCTGCTCGCCACTGCCGATGTTTTTCTCACGAATTTTCTTCCGGATCGATTGCACGCACTCGGCATTGATCCCGAATATCTCATGGAGAGACATCCACGTTTAATTTTTGGAAATCTTTCCTCGTATGGCACAACCGGTCCTGATGCATCAGCGCCTGGTTACGATGCAACGGTTCAAGCGCGAACGGGAATTATGCATGTCACTGGTGAACCAGATGGAAATCCGGTCCGCGCCGGAGTTTCGGTACTCGATGTTGGTGGCGGCATGTGGCTTGCTATCGGAATCTTGGCCGCACTTGTCGAGCGCAATAACACTGGCAAAGGAAAATTGGTCGAAACTTCTCTCTACGAGACAGGCGCAACGTGGGTGAGTTATCACCTCTCAGCAGAGCAACTCACCGGCGCGCCATCGGTTCGTTCGGGCAGTGGCCATCCAGCATTCTCTCCGTATGGAATCTTCACTACTAAAGATGGCACGCTCTGTATTGGCGTAGGGAGCAATAATATTTTTGCAAAACTTTGTACGTTGATTGAACGTGAAGATTTAATTACTGATTTGCGCTTTGCAGCAAATGTTGATCGAGTGAAAAATGCCAAAGAACTCAAGGTTGAGATTGAGAAATCTTTAACACAAAATAGCGCGCAACATTGGGCAGAACTTCTTGGCCGTAACGGTGTACCAGCCGACCGCGTTGCACTTCCCGAAGAGCTCCATCACGATAAACAGGGCTCCGCAATTGACTTACTTTTGCCGTATCCAGATTCAGAGAGCAAGGTAAAGAAGATTCCAGGACTCCCACTCCGCTTCAATGGAAAACGGCCCCCCATTCGGAAGGCCGCTCCACATAAAGATCAGAGTTAATTAAAACTTCTGACGATACTTATCAATCACTTCATCGATAATTTCAATACCAAGACCTGGCTTACCAAGTGGTGGATAGACCCATCCCTCTGAGTGAGTAAATGGCTCTGTGATCAGATCATTTTGCATCGGATTGCGTAGCGGTTTGAACTCAAAGAGGCGGAATGCCGCGCTGCTGAATGAAACCGCAAGGCTGGCTGCAGAGATAATCGCTGATGACCAAGCGTGCGCATTAGCAGTTCTCTTGTAAGCCTCAACTCGCTCTGCTGCCTTCTTAAATCCGGTAATACCTTCGGCGCGACCTGGATCGATACCAAAGACATCGCAAGTGCCAGTCTTGAGAATCTCTTCAAAGCCCGCTACCTGCCACTCGCGCTCACCATAAGCAATGAGCGTCTTCGTCTTTGCGCGCAGATCTGCATAGCCTTGTGGATCCCATGCGCCAAGCGGCTCTTCAATCCAATCAATGTTGTAATCATCAAATGCCTGAACGCGCTTAACTGCTGTTGCAACATCCCATTTGATGGCATATCCAAGATCAATCATGATCATCTTGTCTTCGCCAAGAGTTTCACGCATCGTCTTTACATACTCGACATCGCGATTATGTTCATAACCAAGGTGGGCATGGCCACGCTTACCGAAACCAACCTTCATTCCTTGTAAACCTTGATCCATCCAAGTTTTTGCCTCTTCGGCCATCTTCTTAATATCGGAATCATGCGCATGGCCAGATGCAATTGCTGGAAGACGGTCGTGCACTGGTCCGCCGAGAAGTTCCAAAACGCTGGTGTTGAGCGCCTTGCCCTTGAGGTCCCAGAGCGCAATATCAATTGCGGAGATTGCATAGGAAGCAATGCCTCCCCGATAGCCATACCACCAAGCGCGCTCTTTAAGTGAACGCCAGATTGCAATGTTATTGATTGGATCTTTCCCAATCAGGTAATCCTCAGCAAGCCCTGCGATAAGCGCAGCCACTGGAGCATTTGCTTCTTTAAATTGTGTGATTGATTCGCCCCACCCAACATGGCCATCATCAGTGGTGATTTTGACTAAGCAGAGATATCGCTCTGCATTAAAGTCATTGGGCTCTGGATAGGCGACGGGAATCGGTTCAACCTTCACAATTTTCATAGGGTCTTCTCCTTGGGTGTATTTGGCAGTAACTTAGGGGCGTTGCGGAGGTGAGGCAAGTACTCACCTGCTGTGAGTCCATTTTCTGGAACAAGAGAGAAAGGTTATGCGAGATGTCGAAGCAAATTCCGATCATAGATACGCATGCGCACTTCTATGATTTCAGCCATCCCGAACTTAAGTGGGTCTGGCTCGAGCCAGATTTCATCCACCCGATCTTGGGAAATATCAACCCCATCAAGGCGCAACAGTATGTTGTCGAGAATTTTCATGCTGAATCTCGATTTGCTGGCGTAGAAGGCGTTGTCCACGTTCAAGCAGCTATCGGATCGCCAAATCCTGTCACAGAGACTGTCTGGCTCACCGAAATGAATAAGAAGTCTCCAATACCAATTCGAATTGTTGCTGATTGTGACCTTGGCGCCGCAAATGCAATTTCCCAACTAGAAGAGCATGCAAAGTCGAAATTATTTGTTGGTATTCGCGATTTCAAAGCCGAACCAATGTTGGCTGCTAAAGAAATCAATCCAACGTATGAAGCATCGCTCAAGTGGATGGCTAAGAAGCAAATAGTCTTTGATTTGGATTGCGAATGGATGAATATGCATGAGGCGCGCAAGCTCGCCGACCGCCATCCAGATTTGCCAATTGTCCTTGAGCACATTGGCTTCCCACGTAAGCGCACTGATGCGTACTTCGAAAACTGGAAGAAGGCTGTTAAGGATCTAGCAAAAGCCGATAACGTCACGATGAAGATATCGGGTGTTGCGATGACCGACCCACACTTCACCAAGAAATCGTTGAAGCCATGGGTTGATACTTGCTTAAACGCCTTTGGGGCAGAGCGATGTGTCATCGGTTCGAACTGGCCAGTAGATCGCCTCTTTAGTTCCTATGACCTCATCATGGGCTACTACCGCGATTACATTGAGAAACTCTCTACCTCTGAGCAGAAGAAGATTCTCAACAAGAACGCAACTAAGTTATATAAGTTCTAAAGTTTTAATTTCTTTCCTTTACTTAACGCGAGTAGGGATAGGAGAAGTACCACACTTCCTCCTATCCCTACTGTCGTTCTAATGCCAATTTCTTTAGCAAGAAACCCGATGAGCGGTGCACCAATGGCTAAACAGAGGTGAAAAATAAAGAGATAAATTCCGTAAACACGTCCTTGTAAATCTATTGGCGCATTTGCCGCCACTATTCCATTAGCGGTTGCCATGATTACTAAGTGAAAAAAGTTTACGAAAACAACAATTGCTGCATAGCTCCAGAAATTGGGCATCGCTGATGCCAAAATCCAAAACACCCCAAGTGATAAGCCACTTAACATCATCGTTGAAAAGCGCGGTTTATGGCCGGATACAGATAGTCGGGCGACATAACCGGCTCCCAGTAAACCGCCAATTGCTAAGAGCACACCTACAAAACCAAGGTGGCGTGAGTCCTCTTGGTAGACCTGTCGAACCATTAACGCAGAGATCAACGAAAAATTCATCCCCAGTCCGGTGAATATGCCGGCAATGAACATTGGCAGATAGAGCGCTCGATTGAGAGCAAGATACGCAAAACCCTCACGTAAATTTCCGGAGGCTTTTGCACTTGCATTTTGATGGAGCTCTTTCATGCGAACCTGAAGAAGAACTAATATCACGACGAAATAAAGAGCAGAGATATAAATAAATGGCGTTCCAGTATCTGTTGCAGCAATGATAAGACCGGCGGCAAGTGGCCCAAATAATCGTCCGATATTAAAGGTCCCAGAGTTAAGGCTGATCGCATTGGCTACTCGCTCTTCAGGCACTACTTTTATGGAGAGAGCTGTGAATACCGGCCCTTGAATTGCCCCTACCGTGCTGAGAGCAAATGAGTAGAGCGCAAGTACTCCAAAGGTGAGCGTTCCACTTTTGTAGGTGAGAAAGACTGAGGCATATAGAACGATGAGTAAGGTTGAAGTTGCCAGCAAAATATTTTTCTCACTGAACTTATCGGCAAAGCTACCGCCAACTAGTGAAATCAAAATAATTGGTGCAACTTGAATACCCAACATGCCGCCGAGCGCGGCTGCGCTTCCAGTGAGATCAAGAACGAGCCACTCTGTCGCAAGTAGCCCCGCCCAGCCACCTGCAGAATTTAGAGAACTGTAAAGAAAGACTCTCCGATAGTTGCGATACTGCAGCGATGAAAACAATTCTCAGATCCCAGTTTCTCCAGTATGTTTCTTAACTATTCGATAACCATAGTTGAAGCGGCTTTCTAACGGCCAGCAATTCTGGGAATGTCGGCATGGGTTCGTGAAGAACAAATGAAGGTAATCGCTCCATTAATTGGCGAAGAGCTATTTTCGCTTCAAGACGGGCTAGCGGTGCTCCAATGCAGAAGTGGATGCCATGGCCAAAACTGACATTTGCGGCATCATCGCGAGCGATATCAAAAGTATCTGGCTTCTTAAACTTTCTAGGATCTCGATTAGCTGCACCAATCATAAAGTGTACGTAGTCGCCCTTTTTTACCGCCTGACCGAGAATTTCTAGATCTACGGAAGCTACTCGACTCTGCTTCTGAATTGACGAGTCATATCGCAACGTCTCTTCGACTGCCGCAGGAATAAGATCATAATTTGCGCGCAAAAGCGCTTGTTGCTCAGGATTTTCAATCATGGCTAACACCATGTTTCCAATGAGACCTTCAGTTGTTTCAAAGCCAGCAAAGAATAATTGAATGGTAAGACCAACAATTTCTTTATCGGTTAATCCATCACCGCTTTCATCCTTTGGTGCGTTGAGAATTTTGCTCAATAAGCCATCATTTGGGCGTTCGCGTAACTCTGCAAAAAGACCCATTAAATACTCTTCGGCTTCGCGCGCTACCTCTTCAGCGTGTGCGGCCTGCTCGGTTGTGATACGTGCCGATGCGGTGAAACCAGCAACGCCATCAGACCAGCGCTTGAGATCCCACTGTTTCTCAAGTGGTATTCCTAAAAGTTCACAGATGACAATTGCCGGCAATTGAAAAGAGAAATCATCTACTAAGTTGAATACGGGTTTTGCCATTGCGTTATCTAATAATTCACTGACAATCTTCTCTATCTTGGGTTCGAATGCAGCAATACTTCTGGGTGTAAAAGATTTACTAATGAGTCTGCGAAGCCGGGTGTGACCTGGTGGATCTTTGAAGACAATCCAATTACTTAGGTTTGTAAGAATATGCGGCAAGGTAGCTAACTGCTCTGAAGTCAGATGCGAAGAGGCCTTGGTCATTCGCTCACTTTGATTAAAGACATCATCGCTATTGAGACCGTTTTCGACCTCATCAAAAGGCGTAACAATCCATGCTCGAGCGATATCGCTCCAAAATATTGGAGATTCCTCTAGCAACTGGCGATAGACCGGATAAGGGTTCTTGAAATACTCCCCCACAAGAAATTTGGCTGCTCCACTCTCCTGCGCGCTCATATCCGCCCCTTACCTTTTCTACTCTCTCCAGGTGTACAGTCAGAATAACGGGAATTCCATCAATTTGAAATGAGGTAATCGCGCTGTTCTACCTCTTTGCTAGCGCTGCTGCTTTCGCTTTTGCCTTCGGAACTTTTTTCACCAAAGGTGTCACACTGCGAATTTCGATTTTCAAAGCAATTGGACCGCTATTCCTTCTCAATGCTCTCTTCGCACTCCCCTTTCTTGGTACTGGACCGTCCTGGAAACTGATCACTGGGCCTGTCCCTTATTTACATATCATCGCTGCACTATCTAGCGGTCTAGTGGCATACATCCTTTTTTCAATGGTTGCAAAGAGCACTGCATCCGTTAGTTCAGTCGCGCCAGCTATGGCACCAGCTGTTGTGCTTTTACTCTCCCCTTTCTTTTTGAGCGCTTCGATTTCTACCACGCAAATTCTGCTCGTTACTTTCCTTATGGCAATCACGCTCTATCCACTCCGAAATTCAATCTCTGGATTGAACTCTGCAAAGACAATCGTTTTCATGCTGATTGCTGCGTTAGGAAATGGCGCAGTGACTATCATCGCAAAGCTGCTTGCCAATGAAGGCGTAGGAATGCCGGAAACTTTCGTTGCTCGGCAGGTAATCGCAGGGCTCGCGTTTATCGTGCTCTTTCCACCTATTGGGTTAAAGATTCGCGACTTTTACGAGTTAGTTCGTCGCTCTTTTTTCATGGCAATAGGTTGGATGACCTCCATCACTGCAATTCAAAATGGCAGTCCATTAGTGGTCCAAACGTTCCTTGCCACAATTCCAATCACCGTGATTTTGATTGAAACAGTTGCCTACAAGAAACGCCCTGATCGCGCTGTGATCATCAGCGCGGTTTTGACCGCTCTTGGGATTGCAGCGCTTAGTCTTACCGTTTAATACATTAATTGTCCGCCGGAAACGTTCGCTACCGTTCCGGTGACATAACTGGAAGCTTCTGATGCAAGGAAAATAACTGGCCCCACCATCTCTTCAGGAGCCGCAAGTCTGCCCATCGGAATCATGCTCACAAAGGATGCAAGCGCTTCGGGCGTTTGATTGCCGGTCATCATCAACGTATCCACTCCGCCAGGTGCCACTGCATTTACACGTACTCCGTCGGGAGCAAATGAACGTGCAAGTCCCTTAGTCATCGAAACCACACCGCCCTTACTGCCGGCATAAACAACTGAACCACCGAAGCCGCCAGTCCACCAACCTTGTGATGAGAAATTAACGATTGACCCTTTGGTGCCATGTTTCTTAAAGTGATCTCGAGCAGAACGATTTAAGAAGAATGTTGCCTTCATATTTACATCAATCTGAAGATCCCAATCCTCTTCAGTGACATCATCAACTGTGGCACGACGTCGAAGAACTGCGGCGCAGTGTGCAAGAGCAACTACTTCGGCTGCCTCTGCGGCTTTTTCAAATATTTTGGCATGGCCTTTGAGATCGGCGAGATCACACGGAAAAATTTGGTGGCCAGTTCCGGCTAACGTTTTGAGAACATCATCAAGTGGCGCGCTTGGTATATCTACCAAGAGAACTTTTGAGCCAGCTTCGGCGAAACCCCGCGCGACAGCGCTTCCGATTCCACCAGCGGCACCTGTTACTACAACAGATTTTCCAACTAGCCCTGCATCGCTTCGCCAACTCATGCTCATATCCAAACTCCTGATCACTTAGTGAAAGAAATTCCCGCTACCCGGATAATCTAGATATTAGGGAGCAGCTAGGCAATACTCAATACTTAGCCCTTGAGAGATGGAGCACTTCATGGCGATTATCGATGACCTCTTCAACATTTCCGGAAAACGAGTCGTTATTACCGGTGG
>JACCDK011021727.1_pt1 | contig 10384 bp, 10 predicted proteins | sample 7445871 | NCBI WGS metagenome assembly JACCDK01 (sample SAMN15323436, study PRJNA562643) | freshwater metagenome | isolation source: river surface water | place: USA:Blue River Watershed | collected 2017-08-15
AATCACTCCACCGGTTGGGTTCGCATGGAGTTTATGGTGCCATCCCGCGGATTGATTGGTTTTAGGACAGAGTTTCTGACCACAACCAAGGGAACCGGTATAGCTAATGCCATCTCGGCTGGCTATGAACCTTGGGCCGGAGAGATTATCACTAGAACTAACGGTTCGCTGGTAGCCGATAGAGCAGGGGTAGCCACCCCGTTTGCCATGATTGCCCTTCAAGAGCGCGGCAGTTTCTTTGTTGAGCCGACATCGGAAGTTTATGCCGGCATGGTAGTAGGCGAGAACTCCAGGGGTGAAGACATGGATGTGAATATCACCAAAGAGAAAAAACTTACTAACATGCGCGCGTCTTCCTCGGAAGAGTTTCAGTCGCTTACTCCACCGAGAAAACTCTCTCTCGAGGAGTGTTTGGAGTTTGCTCGAGAAGATGAATGTGTCGAGGTAACTCCAGAGGCAATCAGGATTCGCAAAGTCGAGCTTGATGCCAACATTCGAGCAAGAGCCGTTGCTGCCAAAAAGCGCGCCAACGAAAACGTCAACTAGTTAGTTTTGACTTTTGTGGGCTTGAGAAATAGCCAGCCGACAATCGCAACATAGCCAAACCAGAATACGCTTTCTAGCATTGATGGAGCGGATCTGAAACTGATTGTTCCGCGAAGCAGAGTATCAATCCATGAGTCAGGTGTGATCACGCCAGATAGATCGTAGGTGGTTTGGGTAAGGAATGGGAACCAACCGATTTCCTGCAGCTCGTGGATTCCATAGGCCAAAATTCCTGCGGCAACAATAATCAAGAAAGCGCCGGTTACTTGGAAAAACTTGCTCAGGTTTAGTTTCAATGCGCCTCGATAGACGAGATAGCCCAGCACGGCAGCGATTGCTAAACCAAGCGAAGCTCCTAGCACTGGGTTTGTATCCGAACCGGTGGCGCGGCTAGCGCTCCAGAGAAATACCGCTGTTTCGACACCTTCACGAATTACAGCAAAGAACGCCACAAGAATAAGAGTGATATTTTTCTCGCCGGCCTGATCAATTTTCTCGTGCAATTCTTTGCGCATGTTCTTGGACTGTCTTGCCATCCAGAAAATCATCCAGGTAACAAAGACCACAGCCAAAATTGAGGCAAAACCAGCAATAACTTCGTTGATGCCAGCTGGTGCAACTTCGACAAATTCGGTCAAAAGAACACCAACACCAATCGAGAACAGCACTGCAATTAGGGTTCCCCAGAAAATGCCCGGTAAGGCTGCTTTTCGGCCAGATTTGATGCAGTAAGCGACCAGGATTCCGACGATTAGGGAGGCTTCAAGGCCTTCACGGAGGCCGATTAGGAAGTTAGCGAGCACGCATGCCTTTCGCGATGGTTATCAGACCATTCGAAGTTAGGGTTACCTAAGTTAATTTACCCTGCTGGCCATCCAATCGTCAATAGGCTTAAGGTTCTAAACTAAGGTTTTTCTTATGGCTAAACAAAGATTCAATGCCAAGCGCATACTTTTGGTGCACGCGCATCCAGACGATGAGTCTTTACAAACAGCTCACGTTATGGCTGATGCAGTTGAACGTGGTGCCGAGGTATTTCTACTTACCCTCACCAGAGGTGAACGTGGTAAAGCCAAGCTCGAGGAATTAAAGTCTCTCGAAGCAAATCGAGCAGCTATGGGTGCTTTTCGTGCTGGTGAATTAAAAAATGCCATGGCAGCGCTGGGCGTGAAGAACTTCAAATTTGCTGGAACAAGAGCCTACCTAGATAGTGGTGTCCGGATCGGAAACCTAGGAGTTCCAACTACTCCGCTTCGATTAGATGAAATGTCGCTAGCTGCCGTATCGACACCTGTTGTCGCGGATGACATTTTTCAAGTTATGAAAACTTTCAAACCGGATGCCGTTATCACCTATAACTCAAAAGGTGGTTGGGGGCATCCAGATCATAAGAAGGCGCACGATGCAACGGCCATGGCGATGCGTCGATACCGCAAGCAAGTAAAGGGCAAAAAGCCAGCCTTCTGGGTTATCGCCGAGCCAGGCGAGCGAGCAAGCGTTTCTATCGGCGGAGAGAAAACGGCTGCCCTGAAAAAAGCAGCGCTGGCCGCTCATGCTTCGCAAGTTTCCATTTATCGTGATACCTACTCAGTTGTCGACGGCATCGAATTCAGGTTTGATCAGCCTGAACGGCTTAGGCTAGCTAGCCCGAACATATTGCCTTGGTTCAAACCTGCCGTTTTGGCATTCTTTGGTTTACCGCTGGGTCTGGCACTTGGTTACGCGGGAGCATATGTTCACAACATAGTTGCCGATAATGGTAGGTCATCGCCTCTTGGGCTCTATTTAGCCTTAGGGGCAACCGCCTCAATAACCTTTGGTCTTCGGATGCTTAGAAACTCCAGAGGCGCTCTATACCTACTCAACGCCGGAATGACCATAGCCATCTGGTGGCTATCGAGAAATCCAACCTTTGGTGCCTTTATCGATGACAATAAAAACGGCAATCGCTATGTGCTATTTGCTCTTCTTATTTGCTTGGTGGCTGCCGTTTTCCCAAGAATTGATTTGGCCAAGTGGCGTGCTAGATCAAATAAGCCGCATCTGTAGAGAGATAATTGAATTAGCCAACAATTGAGGATTTAGTAAAAGTGACTTATGTAATAGCTCTGCCATGCGTAGATGTCAAAGACAAGGCCTGTATTGCCGAATGTCCGGTTGACTGCATTTACGAGGGGGACAGAATGCTCTATATCCACCCCGACGAGTGTGTTGATTGTGGTGCTTGTGAGCCGGTATGCCCAGTTGAGGCTATCTACTACGAAGATGATCTTCCGGCTCAGTGGGCTGACTATTACAAAGCTAATGTTGAGTTTTTTAGCACAATCGGATCTCCTGGAGGAGCAGCTAAAGTTGGTCCGATTCCAGGCGATCACGAAGTTGTCTCCGCATTACCGCCACAAGGCGAGTAATCCATGTTTAGCGGCTTGCCAGAGTATCCCTGGAAAAAACTAAAGCCATACGAGGAAATCGCTAAAAAGTATCCAGCGGGCATCGTTGATCTTTCGGTTGGCTCTCCAGTTGACCCAACTCCAGAAGTTATTCAACAAGCTCTAGTCAGAGCCACAAACGCACCTGGCTATCCATCCACAGCAGGCTCTTTAGAACTTCGCGAAGCAATTATCGAGTGGTTCGCAAGGCGTCGTGGCGTCCCAAATCTGACCATCGAACAGGTTATGCCGAGCATAGGTTCAAAAGAACTTATTTCCTTCCTGCCTCTTTTTCTAGGACTTGGTAAAGGTGATGTCGTGGTGCAACCAAGAGTTGCCTATACGGCTTATGTCGTAGGTTCCAGCCTGGTTGGTGCAGAGATTTTTAGTTCTGATGATCCAGAAAGTTGGCCAGAGAATACAAAATTGATCTGGCTAAACTCACCAGGTAACCCCGATGGAAAAGTTTTAGACGTTGATTACTTGCGTAGAGCAGTTAATCGAGCACGTGAACTTGGCGCGGTATTAGCCTCTGATGAATGCTACGCGGAATTGGGTTGGGGTAGATGGGAAGCAGAGAGAATCCCTTGCCTACTAGATCCAGCTGTCTGCGATGGCAACCAAGATAATCTGCTGGTGCTTTATTCGCTGAGTAAGCAATCGAATTTGGCTGGTTACCGAGCAGCCTTTGCTGCCGGCGATAGCAAACTTATCCAGCCGATCGTAAATCTCCGTATGCACAGTGGCCTGATGATGCCAGCACCGGTGCAGCAGGCTGTTATCGCAGCACTAAAGGATGAGGCACATGTTGCACTCGAGCGGAAAATCTATCAAGCGCGACGGGATATTTTGCTTGCTGCGGTCAAAGCCTACGGCTTCAAGGTCTCTGACTCTGAGGCTGGACTATACATTTGGGCCACTCTGGGACAGGACTGTTGGAGCACAGTGAAGCAAATGGCTGATATCGGCATCCTTGTAGTGCCGGGGGAGTTCTACGAGGCTGGCGGAAGTGAGTATGTCCGATTCTCGCTTACCGCTAGCGATGACAAAATCAGCGAGGGTGCAAATCGGCTTAGTAATGCCATAAAGTTAAATAGTTAAAACAACTACAGGAGAAGCCCCTTTGTCTAGTGAGAACGAGCAGAAAGTAACGCTGAATTACCCTGGCGGATCGGCCGATTTCCCAATACTTTCTGCTACCGACGGCGACTCTGTAATTGACTTTTCTAAGCTCAATCAAACCACTGGTCTTAACGCCTACGACATGGGGTTTGTGAACACTGCAAACACCAAATCAGCTATAACTTTTATCGATGGCGATGCTGGAATTCTTAGATATCGCGGCTATCCAATCGAGCAGTTAGCAAGTCAAAAAACTTTTATTGAAGTTGCATATCTTTTGATCTACGGTGAGTTACCTACCGCGGATCAACTTGCAAGCTGGGACGACAACATCCGTCACCACACTTTGATTCACGAGGATCTGAAAAACATGTTCCACGCGATGCCTCAAAATGCACACCCGATGAGTGTGCTAGCTGCCAGCGTCTCAGCTCTTTCTACCTTCTATCAAGATTCACTCAACCCACACGATAGCAATCAGGTAGAACTATCAACGGTAAGATTGCTTGCCAAGCTCCCTACCCTAGTGGCCTACTCACACAAGAATTCTCTTGGTCAGGCACTTTTATATCCTGACAACTCTCTGAATTACGTGGAGAACTTCCTGAGAATGTCTTTTGGCAACATGGCTGAACCATACTTGCAAAACCCAGTTGTAACCAGAGCGCTTGATACTTTGTTTATTTTGCACGCCGATCACGAACAGAACTGTTCCACCGCAACAGTTAGGCTAGTTGGTTCTTCTCAGGCTAATTTGTTTGCATCCGTTTCAGCTGGTGTCTCCGCGCTATTCGGCCCACTGCACGGTGGAGCTAACGAGGCAGTACTTGTCATGCTCAAAGAAATTCGCGAATCTGGTGAAGGCGTCAAGAAATACATTGAGCGAGTAAAGAATAAAGAAGATGGCGTGAAGCTAATGGGCTTCGGTCACCGTGTCTATAAGAACATGGATCCAAGAGCAAGAATTATCAAGGAAGCTGCCGATAAGGTGCTAGCTGACCTAGGTGTATCTGATCCACTACTGGATATCGCCAAGGAACTTGAAGAGGCAGCGCTTGCCGATGATTACTTTATTTCTAGAAAGCTGTATCCAAACGTTGATTTCTATACCGGCGTAATCTACAAAGCGATGGGCTTCCCATCCAGAATGTTCACAGCTCTTTTCGCAATGGGCCGGCTGCCAGGTTGGATCTCGCACTGGCGTGAAATGAACCACGATCCGGCAACCAAGATTGGTAGACCACAGCAGCTTTATATTGGTTCGCCTAAGCGTGACCTTTAAGAATCTTTGTCTGTTCTCGGTAAACGGTAGGAAATAGGCTGACGAAGCCAACAAATGCGGCTATTCCGGCAACAATGAAGACTTCCCTTACCCCGAATGCATCGATTAGCCATCCGGCTAAAGACATTGCCGAGATGCTGGCTATCGAAACCAAAGCGCCGAAGGCGGCAAATACCCTACCCTGAAATTCGTGCGGGGTGACTTTAATCATCATGCCAACGCCGTAGCTATTGATCGTGGCATTTGCCATCCCGGTGATAAACCAGATCACCATGACCATGATGTAGTGAACCGCCATACCAACACCAAAGGCGGAAAGCGACATGATTGCCATGCCAATACCTAGAATTTGTAATTCTTGCTTGCCGGTAAATTTCTTGACTCCAGCAAACAAGCTAAATAGCAGAGTCCCTATTGCGAAGAACGAACCGACCAGACCATAAATGAAGGCATCTGCACCAAGGACATCGGTGAGCAAAAATACATCTCCGACATTGATAACGCTAAGGCAAAGCACCATCGTGAAGACCAAAATTATTAGCGCTCTAAGCAAATTGTTTTGCATAAGGAACCTAAAGCCCTTGGTCATTTCGGTCTTCTCACCCTCCTTTAGCTTCTCTGGTTCATGATTCACGCCAATCAAGAAAGGGACCACTGCAATCAGGGTGGTGAAAATTCCGTCGATGATAAATGTAATCACATAGCCGGTTTGTGAAACCAGGATTCCTGCCACTGCTGGACCAAAGAGACCCGCTAGTGAAAAGTAACTTTGAATAGTTCCCATTGCTCGGCTAATGTCATCTTTTCTTGCCAAAAGGGGAGTCAACTTGGCCCAGGTTGGGCCGATAATCGATGCGCAGGTATTAGCTATGAAAAGTAAGGTAAGTATCGCCCAAGTGTCAAGTCGCTGTGTTTGAGCAAACACGGCAGCACCGCCGATGATTGAAAGAATTGGAATCACTTTTTTGGTGGAGAAGCGATCGGCGATGGTTCCAGCAAGCGGGGAGAAAATAATTACAGGAAGTGTTCCAACTATGAATAGCGCTGCTACCGCTGCTGGACCTAGTTCCTTCTCACGGAAAACTAGTGTGAATATAGTTAGTTCTGTTCCGAGAAGGCTAAATGCCCTGGCCAAAGCCATGGTTTGTATTTTTGCCCACTGCGTCTTTGCTGGTTCTTGCACCGGTTCAGTCTAATTGTTGAGCCAGTAAATTACCGTGTCACCGTAGTTCCTGGTTTCGGTAAGGCTTAGTTCCTTAGGGATTATTGGCTGCGTATCACGACTAGATCGTTCAACTATCACGCTGGAATTTGGCTCTAAAAAGGGGATAACTAAATTCAACACATCGCTAATTGAGTCGTTAGAGATTTCATATGGCGGGTCGATGAAGACTAGATCGAAACTTTCTTGCTGGTTAGCCAAGAAGCTTTGCACAGTTTTTCCAACTGCCTGGAAGTCACAATCTAGGTTCTCTTTTTGCAAGGCTTGTTTTACCATCCTGAAATTCTGAATGATGCCACCTAACGCCTGCTTATTATTTTCAACAAAAACCACTCGGCTTGCCCCACGGCTGGCCGCTTCGAGACCTAATGCACCGGTTCCCGCATAAAGATCCAAAACCTTACTTTCTTCGATAAGGTTTAGAGCATCCAAACGGCTAAAAATGCTTTCACGAATTCGATCGCTGGTTGGTCTGGTTGATTTCGCTGGCGAGACTAGCGTTCTGCTACCAGCTAAGCCGCCGATGATTCTGGTCATAGTGTGCCTAGCCTAACTTAGCCAGAGCATCGAGGAAGATTTAACCATGCTGCTACCACAAACCAAGTTGGACAGACTTCTTGGTGAAAAAACCGCCAAGGCTTTGGCTAAAAGCCTTGGCTTGGTAACGGTAGCTGACCTGCTCACCCATTATCCTCGCCGATACACAGCTCGCGGTGAGCTGACCAAAATCTCAGAGATACCAGTAGGTGAGAGCGCTACCCTGATTGCCGATGTTGTTGATGTCAGTGAGCGCCGCATGAAAGGTAAAGCAGGCCACATACTCGAGGTAAAGATCACCGATGGTGAAGGCTTTGTCACCGCAACTTTTTTCAATCAGGCTTGGCGTAAGCAAAAACTGCTGCCAGGTTCCAGAGGGCTTTGGTCTGGCAAGATCGGAAGTTTCAACGGAAAGTTGCAGCTATCTCATCCTGACTATGCATTATTCAGCGATGAGATTGAAGATGAGGTTGCCAAAGCTTGGGCAGAACTGCCGATACCTATTTACCCGGCTTCTGCTAACTGCACCACCTGGATGATTCAAAGATCCGTGAAGATAATCCTCGATGGCTTAGAGCCGGTAATCGATGAGATTCCGGAAGATCTAGTTTCTGATCTGATTTCACTTGATGCTGCCATTAGGCAAATACACCAGCCTAAGACTTTGCAAGAGGCTAAAGACGCCATTGAACGACTTCGCTACCAGGAAGCATTCATGCTGCAGGCAACACTTATCCGGTCGAGGCTATTGAGTAAGAATCAGCTATCTCCTGTTCGGGAGGCTAAACCCGGTGGCCTACTTGAGCAATTTGACATTTCACTGCCCTTTACTTTGACCGAGAAACAAGTATTGATTGGCAATGAAATAGCCGAGGATTTAGCAGCCGGTCACCCAATGAACCGATTACTCCAAGGTGAGGTCGGCTCTGGAAAAACTTTGGTAGCGGTGCGAGCCATGCTCACTATCGCTGAAAGCGATGGCCAGTCTGCACTATTAGCTCCAACCGAAGTGCTTGCCTCGCAGCACTATCAGTCAATTCTTCGAACCCTTGGGGAAAAGCGGGCAGCAGAATTAGGGCTAACTCTGCTAACGGGACAGCTTGCCACTGCGGAGCGCAAAAGCGCGATGCTGGCTATTGTTTCAGGAAAAGCAAAAATAATTGTCGGCACCCATGCGCTTTTTGCCGACAAGGTTGAATTTTATGATCTAGGGCTAATCGTCATAGATGAGCAGCACCGCTTTGGTGTCGAACAGCGTGAAGCGCTGCGCCTGAAAGGCAAAACCGCCCCGCATGTGCTCACCATGACCGCCACCCCAATTCCGCGAACTCTCGCTGTGACAGTATTTGGAGATCTGGATATTTCTATACTTGATCAACTTCCATCGGGACGCTCGCCAATAGCCTCGCACGTGGTTACCGATAGTCAACCAGCTTTGGTAGCTAGAGTCTGGCAACGAGTTGCCGAAGAAGTGGCAAAGGGGAGACAGGCTTTTGTGGTTTGCCCCAGAATTGACGAAAAAGATGATCCCGAGGACATTATCGAATCGGATCTACTTGATACGCCTAAGCGGCCACTAGCTGCCGCAACACTGGTTGCCGAATCGCTAAAGGCAAATCCAATTCTTGCTGGATTAAGAATCGGGCTTTTACACGGCAAGCAGAGTTCTGAAACTAAAGCCGTGGTGATGGCTAAATTTACTAATCGTGAGCTAGATATTTTGGTGTCAACCACCGTTATTGAAGTTGGGGTTGATGTTCCGAACGCGACAACCATGGTAATTCTTGATGCCGATCGCTTCGGTATTTCTCAATTGCATCAGCTACGAGGCCGAGTAGGGAGAGGATCGCTACCTGGACTAGCGCTGATGCTCACAGCAGCAGAAGAAGGTTCCTTAGCTCTAGAACGAGTGAAGGCTGTTGCCGAAACTAGTGACGGTTTCAAATTGAGCGAAATCGACCTTGAATTACGTCGAGAAGGAGATGTCCTCGGAGCTAGTCAGTCAGGTGGGAGATCTAGCTTGAAACTGCTCCGGGTACTAAAAGATCAGCCGATAATCCAAAAGGCCAGAGATCAGGTCTCGGATTTATTTGCTGAGGACCCCACATTGGAAAAACACCCTAACCTAGCGCTATCTCTTGACTTACTAGATCAAGCCAGAGCGGACTACCTAACTAAGGGATAGTTCGCTAACCTTGATGCATGGCCATCGCCGTTTATCCAGGTTCTTTTGACCCATTCACTTTCGGGCATCTCGATATTGCTATTCGGGCTGCCAAGATGTTTGATACCGTGCACGTCGTAGTGGTTCATAATCCAAATAAAAAGCCAAGGTTTTCGGCAGCAGCAAGAGTTGCCATGATTTCCGAAGTGCTTGAAAATCAGCCGGGCAATTTTGTAATCAACTCTTTTGATACTGGATTATTAGTTGATTACTGTAAGACGGTAAATGCCGATGCTCTGGTCAAAGGTATTCGTAGCACCGTTGACTTGGATTATGAGTTACCTATGGCTCAGGTTAACCGCGACCTCAGTGGTATCGAGACTGTGTTTATCCCAGGGGATCCTCGAACCGGGTTTGTTTCGTCTTCGCTAGTCAAGCAAGTTGCCGATTTGGGCGGAGATATTTCTAAGTATGTGCCAGAGCCGGTAGTTAGAAAGCTCTTGGGTAAATGAGTAACTTTGTAATCCCAGTGCATGATCTGATGCATCGTGCTGGCACCATGCGTGAGATGCATACCAAGATTAACCTAGAGAGCGAACTGGGGGCAGGTTTGGCAAGGGTGGCCAAAGGTGGCGAGATAGACCTGAAATTGCGTCTAGAGAGCGTTCATGAAGGTATTTATGTCTCTGGAGAGCTCCAAACAGATGCCCAAGGAGAGTGTTCTAGGTGCCTAGACCCGGTTCGAATGCCAATCAAGGTAGATATTCAAGAGCTTTTCGCCTATTCTTTAGAGGTAGAAGATGACTTGCTGGTTCAAGACGAGCAAATCGACTTGGAACAGGTCATCGTTGATTCGGTTGTTCTAAATCTTCCGTTCACCCCAATTTGCAGCGAAGACTGTCTAGGTCTGTGCCCCGAATGTGGCTTGAAGATGAATGACGATCCTGATCACGCTCACGAAGCCCCGATTGATTCAAGGTGGAATGAGTTGAAGAATTTTTCTAAAGAAAGTGATAGCTGATGCCAGTTCCTAAAAGACGCCTGTCGAGATCAAACACCCGTCACCGTCGTTCATCTTGGGT
>JACCDK011644609.1_pt1 | contig 10384 bp, 10 predicted proteins | sample 7445871 | NCBI WGS metagenome assembly JACCDK01 (sample SAMN15323436, study PRJNA562643) | freshwater metagenome | isolation source: river surface water | place: USA:Blue River Watershed | collected 2017-08-15
AGCGGATCCAATCTCAGAAACCACGAGTAACTCAGGTTTCTAAAAAAGTCTAGTCATAAGTCTAGAATGAAGAAATGATTAGGGTTGAGTTACAAGGAGGACTAGGTAACCAACTATTTATTTGGGCTATGGCACATCGCCTGATGAAGGAATATAACGTCCACGTTAGGATAGTTATACCAATCGACAAACACAATAGAGCAGATAGGCCCTGCGAACTCTTTGGGTTAGTTGATCTTTGCGAGCACAACATTTCAGTCAAAGAATCTAGATTATTTAGCGCTTTAACTAAAGTAATTGATAAAATTAGTAATTATAAAGCTATAAGATCTTTAGATCTTATTCAGAAATTACGAATCATAAATCACAAGTTTGCGGACGAATATTTAATCGATTCAACACAACCACCAAGAATTCTAAGAGGCTATTTTCAGTCTAAGGAAGTTCCAGATTCCACAAAAAAGGAAATTCATAGCGAGATTATGGATTACTTAAAAAAATTGAACTTTCCCAATTCTGTATTAACGCGAACAATAGGATCAGTTGCTCACATTAGACGAGGTGACACTAGAGAAATTGCAAATGAGTGGGGAATAATATCGTTAGATTATTACGATCAGCTGATTAATCCGTTGGACGATCCGATTATATGCACCGATGACATAAATTTTTCCGCGCAGATTTCAGACAGATTTCCTAAATCTTTAGTTATTTCTTCAAGTGAAAGTTCGGCATGGCAGGTACTAAAAATCATTTCTAATTCGAAAGAATTTATTATGGCAAATTCAACACTTTCCTGGTGGGGTGCTTGGGTTGCGATTAATCACAGTAGTTCAATAATTTACTTTCCTGATCCATGGCGCCCCGCGAATGCAAGACTTGGTGAGAGTTTAAAATTTCCATCGGCTATTTTGGCTCCCTCAATATTCGAGTTGGATTGATTTGAGAATGAGATTAGTTTTGGTTCATTTAGGCCACGCACCCGCTCAGTACATGTGGGCCAATGTTGAACATCTCTCGAAACTAAATCCATGCATCGAAATAGATGTCATAACGAGTCCAGGTGCTTCAATCCCGAAGTCAATGGACAGCAAAATTAATCGATTTGAATATTCTGCAAACGACAATATTGAAAAACTGTTAAATGGCCTTGAACTAGACGGAGCTTACAGGCAAGGTTTTTGGCGGTATTCACTGGAGAGGTTATTTGCCTTCACCGAACATCATAAACGATTTGAAAATGATTTTTTGTTGCATATCGAGTCGGATGTTTTACTTCTAGAAACCTTCCCCTTTGAATCATTCAAAATAATTGGCAAACTTGCTTGGTCAAAACTCGATGATCAGCGAGACGTGGCGTCTCTACTGTTTTCACCAAACTTAGATACCTCAATGTGGTTACAAAGAAAAATAATTGACGTTCTTTTAAATGAATCAAACTTGAATGATATGCAAATTTTGTCATGTATATCAAATAGGTTTCCAACCGAGATAACCGTTTTACCTACACTGCCCAAAGAAAGCAAAGAAATAATTTCAGACAGGTGCAAGATTTCTAGCATTAACGTGTTTCGATCTTTTGAAAATAGCGACCTGTTTGCTGGCATATTTGACGCTGCACCGATCGGTATTTGGTTGACGGGAAACCATGGAGTAAATACTTTCGGTATTTCAAAAAGATACGATAATAATTTAGTTTTTGAATCTAATTCGATTCTAATTCCTTCTAAAATGGAATTAGAGTATATTCCCGGATCGGGCTTATTTATGTCATCAGGAGTAAAAAAAATCCCTATTCATACTCTACATATTCATTCCAAAGACATAAGGATTTTCTCACCGTTAGGTCATAAATTAATATCTAAGTACGTATTAGAATCAAAAAGAAATCAAGTAGCCACGAGCTTTTCGGTTAGTGTCCTTTGGGACCTCTTGAAGGACAATTATAAAAAAAGAACCTTAATTAGATTCCTATTGTGGCTACCTCCATTTAATAAGTATCGACTTATTCGCGATTTTTTACGAGGTCGAGAAAGTTAGTAAGGTAACATTTGGAGATGTTCTTCAAAAAATTGACAAAGATTCTGGGGTTTCATAAATGAGAGTTCTCGTTACCGGTGGTGCTGGGTTCGTAGGCTCACATCTTTCACGGCGTTTGATTGAGCTCGGCCATGAAGTAATCGCGGTTGACAATTTTTATACGGGAACTAGACAGAATATTGCTGATTTATTGCTGAACCCAGCTTTCGAAATCATTAGGCACGACATAACTCAACCATTTTTCGCAGAAGTTGACGCAGTGATGAATCTGGCATGCCCTGCATCTCCGGTTCATTATCAGAAGCACCCAGTGCAAACCACAAAAACTAGCGTCTTAGGGACAACCAACATGCTAGGGCTCGCTAAACGATTGAATATCCCTATCCTCCAGGCTTCAACGAGCGAAGTTTATGGTGATCCGAGTGTCTCTCCTCAAAATGAAACGTATTGGGGAAATGTTAACCCCATAGGCATTCGCGCTTGCTACGACGAAGGGAAGCGAGTGGCGGAGACACTGTGTTTTGACTACCACCGTCAGTATGGCGTACCAATAAAAGTTGTGAGGATTTTCAATACATACGGGCCAGCTATGCAGTTCGAGGATGGAAGAGTTGTAAGCAATTTTATTATGCAAGCTTTAAATGGACGAGATCTAACTATTTATGGGGATGGTTCACAAACCAGGTCCTTCTGCTTCGTTTCTGATTTGGTTGAAGGTCTAATTTCCGCGATTAAATCTGAACCCACCACTACTGGTCCAATAAATTTGGGCAACCCTACCGAAAATACGATTTTGTATCTCGCTCAGAAAATAATTGAGCTCACTGGATCGAAGTCCAAAATCTCCTCCCTGCCGCTTCCATCAGATGATCCAAAACAACGCAAACCAGATATAACAAAGGCAAATAATGATCTCAATTGGTCTCCGAAGGTAGACCTGGAGTCTGGATTGACGCGGACTATCGAGGATTTCAGAACTCGCATAGCCAAACTTCACTCCGTCGATTAACTCCAAATTCTTAATATGGCAATTACAACTGGATTGGTTCCCGATAATTACATAAAGATTTCTGTAGTAATACCCATTGCCAATTTACCATTACATAGACAAAATGTTCTTGATTTGATCCTTACTGCTAGAGAAATTGACGCTGAAATAATCTTAGTTTTTGATGGCGCAACTCAGGATGAAATTTTCGAAATGCAAGGAATGATTGTTGATCAAAAAAAAGACATAATTATTATTTCAACAACCTGCAACAACCCAGGGGGTTCAAGAAATCTCGGGAAGGCAAACGCAACGGGAAAATGGATAACATTTTGGGATTGCGATGATTCTCCTAATGCAAAAGAAGTCAGATCAATGATCATCGAAGCAGATAGTCTCAAATGTGAGGCTGCAATCGGGAGGTTTAACACTATATTTCTTCATGAAGACAAGAAAAAAGTCTCAAGTAAGCTATCAAGAGAGTTGACTACATCAAACTGGCAATTCGCTGTTGGACTAACACCCGGTATTTGGAGATTTGCATTCATTACATCTATCGCAAATAATTTTGAATTTCCTGAATTGAGAATGGGCGAAGATCAGGTTTTCATAGGGAAATTTTTCTCAAAAGATAGACAAGTTCATCTAAGCAAAAGAGTATCCTACAACTATATGGTAGGAAGAAATTCTCAACTAACACGAGATTCAACGACGGTAAACGATAAAATTCTGTCTGCAGAAATGTTATCTCAGGAATTCGATTCATCCAGTGAGTATTTTTCAAAATTGAAATTTACGATGCTCACAAAAATGTATTTAAGCATCTTCAAACTTCATGAGTTACCAATAAGGCTGCGAATCCGCAATCTAATCCAAGCCTTAAATTGCATGCTGTCTAACCCAAATCTATTTTTCCGATTGGCTGCTTATTTGTGTAGAGAAAAGGCTAATTGACTTAATGTCCAAAAAAATGTCCTCAGCTCGCGTGGTACTTATGGGGGGGCTTGGTAACCAACTTTTTCAATACGCCTATGCTCTGCGTCTAAGTAGACTTACAAAATCCAGAGTATCTTTAAACCCAAATTTGGCAACAGTGCGTAGAGACGATCACGGGAAAACCCAGATTTCCAACTATATTTTAAATCCTAATATTGCAATTGAATCTGATCAATTCCCACCAAGAATAGTTAAGAGATTTCTTGGAACGGGATTGAGATTATCGGGCTTAACTCGCCACCGATTTGGCGCTTTAGTTCACATTAGTTTTTTATTCATTAATAAACTGATTCTCACTTTCTATTTTAAAGAAAACATAAGCATAAATATTTCACGAAACACAGGTTATTGGCGTTCTCGTTTACAAAATAATTCTTCATTCAACATTGGCTATTTTCAAAGTTACAAATACTCAGAAAACCCCGAAGATTTGGAAGCTCTCCGAACGCTTACCCCCAGAATTGTGTATTCAGGACAAGATGCTCTTTCCCAAATGGCAAAAAGGGAGCTTCCTTTAGTTGTTCATGTGCGGCTTGCGGACTATAAGATTGAAAGCAATTTTGGAATTCCATCCAATAAATATTATGAGAACGCAATCACGTTTCAAATGAGTCTAGGTCTTTACAAGAAGATTTGGTTATTTTCCGATGAACCAAGCGAAGCAATGAATTTCATACCTGATGCATATCTAGATCAGGTGAGATGTATTTCAAATGAAATAACCGATCCAATTTGGTCGCTAGAGGCAATGCGACTTGGCAGCGGCTATGTGATAGCCAATTCAACATTTAGCTGGTGGGGTGCCTACCTGAGCCATACACAGGATCCAGTAATCGTTTTCCCCAAACCTTGGTTCCAGGGAATGCCTGATCCAATCGAAATTTGCCCCCCATCATGGAAGCCTTTTGCAAGGTGACCAAGTAGTGTTATTTCATGCCATCGATTAATTTAACTGAAACTTCAAGCATAAAAGCAGTAATTTTCAAGTCATTTGAACTGTTAACTCAGAGAGAAAAGTCAAGAGTTTATGCAGTTGGAATCATTCAAATTTTCTTAGGATTCTTAGATTTGCTTGGCGTTGCTCTAATCGGTGTCATCGGTTCGTTAGCTGTAAATGGAATCCAGTCGAAAACTCCAGGAAACAAGATTGGCCAATTTCTTAAATTTTTTAAACTAGAAAATTTTAGTTTTCAAATGCAAGTCGCACTAATCGGATTGATTGCCACTGTAATCCTTATATCAAGAACACTAATATCAATGTACTTTAGTAAAAAAATACTTCACTTCTTGGCCAGAAGAGCATCACTTACATCTAACAAATTAATCGCGGAATTACTTAGCTCACCCTTCTCATTCATACAAAAACGAAGCAAACAAGAAACCATTTTCGCGGTTACTGAGGGCGTGAATATGATGATGTTGAACATAATTGGAACAGTTGTAGGAGTTACTGCTGATATATTCCTTCTCACAATACTTTCCATTGGATTATTTATCGTCAATCCATTCATCGCAATTGGTACATTCGCAATTTTCGCATGTGTGGGCCTCATTCTCTATTTATCCGTAAGCCGCCGGGTAAATATGTTGGGTAATGAGATAGCAAGATTGTCAATTTATAGTTCAGAGAGAATTTCGGAAGCGATTACTAATTATAAAGAGCTCTATGTAAGAGATAGAAGAGAACATTTTGTTTCGCTAATTAATGAGTCAAGAAATAGAGTCGCCTGGAATTCGGCTGAAATTGCATTTATTCCAAACTTGGGAAAGTACGTAATTGAAACTACAATGGTTATTGGAGCCATACTAATTTGTGGGATCCAATTTTATTTAGCAGATGCAACCCAGGCAATTTCTGTGCTTGCAGTATTTCTGGCAGCTGGGGGGCGGATCGCGCCCGCTGTTCTAAGAATTCAGAGCGGGGCATTATCTATAAAGGGCAGCTATGGAGCAGCAAACCGAACTATTTCGCTAATGGAAGATCTTGCGGCTAATAATGTTGATGTTGAAAAAATAGATGCTGCAGAGTTTAGTGGAGGCCCTGAATTTAGTCCTTCATTCATGCTTGAGAATATTGACTTCGAGTATCCAGGAGACAGTAAAAAGGTTTTGTCTCAAATAAACCTTGAAGTTAAATCGGGAGAAACACTAGCGATTGTTGGACCTTCAGGAGCTGGCAAAAGTACCTTGGTTGACCTAATTCTTGGAGTGCTAGTTCCAACATCAGGTTCAATTTTGGTAAGTGGTGTGAATCCAGTTCAAGCAATAAAAAAGTGGCCAGGCACGGTCGCCTATGTGCCACAAAATGTCTCCCTGATTTCTGGAACAGTATCTGAGAACATCGCTCTGGGATTTTCAAATGAAGATGTTGATGTAGAAAGAGTGATGCAGTGCCTTAAAATGGCAAGTTTGGATAGATATGTCGATGGATTAGAGCGCGGAATCGAAACACAAATTGGAGAATCTGGCCGGAATATGAGTGGCGGACAACTTCAGAGAATTGGTATCGCGAGAGCGCTTTATACAAATCCAAAGATGCTGATATTGGACGAGGCAACAAGTTCCTTAGACGGAAAAACCGAAATTGAAGTATCTGATTCAATTATGGAACTACAAGGAGAAATCACATTAGTTTTAATTGCCCACAGACTTTCAACTGTCGTTAAAGCAGACAAGATAATTTACTTGGCAAATGGCAAGAACGTGTACACAGGAACTTTTGAAGAACTACAAAAAGCTGTACCAGATTTTGCTGAACAAGCTCAAATTATGGGGTTGTAGTTACATTGGGAGTTTTTAGAACTTCGATCCTTTTTACCAAAGGCAATTCATAAATTAATTTCAAAAGAAACCTATCCGTGAAAAATGACCAAACTCGCAAGAGTGAATGCTTAATTGTAATTCGATAAACTTCGTCTTCCAGTTTTGAGTCGTAATCAAGCATCTTAGATGTTGGGATTTTCGGATGTTGGTAATCCATCGGTAATTGGAAAGTTGGAATATTTAGTGGGAACTGATCCGAAATCGTGTGTGTTGCTTGTGAATCAAATCCGACGTTCCTAATTAAATTTACAGGTGGAATTAAGGTCAATTTTTTCAATCTAAACTGGGCGCTGGCAAGGGGCAAATCCCATGCATCTATGAATCCCCCTTTTGATCGTTTCGCGCCGATATCCCAATAATTAGAGCGGCGATCAAAAATATTCGCCAGGGATGCCCTTGGCTGTGACAGTAATTCTCGATACATCAATTGCCACTTATTTGCCCAAGTAGCCCAACCCCAAGTCATCGGGTAGTTTGACCAAGTGCTGACTGGATTTTCAGAAAACGGCTCAATTAACCTTGAACCTGAAATAATCCAAACATTATCAACATCTCGATAATTTAGCAGACTCAAATTTGCAAACTTAAAAAAATCATCTTCTGGCTCTAAATCGTCTTCAAGAACAATACCTTCGCTCACATTTTCAAAAAACCAATTAATAGCTGATAAAACGCTCACCGCAGGACCAAGATTCTCCTTCCTCCACCAGATATTGACTTCGAGAGAGAGGTCCAATTGAAAATTCTCAAGATACTTTTTCATAATTGCCTGTTCACTCAAAGCAAACTGGTTTCGCGGACCATCAATTGCGATGAAGAAACTTTTTACGCCTGATTTTAAACTAGATTCAATGAGTCGAATAAGACCTGCACTTCGCGCGTAAGTCACAATTAAAACCGGAGATGTCACATCAAGATCCTTCCAAGTTTAACCTTCACGTAATTTGAAGCCACAACTCTATTTCTTAGAAAATACATCTTAATTGACTCTGGATGATTGATTAAAGCGCTTAATTCTAGTTTTTGGATTGCAAAATAAATCCTTATACGCTTTAGAAAGTTTTGAGTTTTAAAATACTCTTTCAAAAGAAACATACGTTTCCCAGCCAATGTCGAATCAGTAGAACTTTTTGTCCTGATATGGAAAGTAGGAAGGAAGATATGAGTTGAAGAAAGATTATTTCGCTTCATCCTGACTCTTCTCAGGTGTTTACGCCTAAAAAACTCAGAAATAGCAACATCGTCTGGAATTCCTATAAAATCTTGCCAGCATAGGCTAGCTAAAATTTTCGCGTAGCTCCTCGACATAAATATTCCTGTGCCAGACAAGTATTCGTATGGAATAGAAGTCCCAAAATAACTTCCCTTTGTTTTATCCACATAACCTCCATAAAAATCTAACTGATATTGGTTGCGTGAGAGCTCCTTCTCTAAAGACTTTAAATCAAAATAAGTTGAAACATTAGATCGCACGACGATATCGAAATCGAAATGCTCCAATATGAAATTCATGCCAAGGACGGACTTTTCCAATATTTTTGAGTATTCTTCGCTACAGGGAACGTAAAGATCTCTTTCTTCTAGCAGATATCTACTCTCTTCCCACCCCCTAAGCCAGAGAATTGAAACTGCTTCAGAATTTCTCGCAGCCCACGATTCAATCTGTGACAGTCTGTCCGACTCATTCACTTCGTTTCTGCTAGCAAGAATTAGAATCAAAATTTTCATTTATATAACCTAAAAAACGTCAATACAGGATCAAAAAATTTTTGAACATTTAGGATATGACTCAACATGGAAACAACTTCTATATTATCCACGGGCACCCCTAGAGATCTTCTGTCTAAATGAAAATGTTTTTCCAATCAAAAGAGCGGTCACGTAATGCGAAATAAGAAGAATTTTCCCAATTGACTTTGATAGCTGTCTCGTTTTCGGCGAAAAATCGTATGAAGAAAACACCCTCAGCGTATCTAGAGGTGTGCAAGTCGGCAGATCTAAACTTCGTGGTAACGCAAAATGAGGGTGATTGAAGGCACCGGCCGTGCTCTGATTATCCCCAAATTCAAACAGAAATGTACTGTTCCACTTTTGTGCAGTCTCCACCCATTCCGTGGCCTGTTTTGGTAAACAAACTGGAATCTTTCTCGTTATGCAGTCTAAAATTTTCCCAGACGAATCCAGAGAAGGTTCGTATAGAAAAATCATATAGTCAAAGCCATCAATGTAGCTTTGATAATTTTCAACTTGAATGCTCAGCTCTTCAAATTTTGCATTTGTGAAATTCTGTAAACCGTAAGAATCTTTATGCTTATCTAACACGCCAACCGGGAATACGAATTCACATGATTTGCATGAAACCGAAAGCATTTCAGTCAACTCCGAAAGGGGGAATTTTCGAATATTAACCAATACTTTAAGGTGTTCATTTTCTCTACTTTTCTCACCAGTTAGTAATTCAAAAGATGATGGAAGTGGAAACACATCTACTTGAGGATTTGTCTTTAGACTCGCATTGATGCGTTTCTGAAGATGATTTGTGTCTACAGTAATTTTAACTTCACGAATTCTTGAAAAGTACCAAAATAGAAACTTATACTTCAATTTCATTTTATCGTTTCGAAACATGATTTTTTCATATTTTGACGCTGGGAATAAATTGCAGACCAGATTAGACGAACCTAAATTTATGGATAACAAATCAAGAAGGATTAACCAAGAGAATGAACCTTCATAAATATAAAGCAAATTTCTTTTGCTTCCCATATTTCCAATAGTCTTAGTAATTAATTTAAATTTCTTTAGATTTATAATTGGAAATGGTTTTGATATTGAATTAGGCAGTACTTGCGTGATCCAAGAAACTGGTTCGTGGTCCGCCAATCCTAAATAGCTTATTGACAGGCCTTGGGATTTTCCAGACATTAAGATGGACTGATGGATTGTGTTATGGCGAGGAGTTGCGGAAATAATTCGCCAAGGTGCAATTCCTACGAAGTTTATATTTTGAATTTCACTATCCCCCAAGGCATTAAAAATCATTTTTTGATCAAGTGCAGCAGGTCAATCATCTCATTTAATCGACATTTGATTGGTTTTGATCTACTTAAATAGACGCAATTTTGTATTTGACTCGGTTGAAAAGGCTCCTCCCATTAAACTCTTAATTGAAAAAAAGGAAGTTCAATCTTTGCAGCCAAATCTTATGCAATAATTGAATTGTGAGTCTACAAAATACTGGCGAAGACAATATCGAGATTGATTTGCCAGGAAATGCAATAGTGGTTGGTATTGTGCGAGATATTGAAAGCACCATTCAGGGGGACTTTGAGAGATTAACAAAAGCATTTTCTAGATTCAATAAATTAGACTTTTACGTTGTCGAATCTGGAAGTAGAGATAAATCCATTGAAAAACTCGAACACCTATCGAGCCGATACAAGAAATTTAACTTCGCTCATTTAGATATTGATCCTAATTCTAATCGTACTTCAAATATGGCGAACGCACGAAATGCATATTTGGAATACCTAAGAA
>JACCDK010642920.1_pt1 | contig 10383 bp, 7 predicted proteins | sample 7445871 | NCBI WGS metagenome assembly JACCDK01 (sample SAMN15323436, study PRJNA562643) | freshwater metagenome | isolation source: river surface water | place: USA:Blue River Watershed | collected 2017-08-15
AGGAGAAAAGTGCCGGTGTTCCTGGGAAGAGCAGACCAATTTCATGGAGATGTCTCTCAATTCCGCGAGAGACAAGAGCTGGACGAACTTGATGACACCATGCACACTTCCACGATTCAACTCTCTTCGCGCAATGGTTGCAGGTAATACCGCTATTGGCGCCCTTCTGTTCGTGCGCTCCCCCACATTCACAACGAGAGATCGTTTTACAGTAAGAACAACGAATTGCTTGCGCGTAGCCCTTGAGTGGAACTAGAAATAGAACCGGGCCTTCACTGAGGGATTTTCTAATCGGAACAATGGCTCTCGATGGAAGCAGCTCACCATGGCTCTGCGAAAAGGTGGATACCTTTACCTTGCCACGTGAACGTTTGTAATCAATCCATCCTTCATCAATCAGACGCGCGCTTTCTGCACTTGGCGAGTAGCCAGCAAAGATCAGATTCACGTTTTCGATCCGCGATCTTAAGAGCGCTATATCTCGAACATTCCAACCAGGTGAACGTCGCTCATAAAAATGTTCTGAACCTTCGTTATAGATAATTACCGTGTTGAGGTCATGAACCGGAGCGAAAATCGCGGAACGGGTTCCGATTGCAATCTGTACTTGACCGAGGAGGATGGAGAGGAAATTTCGGTAGTTCTCCGACTTAGAGAGCTCAGAACCTATGGTGGCGAACTGTAAGCCGCTCTTCTTCAAGGCCTTGGCGAGAGAATCAACCTCTCGCGCATCAGGTAGGACTACGAGCACTCCGCCCTTAGCTGATTCAACGGAGATCTTCTTAGCGAGAAGATCACTTCGAAGTTGCGCTGGAGGTAGTTGCAGGTAGAGATGTTCTGCTCTTCCGCTTTTAACGCGTTGAATGGGTTGAATTGAGGTGAATTCCTTCTCAACGCTAGCTACCCGATCAGGTATTGCAGAGCGAAGAAGGTCGAAGGGATGAGCGGCATACCTGCGCGAAGCTTGAGCAATTAATTCAATGACTGGCTTCGTGACAACCGGAAATTTGCCTAAGCATTTGGTGATGGATTTCAGACCGCTCGAGCCATCGTCTTTGACACGATTGATTACCAGTCCAATGACCTCTCGCCCATGAAATGGCACGGAGACAAGAGAACCAATCTCTACCTCATCAGCCAAGTTCTGCGGAACCAAATATGAGAATGCAGAGTCAAGGTGATAGACACCAGCATCAACCCAAATATGCGCAACCGGAAGATTATCGGTGGGCGCTTGAGGCTGTGGTGTTATCAGCTCACGTTTGAGCTTGAGACCACCAGTGACCTTCACGCCAGCAATAGTACGAGTATTACTTCACTGCAGCTTGGAGAGCCGCAACTCGATCCGTCTTCTCCCAAGAGAAGTCAGGGAGTTCGCGACCGAAGTGACCGTATGAAGCTGTCTGAGAGTAAATCGGACGGAGCAAGTTGAGGTCTCTAATGATTGCTGCAGGTCGCAGATCAAAGACCTGCAGAACAGCGTCTTGAATCTTTGCAATGTCAACGGTCTCAGTTCCAAAAGTCTCTACAAAGACTCCAACTGGTTGCGCCTTACCAATCGCATAAGCAACTTGGACCTCACAACGACGAGCAAGTCCTGCCGCAACGACGTTCTTTGCAACCCAACGCATTGCGTATGCCGCAGAGCGGTCAACCTTTGAAGGATCTTTGCCTGAGAATGCGCCACCACCGTGACGAGCCATTCCGCCATATGTATCAACAATAATCTTGCGGCCAGTAAGACCCGCATCTCCCATTGGGCCACCCACCACGAAGCGTCCTGTTGGGTTGATCAATGTACGGACATCCTTACGAGGAAGATCAATCTTCTCCAGGATTGGGTCGATAACATACTTAATGATCTCTGGAGTCAACTGCTTAACAACATCAACTTCCTCAGCATGCTGGCTTGAGATAACAACGGTATCGAGCGCTACTGCACGATCGCCGTCATACTCGATTGTTACCTGGGTCTTGCCATCTGGACGAAGGTATGGAAGCTGACCGGACTTACGTACGAGTGAGAGCTGCTGCGAAAGCTGATGAGCCAGGTAGATAGGAAGAGGCATGAGCTCCTTCGTATCGTCACACGCATAACCAAACATAAGCCCCTGGTCGCCGGCGCCTTGAAGATCAAGCGGGTCGCTGGCAGATGCAACGCGATGTTCAAATGCATCATCGACACCCTGCGCGATATCTGGAGACTGTTGACCGATAGAGATTGATACTCCACAACTATTTCCGTCAAAGCCCTTAACAGACGAGTCGTATCCAATTCCGATAACGGTGTCACGAACAATTCCCATAACATCGGCATATCCAGCGGTTGTTACTTCACCCGCGACATGTACCTGACCAGTTGTTATAAGTGTTTCTACAGCAACACGGCTTGATGGATCCTGTGTGAGAAGCGAATCAAGGATTGCATCCGAAATCTGATCTGCGATCTTATCTGGATGACCTTCGGTTACTGATTCTGATGTGAAGAGGCGCTTTGACATTGGGCTAGCCTAACTTATTGCGGACGATGATTGCATGATTGAGTAGAGCGTGAGCAAGGTTTTCTTTAGTGATCTCGGTGAACTCTTGAACTACGCCGGTGGCATCGATAATTGAGCCGCTGGTTGATGTCGCACCAAAGATAGCCCCACCACTGACATTATTGAGGTAAATCACATCCGCACCTTTACGTACCATCTTCGCTTGTGCTTCGGCTATTGAGTCAGAGTCAGTCTCTGCTGCAAATGCAACAACGAGTTGTTGCGACTTATTTGCAGTTATCGCTTTCAGTACATCAATATTTTCTACTAATTCAATAGATCGGAAGTCGGCCTTCTTTATCTTCTCGGAAGCTGCATGTACAGGTCGAGCATCCGAGACCGCAGCTGACATAAAGAGGTAATCCGTAGAAGCGAAATGAGATTCAAGAGCGGTTTTCATCTCTGCAACAGATTCCACATCGATCCGAAAAATCTTTGGATTGGAAGGCAATGCGCTATTGGCGATTACAAGAGTAACGTCAGCACCGCGCAAACGAGCTGCTTCGGCGATTGCAATTCCCTGAATTCCGGTAGAACGGTTACCGATAAACCTCACAGGATCTATCGCTTCACGAGTTCCTCCTGCGCTGACAAGAACTTTCCTACCAAGGAGATCCTGCGGTACGAGGGTTTGTTCGGTAAAACGTCGGAGAATATCTAAAGTCTCGGGAAAACGACCCTTGCCGATATCACCGCTTGTAAGTGCTCCCTCCACCGGCTCCAATACATCAATGCCGCGACTGCGAAGGGTTTCGATATTGGCTTGAGTTGCTGGGTTTTCCCACATCGCCGTATGCATTGCGGGAACAATCAAAATTGGGGCGGTGCTGGCAAGAACTGTGTTGGTAAGGAGATCATCTGCACGACCAGCAGCAATTCTTGCAATCAGATCTGCGGTAGCTGGAGCGATAATTATTCCTTGCGCATCTCTCGCTAACGAAACATGGCGAACTTCTTCAACTGATTCCCATACCTCGGTTGTGACTTTTCGACCCGATAGCGCTTCCCACGTTGCCTTGCCAACAAAGTTAAGACTTGATGGAGTCGGTACAACAGTTACAGAAAAACCTAGATCCTGAAGGCGTCGAAGTAAATCGCAGGCCTTATAAGCAGCAATGCCGCCTCCAACTCCGAGAACTATCTCTCGCGTTGGGGCGGACATTATCTGTAGGAAAAGTTAATTAAGCGTTTGGCTCAAGATTTTCGATGGTGAGTAGACCTTCATTGATTTCACGGAGCGCGATGGATAGTGGCTTCTCGTGAACATATGTATCTACTAGTGGACCAACGTACTCGAGCAAGCCCTCATTGAGCTGTGAGTAATAAGCATTAATCTGACGTGCACGCTTTGCTGCATAGAGAACGAGTGCGTACTTAGAACCGCTCTTATCGAGAAGTTCGTCGATAGGTGGATTGGTGATGCCGTCGACGTGTCCGCTCATAATTTTCTCCTTCAGATCAAAACTGGCCTTACAAGGTTGCCAATCTTATCAGGGTTGAGACGACCTCATCGACCTGCTCATTGACGACCACAGTATCGAAGAATGAGGCTGCCGCGAGCTCTTCCTGAGCAAGGGCTAGGCGGGCTGCCCGGCGTTCCGGTGAATCAGTCCCCCGGCCTTCAAGTCGTGAGACCAATTCCTCCCATGAAGGTGGCTCAAGAAAGACAAGATGCGCCTCTGGCATATGCGCTTTGACCTGCTTTGCTCCAGCAATTTCAATTTCAAGCAGAACATTGCGGCCCTCAGCTAGCGCCGCATTAACTGGCGCAGCGAGAGTTCCATAACGGTTTCCGGCGAACTCTGCCCACTCAAGAAACTCGTCCCGAGATATCGCACGATCGAATTCCTCATTACTGTAGAAGAAGTAATCGATTCCTTCTGATTCATTAACACGAGGAGCTCGAGTCGTAGCAGAGACACTGATCCAGAAGTTTGGAACATTTCTCAGCGCCTTAGTGACCGTGCTCTTTCCCACCCCACCTGGACCTGAGAGGACTAAGAGCTTTCCTCGCGGTGATGTTGATGGAATTTCAAACTCCTTTAGCAGTGCGCTTCGCTGATGTTTACCCAATCCCTGCACTCTACGTGTGGGAGAAATTTCTAACTTCTCCATCAAAGATTGAGCACGAATCTTCCCATACCCTGGAAGAGATTCGAGCAATTCCGTGACTCGCATCTTTGCCAGAACTGGATTCTCTGCCGTGCTGGCGAGAAAATCAGCGAGAGTGATCTCTCCCTTGTGAAGCAACTTCTTAGATTGGGCCCGCTCTTGTCGCGCAGCCTTGGCCACTGCTAAGGCGCGCTCTCGCTCTGCTGCACTAAGTTGTGGTGGGAGCGCCATTGCAAAATTCTATCCCTGTATTGACTCTGCGATTTCCTTAGCTGCATCTGACATCGCTGAGGCGCCCTTGCTCCAAGCGCCAGTAATCGGACGACCGATCACAACATAATTTGCACCTGCGGCGATTGCGTCTCCTGGAGTCATGGTACGGACCTGGTCGTCGCTGCCTGCAGTACCAGCTGGTCGAACACCAGGGGTGATGATCGTTGGAGCTGGACCAACAGAAGAGCGAATCGCTGCAATCTCAAGTGGTGATGAGACGATTGCTTTTGCGCCTGCACGCACTGAAAGATCGGCAAGTGCAACCGCGCTCTCTAGTGCGTGATTGGCATAACCAATCTCAAAGAGGTCTTCCTCCGAGAGCGAAGTGAGAATTGTGACCGCTGTAATATCGATCTGCGGCACTGCTTCAACGGCCGCCTTCACCATTGCTGTTCCACCTGATGCATGGACGGTAAGGAAACGTGGATTGATATGAGAGATTGCTGTTGCCGCTGAAGCAACCGTATTTGGAATGTCGTGAAGTTTAAGATCGAGAAAGATATCGACGCCAAACTCATCCTTAATCTGAGCTACACCAGCAGAACCGAAGGTAAGGAAGAACTCAAGGCCTAGTTTGTAAACTGCAACGCTCTCCCGAGTTGCTTCAACCCAGCGCTTTGCAACGTCAAGATCTCGAGTATCAACTGCGAGAATAATCGGTGCGGTCATTACAGGTGCTCCTAACGGTGGGCGTAGCCAATAGCTTGTTTCAATGAGGTGAATCCACGCTGAGCCAAGAGTTCTTTCAACTCATTCTGTACATTGATGATTGCGGTGGGATTTCCAAAACTTGCAGTTCCGATTGAAACGCCAGAAGCACCGGCCAAGATAAGTTCTAACGCATCTCGTCCAGTTGAAACTCCGCCCATTCCTAAAATAGGCGTGCTGGGAAGAGCTTCATGAACTTGGTAGATAGCGCGCACGGCTACCGGGCGAATTGCTGGACCAGAGAGGCCGCCTGTCTTTCCACCCAAGTGAGGCTTCATGGTGTCGAGATTAATTACCATACCTAAGACAGTGTTGATGAGAGCCAATCCATCTGCACCGGCTTCAACTACGCCCTTCGCAACTTCTACGATATTGGTGACGTCAGGTGTTAATTTGGCAAGAATCGGGATTTCTCCGCCGATCACCTTACGTACTCCATCGATGACTCGTGCTGCCGTATCGCGTTCAGTTGCAAAGACAAGACCACGATTCTCTACATTAGGACACGAAATATTCACCTCAATTGCAGATATTCCGGCAGTCGAGCGAAGCTTTCGCGCGAGAACTGCGTATTCATCGGCCGTTTCGCCCGCAATTGAAACAATGACACGCGAGCCTTGAGATAAGAGCCACGGAACATCATTGGCAAGAAATGCATCGATCCCAGGACCCTGTAATCCAATTGAGTTGAGCATTCCCGATGGCGTCTCAGCCATACGAGGAGTTGGTCGTCCATGACGGGGCTTATTCATCACCGACTTAGTTACGACTGCTCCAATATCCTTTAAAGGAAAGAACTGTGCAAGCTCTTTGCCAGAACTTGCACATCCACTTGCGGTAAATACTGGCGAAGGAAACCAAGCGTTTCCGAGCGTCGTAGAAAGATCAATTGAGGTGCTCAATTAGAAGCCCTCCGTGCTCTTGCCGACAAGATCCCAACAGACAGTTGAGCCGTCCATGACTGGGCCATCGATACAAGAACGCTTCATGGATATCGAGCCATCTTCACTCTTTACTGGAAGAACACAGGTCATGCAGATGCCGATACCGCAGGCCATTGACTCTTCTACAGATGCTTGATGCATGACGCCAAGCTCATCGGCAATTTCTGTGATCGCCTTGAGCATCGCCATTGGTCCACATGAGTAAATAATGTCGATGCTACGTTCCTGAATAATCGAAGCGAGTTGTGAGGTAACTCGACCGGTCTCCCCCATTGATCCATCTTCAGTGAAGATCTTCAATGAATTAACGGAGCGCTTTCCCTCCATTGGTGCATAGATCTTGTTCCCATTACTTGCGCCTAAAACCATATCTACTTTGCAGCCGCGGCTCTTTAGAACGTCGGCGAGCCCGAAGAGCGGCGCTGAACCGTATCCGCCACCTATTAATAGCGCGTTGGCTGGTTCGACCGGGATGCCAAAAGACTTGCCCAGCGGAGTAATGACATTTACCTCAGCGCCTTCATTGAGCGAACAAAGCCACTTAGATCCAGATCCATGTGGTGCAACGATGAGTTCAACGGTGCCACCAAACTGAGCTGTTTCGGAGGTGCGAGAAATAGCAAAGGCGCGCCTGAGAACCATTCGAGATGATTCTCCACCAACCTGGATTGCAATGAAGTTTCCAGGACGGCAATTACGTACCGCTTCACCAACGCTCAAAATGATTTGGTGATATGCGCCAACCCTTTTATTTGAGATGAGGATTGCATCTACCTGAAGAGCTGATTTGTTAATGGTGCTCATGCAAGCCACTCTTGGATAGATTGGACACCGAGATCACCTTGGCGAAGAACGCGAATTCCTTCAACTGCAGCATTAAATCCAGGGGTTGTTGTGATAATTGGAATAGAGCGCTGGACCGCAGCGGTACGAATTGCCCAACCGTCTGCACGTGTTCCACGTCCGACTGGTGTATTGATAACGAGATCAATTTCTCCAGAGTTGAGGATATCCACGATGGTCGGCTCGCCAAGAGGTCCACGTCCCTCAGAATTCTTACGGACCTGTGAAGTCGTTACTCCATGAGATGCCATGAAAGTTGCTGTGCCTTCAGTAGTCAAAACTTTAAACCCAAGCTCAACTAGCGCTCGAGCGGATTCAACTCCCGCTGACTTATCTTTATCCGCGAGCGACAAGAACACTGTTCCACTCTTTGGAAGAGGTCCAAAAGAGCTGATCTGACTCTTTGCATACGCACCACCAAAGCTTGATGAGATACCCATTACCTCACCGGTAGAACGCATCTCTGGTCCTAGAACGGCATCAACTCCGCGTCCATCGGTACGACGGAAACGATTCCACGGTAATACCGCTTCCTTCACGCTAATCCCGCGAGGTGTAAGACCATCTTCGGCGGGCAACATTCCTTCGCTCTTGAGTTCGGCAATAGTTGTTCCCACTGAAATGCGTGCGGCAGCTTTGGCAAGAGGAACACCGGTTGCCTTGCTCACAAATGGCACTGTTCGAGAGGCGCGCGGATTGGCCTCCAATACATAGAGAATGTTTCCAGCCATCGCGAACTGAATATTGATCAGACCGCGAACACCAACACCTTCCGCAATCGCGAGGGTTGCTCGACGCACTTCGGCACGGGCCTCATCTGAAATCGTCATCGCTGGAAGAACGCAGGCAGAGTCGCCGGAGTGAATACCTGCCTCTTCAATATGCTCCATGATGCCACCAAGGAAGAGTTCATTGCCATCATAAAGTGCATCAACATCCAGCTCGATAGCAGAATCAAGGAAACGATCAACCAAGACCGGATGATCTGGTGTGATATCTGTAGCCCTGGTAATAAATCCAGAGAGCGCCTCGTCGTCGTAAACAATCTCCATACCGCGACCACCAAGTACAAACGATGGGCGCACAAGTACTGGATATCCAATGCGTTGAGCGATAGAAATCGCCTCACTCTCAGAAGATGTCATACCAAATTCAGGAGCGGTGAGATTCTTAGATTTCAGTACATCTCCAAAAGCACCACGCTCTTCTGCAAGGTTAATGGCATCAGGGCTTGTGCCGAGAATGGTGACACCGGCTGCCTTAAGACCAGCGGCTAATCCAAGTGGAGTCTGACCACCCAATTGTGTAATCACACCTAAAACTGGACCAGCCGATGTTTCGGCATGGATAACTTCGAGAACATCTTCCAAGGTAAGGGGTTCGAAGTAGAGACGATCACTGGTGTCATAGTCGGTTGAAACAGTCTCTGGATTGCAGTTAATCATGATGGTCTCATAATTAGCCTCACGAAGAGTGAAGGCTGCGTGGACACATGAATAATCGAATTCGATGCCTTGGCCGATTCGATTCGGACCAGAACCGAGGATGATGACCGCAGGCTTTGTGCGAGGACGAACTTCTGTCTCTTCTTCATAGCTTGAGTAGTGATAAGGAGTGTGCGCTTCAAACTCTGCAGCGCATGTATCAACAGTCTTATAGACAGGGTGGAGATTGAGATGGTGACGTGCCTTACGAACGTCATCTTCAGTAATTCCACGTAGCTCAGCTATCTGCTTATCTGAAAAACCAAACGACTTAGCAAACTTAAGGCTATCGAAAGTCATCTCACCAGGTTGAGCAATCTCACGTGCAGCTTCATTAATCTCTTGCAGCTGCTTGAGATACCAGCGGTCGATCTTTGTCGATGCAAATACATCTTCGATGTTGGCTCCAGCCCATAAAGCGCGATGAACCTGCTGAAGACGATACTCGGTAGGCATCTTCATCGACTCAAGAAGTTGAGGAATGTTGATCGAAGAAATATCAGCCGGGAAGGTGAAGATCGCTTCCTTACGTTCCAAGGATCGAAGCGCCTTCATCATCGCCTCTGGGAATGAACGGCCAATAGCCATCGCTTCGCCAACGCTCTTCATGGTTGTTGTCAGCTTGGGATCCGCATCTTGGAACTTCTCAAAGGCAAAACGTGGCGCCTTTACTACGATGTAATCAAGGGTTGGTTCAAACGACGCCGGCGTGACTTGAGTGATGTCATTTTTGATTTCATCAAGGGTGTAACCAATAGCGAGCTTCGTTGCAATCTTTGCAATCGGAAAGCCAGTTGCCTTTGAGGCAAGTGCTGATGAACGAGAGACTCGTGGATTCATCTCAATCACGATGATTCGTCCATTATCAGGGTTGACCGCGAATTGGATATTACATCCACCGGTATCTACGCCAACTTCACGGATGATAGAAATTGAGAGATTGCGAAGCTTTTGATATTCGACATCGGTCAATGTCAGAGCAGGAGCGACAGTGATTGAATCACCTGTATGCACGCCCATAGGATCGATATTTTCAATGGAGCAGACGATGACGACGTTATCTACGCGATCGCGCATAACCTCGAGTTCGTACTCCTTCCAACCAATGATTGATTCTTCAATGAGAACTTCTGATGTTGGCGAGTGGCGAAGTCCAGCGCCTGCTATCTGTCTAAGCGTCTCTTCATCGTAGGCAATTCCAGATCCCAAACCACCCATCGTGAAGGAAGGTCGGATGACGCACGGATAATTCAAGAGACCGGCAGCTGCAAGAACTTCATCCATTGTGTGACAGATAATGGACCGGGCTGACTCTCCCCCGACCTTCTCAACGATGGCGCGGAAAAGTTCGCGGTTTTCACCACGTTGAATTGCTTGTACATCTGCACCAATCAAGCGCACATTGTGACGAGCGAGAATTCCTTCTTCATACATACCCATTGCTGCATTGAGTGCGGTCTGACCACCGAGCGTTGCTAG
>JACCDK010074260.1_pt1 | contig 10381 bp, 9 predicted proteins | sample 7445871 | NCBI WGS metagenome assembly JACCDK01 (sample SAMN15323436, study PRJNA562643) | freshwater metagenome | isolation source: river surface water | place: USA:Blue River Watershed | collected 2017-08-15
AGCTAATAATATTTGGCATTTTAGCTATTCTAGCCTAATTTTGCATCTCATTAAAAATAAGTGTACGGCCAAATCCGTACCACCTAAAACCCATAATTATGAAACAAGGTATCCATCCAGAAAATTATCGTTTCGTTGTTTTCAAAGACATGTCTAACGGTACAACCTTTTTAAGCAAGTCTACAGCTGCTTCTAAAGAAACAATCACATTTGATGATGGTAATGAATATCCAGTAATCAAATTGGAGATTTCAAACACATCTCACCCTTTCTACACTGGTAAAAACATGCTTGTTGATACTGCTGGTAGAATTGACAAATTCAAAAAGCGTTACGAAAAGAAGAAGTAATTCTTCTCTACATAAGTTTTTAAAAGCTGCTAGTTTATCTAGCGGCTTTTCTTTTTTACAACCCTTACCTTTGCCTTAATTCTAAACCTATGAAACTAGATATCTTAGCTTTTGGCGTTCATCCTGATGATGTTGAACTTGGCTGTGCCGGCACCATTATGGCTGCCATCGACCAAGGCAAAAAAGTGGGCATCGTAGATTTAACTAGAGGAGAATTAGGAACTAGAGGAACACCTACCACCAGAACTAAGGAAGCTGCCGCGGCTGCTAAAATAATGGGCGTTGATGTTAGAGAAAACCTTGACATGGCAGATGGCTTTTTTGTAAACGATGAAGCACATCAAAGAAAAATTATAACCCTCATTAGAAAATACCAGCCTGAAATTATTTTAGCGAATGCACCAGAAGATCGTCATCCAGATCATGGTCGTAGTGCTAAGCTCGTTTCTGATGCAGCCTTTTTAAGTGGACTAAGAAAAGTTGAAACCATCCATGAAGGCATTACACAAAATGCTTGGAGACCTGCATATACTTTTCATTATATCCAAGACCGTTTTATTCAACCATCGTTTGTAATTGATATTACGGCTTACATGGAAAGAAAAATGGAAGCAGTGCTTGCTTATGGAACTCAATTTACAAATGCAGATACCTCAGAACCGCAAACCTATATTTCATCGCCGCAGTTTTTAGAAACCGTAAAAGCAAGAGCGCTCATGTTAGGTAAAAGAATTGGAGTAGGCTATGCCGAAGGATATATCACCGAAAAAATTATTGGCTTTTCTAATTTTGATGCCATTATTAAACATACAACTTAACGATCTTTTAAATTTTTATTATGTCAAAAGTAAAAGTGGGATTGGTTCAAATGTCTTGCAGTGCAAGCAAAGAAGAAAACCTGCAAAAAGCAATAGCAGGCATTAAAGATGCTGCAGCTAAAGGGGCACAAATTGTATGCCTTCAAGAATTATTTACATCACTATACTTTTGTGATGTAGAAGACTATGAAAATTTTAAATTAGCAGAAAAAATTCCGGGTGCAACCACCGAAACTTTAGGACAAGTAGCTGCCTCTCTAAATGTAGTAGTGATTGCTTCTTTGTTTGAAAAAAGAACACAAGGTATTTACCATAACACAACTGCAGTGATTGATGCAGACGGTGCTTACTTAGGCATGTACCGTAAAATGCATATCCCTGATGATCCGGCTTATTACGAAAAATTTTATTTCACTCCCGGAGATTTAGGATACAAAACATTTGACACCAAATTTGCTAAAATTGGCGTACTCATTTGTTGGGATCAGTGGTATCCAGAAGCTGCCAGACTTACTGCATTACAAGGTGCCGAAATATTATTTTACCCAACCGCAATTGGTTGGGCTACTTCACAAGATGAAGCAACCAATATAGAGCAGTACAATGCTTGGCAAACCATTCAGCGCAGTCATGCTGTTGCAAATGGCGTGCACGTGGTAAGTGTTAACAGGGTAGGCTTTGAACAAAATGGCGCTATGAAATTTTGGGGTGGTTCATTTGTAAGCAATCCATTTGGCACTTTATTATACAAAGGCTCACATGACAACGAAGAAACGGAAGTAGTAGAAATTGATACAGACGCTACAGATAGATACCGTACACATTGGCCATTTATGAGAGACCGTCGCATAGATTCTTATGAAAATATCACCAAACGTTTTATTGACTAGAAATTTTTTGTTTTGAATACACCCAAATCTTTAGGTTATTATTTTCCTGCCGAGTTTGAAATGCATGAAGCCACTTGGTTAAGTTGGCCACATAAAGAAGCGAGCTGGCCTGGAAAAATAGATGCGATATATCCAAACTATAGTTTGTTTGTAAAATACCTTGCTGCATCAGAAAAAGTGCGCATCAATGTTGTGGATGCAGCTATGCAAGCATCAGCAACTGCACATCTTGTAAAAGCGGGCGTAAACATGGATCAAGTAAGTTTTTATTTGCATCCAACCAATGATGCTTGGTGTCGTGATCATGGCCCTGCATTTTTAATTAACCCAAATGCCGAGCAAAAAAAAGTAATTGTTGACTGGAATTACAATGCTTGGGGTAATAAATATCCGCCTTACGATTTAGACGATGTGATACCAACTTTAATTGGGAAACATTTTGATATACCCGTTTATCATCCAGGCATTATCATGGAAGGTGGGTCTGTAGAATTTAATGGCACGGGTACAATTTTAACAAGCACCAGTTGTCTATTAAATCCTAACAGGAACAAACATTTAAACAGAGATCAAATTGAAAATTATTTGTTTGATTACTATGGTGCCAACCAAGTACTTTGGGTAGAAGAAGGTATTGTAGGTGACGATACAGATGGACATATAGATGATACCATTAGGTTTGTAAATGAAGACACCGTACTTACTGTTGTTGAATCAAATCCAAACGACGAAAACTACACAATACTGCAAGACAATTTAGCGCAACTTAAAAAAATGCGTTTATTAAATGGCAAACAACTCAATATTATTGAGCTTCCCATGCCAGAAGCTGTGATTTATGAAGACCAGCGTTTACCGGCTTCTTACGCTAATTTTTATATTTCTAACAAATTTGTAATTGTACCAACTTTTAGATCTGCAATGGATGATAAAGCACTTAGCATTATCGCTGAAGCCTATAAAAATAGGGAAGTGATTGGTATCGATTCTACCGATATAATATGGGGGTTAGGCAGTTTTCATTGCTTGTCTCAACAAGAACCCTTAGTTTAATGTTCAAAATTGTTTCGATGAAAAAATCAATCTATGTTGGCATTGTGGCACTATTAAGTTTGCCTTTTATTTTTACGGCTTGCTTTAGAAATCCGTATAAAGCAACCAATAAAAAACATTCTCATCAAATAGATTCGCTCACAGATATTGCGGCCTTACATAACAATGGAGGCATTTTTTCTGACTCTGTTAAACAACCGCCATATTGGGTAGGTACTACCAATTTTGGTTTACGCAAACCTAATTTTGTAATCATTCACCACACGGCGCAAAATTCATGTGAAGAAACACTTAAAACATTTACCATACCTCGCACTGCCGTAAGTGCGCATTATGTGATTTGTAAAGATGGTACAATACACCAAATGCTAAACGATTATATGCGTGCGCAACATGCTGGTATTAGCAAGTGGGGAAATTTAATTGACATCAATTCATCTTCTATAGGTATCGAACTTGACAATAACGGATTTGAACCTTTTGATAGTTTACAAATCAATAGTTTACTCGTACTACTAAATAGACTCAAACAGAAATACACGATTCCAACGGCTAACTTTATTGGACATGGTGACATTGCACCTACACGAAAAAATGATCCAAATTTTAGATTCCCTTGGAATACGTTGTCAAAAGCTGGCTTTGGTTTATGGTATGACGACATTTTACCGCCTGCTCCTGCAAATTTTAACCCATTTATCGCACTTCGAATTATTGGTTACGATTTAAAAGATACCACTGCAGCCGTTAGATCCTTTAAGCGACATTTTTTACAAGACACCACTAAACGCTTAAACGCGGTAGACACCCTTGTACTCTCCAATTTACAGCGCAAATATTTCTAAAAATATAGCCTAAAATCATAAATCCTAACAATTGTTAGCTTATTTTTGCTAAACAATTGAAGCTAATATGGATTTTAATTTAACTGAAGAGCAGCTAATGATACAGGCTGCAGCCCGTGATTTTGCAAAAAATAGTTGTTTACCAGGTGTTATAGATAGGGACGAAAAACAATCCTTTCCTAAAGAACAAATCATGCAATTGGCAGAACTTGGCTTTATGGGCATGATGGTGAGCCCGGCCTATGGTGGAGCTGGCATGGACACTATCAGCTATGTTTTGGCGATGGAAGAAATAAGTAAAATTGACGCGAGTGTTAGTGTGTGTATGAGTGTAAACAATAGCCTTGTTTGTTGGGGTCTAGAAGCTTTTGGTACGGAAGCACAAAAACAAAAATATTTAACGCCACTTGCCAAAGGGATTAAAGACAATGACCTCTACATTGGCGCCTTTTTATTAAGTGAACCAGAAGCAGGAAGTGACGCAACAAGTCAACAAACAACTGCCGAAGACAAAGGAGATTATTATTTATTGAATGGTACCAAAAACTGGATTACCAATGGTTCTAGCGCTTCTGTATATTTAGTAATTGCGCAAACCGATCCAGCTAAAGGGAGTAGAGGTATCAATGCATTTATTGTAGAAAAAAATAGCCCTGGTGTAACGGTTGGTGCTAAAGAAAATAAGTTAGGCATTAGAGGAAGTGACACGCACTCGATCATGTTTAACGATGTTAAAGTACCCAAAGAAAATAGAATTGGAGAAGATGGATTTGGATTTAAGTTTGCCATGAAAACCCTTGCTGGTGGCCGTATTGGTATTGCCGCTCAAGCGCTTGGTATTGCAAGTGGTGCTTACGAATTAGCGCTTGGCTATAGCAAACAGCGTAAAGCATTTGGTAAAGAAATCATGCACCACCAAGCCATTCAGTTTAAATTAGCAGATATGGCTACCAAAGTAGAAGCAGCAAGACTACTTTGCTTTAAAGCAGCCGCAGATAAAGATGAACATAAAGATTATGGATTTTCATCTTCGATGGCAAAAGTTTATGCAAGCGAAGCTGCTATGTGGATAGCAACAGAAGCTGTGCAAGTACACGGTGGCTATGGTTTTGTAAAAGAATACCATGTAGAACGACTTATGCGTGATGCTAAAATCACACAGATTTACGAAGGCACATCGGAGGTTCAAAGAATTGTTATTAGCAGACATATTTTGTCTAACTAATCATTTCTTACGCTTCCATTTCTAACACTTTTTCAAAAACAGTTTCATATTCTGTGTTGAGTGTGGCTAGTTTTTGTTGCACTGTTTTATATTCGGACTCTAGTGCTGCAAATTTAGCTGGATTGGTATAAGTGTCTGGGTTACCTAGTTCCTGTTCAATATTTTCTTTTTGAACTTTGGTGTTATTGATATCCAGTTCTAAGGTTTGAAGTCTCTTTTTTTGCTTTTGCAATTCCTTTTGAAAATCTTTATCAATGGCCGTATTAGGAGCTGGCGCTTTAGTTTCAGGAACTTGAACCTTTGGAGCAGGTGCTGTTGCAGGCGCAATAGGAGTAGATCCTTTATTTTCTTTTTGCTTGGCAGCCATACGTTCATTCCATTCTACCCACTCTGCATAAGTACCTTTAAACTCCTTAATTTGATGATCTACAATTTCCCAAATTTTATTGGCTGTTTGGGAAATAAAATAACGGTCGTGACTAATTAAAATATAACTGCCTTCGTATTTGTTAAGGGCACCTGCCAGTAATTCTACCGAGTGCATATCAAGGTGGTTGGTAGGTTCATCGAGTAATAAAAAGTTGGCCTTACTCACCATTGTTTTGGCTAGTGCCACCCTTGCTTTTTCACCACCACTTAATACACGTATTTTTTTATCTACATCATCACCACTAAATAAAAACGCACCTAAAATACTTCGTAATTCAACATCGGTTTTTTTACTGCCGCATTGTTGCATCTCTTCAAGTATGGTATTGGTAAGTGTTAATGCTTCTAATTGGTGCTGTGCGTAAAAACTTTCTTCAACGTTATGTCCCCAAACTCTTTCACCACTATGTTGTTCGGTACCACCTACAATACGCAGGATGGTTGATTTACCTTTACCATTGGCGCCAATGAGCGCAATTTTATCACCACGTTCAATTTCGGCAGTGGTATTATTTACAATCGTTAAATCGCCAAATTGTTTGGTAATATTTTTTAAATCAACAAGTACTTTACCAGGCACTTTATCGAGTTGAAAATTAATACGTAAGTCAGGACGCTCTAACTGAACATCGTCTATCTTATCAATTTTATCGAGTCTTTTTTGAATACTTTGTGCCTGTGCCGCTTTACTTGCCTTGGCTTTAAAGCGCTCAATAAATCTTTCTTGCTGACGAATATAATCTTGTTGATTTTCAAAAGCTTTTTGTTGCATTTCTATACGCAACGCTTTTTCGGTTTCATAATAATTATAATCACCACTGTAAATATGTAAAGACTGTTGGTATACTTCTACAATCTTATTTACCATTCGGTTTAAGAAAAACTTATCGTGGCTCACGATTACAACACTACCTTGATAATGCAACAAATATTTTTCTAACCACTCAATAGAAGGTAAGTCTAAGTGGTTGGTAGGCTCATCCAGTAGCAGCACATCGGGCTGTTGCAAAATCATTTTAGCAAGTAACACGCGCATACGCCAACCACCACTAAATTCTTTGTAAGGTCTTTTAATATCTTGACTGCTAAAACCAAGTCCATGTAAAACCTCTTCGGCCTTGTGCTGAATATTATAACCATCTAACACATCGAGTTCATGAAGTGCGTCTGTGTATTGAATAAGAAGGTCGTTGTTTTCCGAATCTTTTTCGAGTGCAATACCAAGTGCTTCAATTTCTTTTTCGAGTGCTCTAACGCGTTCAAAAGCACCAAGGGCCACTTCTGTAATTGTTTCACTCGTATCAAAACTTAATAAATCTTGGTGTAAATATCCAATGGTGGTATCCCTGCTTTTTTCTACAGTTCCTTTAGAAGGAGAGTATTCACCAACCAATACTTTAAGTAGGGTAGACTTACCTGTTCCATTGTAGCCAATTAATCCAATACGATCTCCAGGTTGAATATGCCATGTAGCGTCTTCTACAATAACCCTTGCACCAAATTCGAACGTTACATTTTGTAAACCAATAAGCATATCTAGATTGTATTTGTGGCCGCAAAGGTAACCCCAAAATTTATAAGATAATCTTACTAATTGGGTTTGTAATCAATAATAATTTTGGCGTTCTTTTTTTCGTCAGAAGTTAAAAATATCTCCTGCCTTTTTTTGCCAATGGTCACCACCATAATGGCCGTATTGGGTGGTATTTCCCCTAAATTTTCGGCAACCAATATAAGTTCATGGCTAACAGGCTCGTTACCACAATTAAAGGAATAGGTAAGTGGTTGATAATTGAGCTTCCCTTTTTTGATTACCTGTTCGTTGTTATGGTACAAACTAATGGTGTCATTATCAATGGTTCCGTTGTCAAAAAGCTCTACTTTAATATTTGATTCCGAAGTAATGATTCGCTTAATTAAAAAGTTTTCTCTTTGAACAAGAACTTTAGGCGCAATATTTGAAACGATTGATTTTTTGACATCAGGCGCAGATGGCTTACTGTTATTTGCTGATTTTTCTGTAACAGCATCTTTATTAATATTTTCAGAATCTGCTATGGATGGCTTTACAATTGGCTTTTGCTGTGTTACAGGAGCCGCTGGTTTTGGATGCGCTAAAAATTCTTCTAATTCAAAATCACTTTTTAGAACCCGCTCCAGGTATACCTTTCCGCTACCGCAATCTTTTTTATTTTTTGCATTCGTAGAAATAAAAGTGCCTTGTAACACTTCTAATTTTCCAATTTTTACATAGTCCAAATAACAGGTCATCAAACAGGGTTCACTATTACCGCCTATTTTTAATGCTAATAATTTGAGTTCCTTCAAGAGTAAATTTTTACTACTTGCAGTATAGATTCCTTGCATACTAGATTTACCATAAAACACTGTAGACTTATAGGAATAGGTGACCCCTTTAATACTATTGTCGGTTTGCTGGTCTATTTGAATCTCGTATTTGTACATTTCCTCCCCAATATCATCTCTAAAAATGCCAGCCGCAGCACTAAAATAACCACGCCAAATGCCCGTAAGCTTTTGGGCCTGGCCGGTTGTGGTTAAAAGCAATAAAGAAATTAGGGTAAAAGTCAATCTCATTGGCGCAAATGTAAGCTCTTACAAAAGTATTAAAATCTAAAGAAGCGTTAAAACGGAAAACTCACCGCTTTCCTTTATTTTTGCAGGAGTAACCCATTAGGGGTTAAATAGTTAAGTTAGACCTATGATAAATATAACATTTCCAGATGGAGCCGTAAGGCAATATGAAGCAGGTATTTCTGCCGACGGCATTGCAAAATCGATTAGTGAAGGACTTGCCAGAAAAGTATTGGCTGCCACTGTTAATGGCGAAGTTTGGGATAGCACTAGACCCATTACTTCAGATGCTACTTTACAATTATTAACCTGGGACGATGACGCAGGAAAAAATACTTTTTGGCACTCATCTGCGCACTTGATGGCAGAAGCGATAGAAGCTTTATATCCAGGTGTAAAATTTTGGGTTGGGCCTGCACTTGACAAAGGATTTTATTACGATATAGATTTAGGTGATCGTCATTTAACAGAAGATGATTTAATTGCCATAGAAAGAAAAATGAATGAGCTTGCAAAAGCAGCCAATACATTTAATAGAAAAGAAATTTCTAAAGCAGATGCCATCGCTTATTTTACCGAGCGTAATGATCCATACAAATTAGATTTATTAGAGGGTTTACAAGATGGCAATATCACACTCTATTCGCAAGGTAATTTTACTGACTTATGTAGAGGGCCACATATTCCAAATACAGGTGCTATTAAAGCCATTAAACTAACCAATATAGCGGGTGCATATTGGAAGGGTAATGAAAAAAATAAAATGCTAACACGCTTGTATGGCGTGACTTTCCCGAATCAAAAGGAATTAGATGCATATTTATTAATGCTTGAAGAAGCTAAAAAAAGAGACCATCGAAAACTAGGTAAAGAGCTAGGCATTTTTACGATGGATGATGATGTTGGTCAAGGCCTTCCTTTATGGTTACCAAATGGCACCATCATTATTGAAGAGTTAGAAAAATTAGCAAAAGAAACTGAAGAAATAGCAGGATACAAGCGCGTGGTAACACCGCATATTGCTAAAGAAAGTATGTACTTAACCAGTGGTCACTTACCTTACTATGCAGATAGTATGTTTCCACCAATGGAACTGGATGGTACTAAGTATTATTTGAAAGCAATGAACTGTCCGCATCACCATAAAATTTTTGATGCAGAACCAAAAAGTTACAAAGACTTACCATTTCGTATTGCAGAATATGGCACCTGTTACAGGTACGAACAAAGTGGTGAGTTATTTGGACTCATGCGTGTTCGTTGTTTACACATGAACGATGCGCACATTTATTGTAACAAAGAACAATTTGCTGCCGAATTTAGAGCTGTAAATGACATGTATACCAAGTACTTTAAAATATTTGGTATTGATAAATACGTGATGCGTTTGAGTTTACACGATCCTGCTAAACTAGGGGCTAAATATGTAAATGAACCTGAATTGTGGAAAGAAACAGAAGCCATGGTGCGTCAGGTACTCATTGAATCTGAAATCCCATACATCGAGGTTCAGGACGAAGCAGCCTTTTATGGCCCTAAAATTGATGTTCAAATTTGGAGTGCAATAGGTAGAGAATTTACCCTTGCCACCAACCAAGTAGACTTTAATTCTGGTAATAAATTCAAATTAAGCTACGTTAACCAAAACAATCAGCCCGAAGTTCCACTTATTATTCACCGTGCGCCACTAGGCACCCACGAGCGTTTTATTGGATTCTTACTTGAACACTATGCTGGTAAATTCCCGGTATGGTTATCACCTTTACAGGTAAAAATATTACCCATTTCCGACAAGTTTATGGACTTTGCCGAAGGCGTTAAAAAACAACTAAAAGCAGCAGGAGTAAGGGTTGAGATAGATGACAGGTCTGAAAAAATTGGCAAAAAAATTAGAGATACCGAATTACAACGCGTTCCGTACATGTTAGTCGTAGGAGAGAAAGAAACACTCGAAAACAAGCTTTCGGTGCGTAGACAAGGCAAGGGCGATTTAGGTATGCAGGACACGCAGGTATTTATCGATGCAATTATTCAGGAAATTCATGAACGTAAATCCGGCGAATAGCCCAAATAGCTATATCTTTATCCTTCAAAATATTACTAACAAAACAAGTTTTAATGGCATTACCACCAAGAGGCGGCGGAAGATTTAACCCAAGGTTCCAAAGACAACAAG
>JACCDK011410953.1_pt1 | contig 10379 bp, 10 predicted proteins | sample 7445871 | NCBI WGS metagenome assembly JACCDK01 (sample SAMN15323436, study PRJNA562643) | freshwater metagenome | isolation source: river surface water | place: USA:Blue River Watershed | collected 2017-08-15
ATCAGCCGTGCGACCGCTGCGCCGATCCCCTCCGCGCCGCCCGAGACAAGCGCGACCTTGCCCTCCATCCGCATGGCTATTCGCGCTCCAGAATCGCGACGCCCGAAAGGCCCGGGGCGCCATACACGTGGGAGTAGCCGAACCTCGGCTTGCCGGGCACCTGCCGCTCACCGGCGCGCTGGCGCAATTGGGTGACGTTCTCGTAGACCTGCCTCAGGCCCGAGGCGCCGATCGGCTCCCCGCAGGCGAGGCAGCCGCCGTCGGTGTTGACGGGGAGCTTGCCGCCGATCTCGGTCCAGCCGTTCGCCAGCCACTCCTCCTGCTCGCCGTCCTTGCAGAAGCCGTTTTCGGCCATGTGCATGATCTCCGCGCCGCTTTCGGTGTCCTGAAGCTGGGCGACGGAGATGTCCTCCGGCCCGATGCCGGCCTTTTCGAACGCAGCCTGCGAAGCGAGCACGGTGGGCTTGCCGCCTTCCTCGATGCTGATCCCGGCCTGGAACACCTCGAAGGAGTTGGGCGGACGGGTCTTCACCGCCACGGCGCGGATCTTCACACCGTCCGCACCCAGTTCCTTCATCTTCTTCTCGGACGCGAGGATCAGCGCCACCGCGCCCTCGGCGGGTGAGCAGAACATGTATTTGGTCAGCGGATCATTGATCATCGGCGCGTTCATAATCGTGTCGAGATCGACCGGGCTGCGCCGCCAGGCGTGGGGCGTGATCGTGCCGTTGCGGAAGGCCTTCTCGGCCACCCGCCCGAGCGTCGTGCGGCTGATCCCGTGCAATTGCATATAGCGCTGGATCTTTAGGGCGAAGAACTGCGTCGTCAGCATCATGCCGGTCTGGCCGTACCATTCGGGGAGGCCATAATCGGAAGGCTTGGCGTTGAACGCGCCGCGCGGGTGCTTGTCGAAGCCCACGGCAAGCGCGAGGTCGTACATCCCGCTGGCGATCGCCTGCTGCGAGGCGGCGAGCGCGCTGCCGCCGGTGGCGCAGCCATTGGCGACGTTGGTGAAGGGGAGGCTGGTCAGCCCCAGCTCGTTGACCATGATGTCGGCATTGCCCGCCGCCGCCGAGCCGCCATAGGCGCACTCGATGTCGGGCCATTCGAGCCCGGCGTCCTTCAAAGCCTCGCGCACGGCATAGACGCCCTGTTCCCGGCCCGAGCGGCTGTCGGTGCGGCCGAAGGGATGGATGCCTGCGCCGATGATATAGACGTTCTCGCTCATGCGGCCTCACTCCTAGCTTGGGCGACGGGACGGAAGGCGAAGGTGTCGTAGCGCGCATTGAACGGCACGATGCAGAAATCGAGCTCCATGCCGAGGTGTAGGTCCTCGAGGCGCGTATCGACGATCCGGCTCTCGACGATCACCTCGCCGGGCAATTCGACATAGCCGAGCAGAAAGGGCACGAAATCGGGCGGGCCTTCGCCGGGACCCGAGCCGGGGCCTTCATAGGGTTCCTTCGGCAGGAAGCCTTGGCTTGTCCACGACCACAGCTTGCCCCGGCGCGAAAGCTTGTAGGGCTCCACGCCCTCCGCAGCATCACCCACCGGCATCGGAAAGACGATCTGGCCCGAAGGCAGGCGTCCGCCGATCAGGTGCGGCTGCGCCCCGTCGCTCCACAGGTTCGGGTCGATCTTTTCGCCCATGTCTCAGTTCCCTCCAGCCCGCGCGCGTCAGGCCGCGAGCGCATATTCCGCAAGCACGGTGTCGACGTCGCCGAATAGGCGGGCGAGCACCATCACGCGCTTCATCGCATGGCCGATGGCGAGCTCATCGGTGATCCCCATGCCCCCGTGCATCTGCACCGCCTCGCGGGCGATGGCGTCGGCATTCTCGGCGATGAAGGCCTTTGCTCCGGCGGCGGCGCGCTGCCACTTCGCCGTGTCGGCCCGGTCGGTGAGTGCGGCCCGGTAGAGCATCGAGCGGGCCTGCTCCTCCCTGGCGTAGGCATCGACGAGACGATGCTGGAGCGCCTGGAAGCTGCCGATCGCCACGCCGAACTGCTCGCGTTCCTTCACATAGGCGAGCGTATCATCGAGCAGCCGCTGCCCGAGTCCGACCATTTCGGCGGCGGCATAGAGGCGGATTCCGGCGGCGACCGTCTCGAGGTCTGCCGGGCCGAGCGAAAGCTTCGCGGATGCGGGCGTGCGGGTGAGCTTGATCTCGCCCGCGATGCTGCCATCGGCCAGGCGATAGGCGCGCACTTCGAGGCCGGGCGCTCCACGCGGCACGAGGAAGCAGGCCGTGTCCCCGCCGCAATCGGCGGTGACGATGAACAGGTCGGCAAGCAGCGCGCCCACCACCATGGTCTTTTCGCCCGTGAGAGCGAAGCCTTCCCCGGAGGCTTCCGCCTTCATGCCCTTGGCCTTGAGGCTGTAGCGCTGGCCGCGCTCGGTCCAGGCGAGGGTGGCGATGGTGGTGCCGGAGAGCACGCCTTCGAGCGCCTCGGCAGCACCGCCGCGCTCCAGCAGCAGCGCGGGCAGGATGCCATGTTCGAGCAGCGGATCGGGCGCATTGGCCTTGCCGATGGCTTCGCACACCAGCGCCAGATCGAGCGCCGAGCCGCCCATGCCGCCCGCATCCTCGCCTGCGGCAAGCGCGATCAGGCCCATCTCCGCGAGGCTCTGCCAGCGCTCCCGATCATAGCCGGTGGGCGACAGGCGCAAGCGACGCCGCGCCTCGACATCGATCGGCGCGGCGAAGCGCTCGACCGAGGTCACGAACATCTGCTGTTCTTCGGAAAGGTCGAAATTCATGGGTCTCAGGCTTTCCGGGTGAACGTGATCGGCAGGTGCGTAACGCCGCGCAGAAGGATGTTGGGGAGGATGCGGATTTCGTTCTCGTCCGCCACCGCGAAGTTATCGAGCCGTTCGAGCAGCTCGTCGAAAGCGACCAGCATCTCCTTGCGGGAAAGCATGTTGCCCACGCACATGTGCGGCCCCTTGCCGAAGGAGAGGTGCGTGCGGGCGTTGGTGCGCTCGATGTCGAACCTGTCCGGGTCGGGGAACTTCTTGGGGTCGCGGTTGGCCGCGGCATAGCGCAATTGGACCACGGCGCCCGCCGGGATTGCCATGCCGCCGAGCTCGGTGTCGGCCTTGACGATCCGCCACATCCCCGCAGTCGGGGTCTCGTAGCGCAGCGCCTCCTCGACGAGGTTGCCGAGCAGCTTGGGATCGCGGCCACCGGCGGCCGCCTTGGCCTTGGCCATCTGGTCGGGGTTGCGGATCAATTGGAGGAGCCCGCCCGCGAGCGTCGAGGTCGTGGTCTCGTTACCCGCCACCATGAACTGCTGCATCAGAGACATGATCTCGGGGTCCGAAAGCGGCGTCTCGCCCTCGACCCGCGCCTCGACGAGATCGGTGAGGAGGTCATTGCCCCCGTTGGCCTTGCGGTCGTCGATCAGGCCCTTGATGTAGTGCTGGAACTCCACGAGGCTGCGGGCGCATTCGAGCTTGCGCTGGTGATCGACCATCTGGCTGAAGCGGTCGACCGCCGCGTCCGACCACGCCTTCACCCGCTTGGGGTCATCCTCCAGCCCGATCTGCCCGGCGATCATCGCCACCGGTAGCGGCACGCCGAATTCCTCGACGAACTCGCATTCTCCCTTGTCCGCGAAGGCCTCGATCAGCTCGATCGACTTGGCCCGCATATCTGCCTCGATCGCGTTCACGCGCGGGGCCGAAAAGGCGAGGTTGACGAGTTTGCGGTTGCGGGTGTGGACGGGGTGGTCGGCGGTCAGGAGGGTGGGGAGATCGGGCCAACCCTCGGCGAGGATCGCCTGGATCTCCTCGTCGGCCTCGCGGCCCATCAACGCTGTGAAATCATTCGAGAAGATCTCGGGCTTGGCTGCCGCGTCGCTGCACAGGTCGTAGGAATAGACGACCCAGGTGTTCATGCCTTCGAGATGCTCGATCGCGATACCGGCATCGTGCACCGCCCGGTAATGGTCGAACGGATCGATCAGCGTTTCTGGCGCGAACACATTGCCTTGGGGCTTGTTCATTGGTGGCGGCTCCGGACCCTTGGACACTACGGACGAAGCCTAAACAAACCGCTGCCCCGGTTGCGATGCGCTAATGTGTTAGGATCGTGCAGCCTGACCGCTCAGCCCGCGAATTCCCTTTGGAATTCAAGCATGTCGAAATAGTCGCGCCAGCCGGTGATGCGGCCGTCCGCGCCAACATCGAAGGTGCCCATCACACGGATCGCGGCGCGGCGGCCGTCCTTGAAGTGGAAGATGTCGGTGCGCTCGGTGAGGACGGTGTTGCCGTTCGCCGCGATGGCATGGGTCTGCCAGTCGCAGCGCGCGACATTGGCGAGGAAGCCCTCGACCATCGCGCGCATCGCCGTGGCGCCGTGGATCGGCTCCATCGGCACGTTGTGATAGACGATGTCCTCGGCGCACAGCGCCAGCATCGCGTCGATATCGCAGGCATTCCAATGGCTGATGAAGGCTTCGACGGTGGCTTGCGGGGTCATGCGGTTCCTCCCGAGGTGTATGCGAGCGCTTGGGCGAGAATCTGGCGCACGTGAGGGTTGGCGTAGGTCGCGGGGCCGTCGCCGAATTGCAGGTAGACGAGCGGCGCGGGGCAGGTGCGGCTCTCCCAGGCGACGCAATCGCTGCCTCGCGGGTGATCCCACCCTTGGTTGCTGAACATCGCGCCTGCCACCGCTTGCGCGGCGGAGTAGAAATTGGCAGCCGTGAAGGCGAAGCCCTCGGCGCGCACCAGCGGGGTGAGGGCGCTCTCGTCAATGGGGCAGAGGTAGAGCTCGTCGGTGACGGGAAAGCTGGCAGGCAGGCCGCGCGTCACCGGGTGATCGGCAAGGATGTGCGCCTGGTAGGCGACATCGTGGCGGTAGCCCGAGTCCGGACCATGCGCCCCCGGCTGGTAATGGAACTGCCCGCCGAGCCATGCGTGCCACTCCGGCCATTCCGCCCACCCCGCGAGCGCATGGTGCATCGCCGCAGCGCCCCTGCCGCTGGCGAAGCGCGCGGCGATGGCCTCGCGCAAAGCGGGTGAGGGCGGGCGCGTCGTCACCTTCCCGTCGCCGAAGCTGTAGCCCGCCATATCGTAGAACAGCAGCGCATCGGCAGCGCGGATGGCATCCGCCGCGTCCGCCTCGCCGCCCTCGGGGTGGACGAGGTGCGTGATCGCCCAATCCCCCAGCGCGCCGAGCAGCGCGTCGAACGGCCCGGCCTCGTAGGGGTGCCCTCCCGACAGGACCAGCAGGGAGCGCATCAGGCGATCTTGAGGATCATCTTGCCGTCATTCGTCCCCGCGAACAGCCGCATGAAGCTGTCGAAGGCATTCTCCAGCCCCTCGTCGATATGCTCGTCGATGGTGAGTTTGCCCTGCGCCGCCCAGATGCCCATCTGCGCCGCGCCCTCGGCAAAGCGGGGGACGTAGTCGGCCACCAGCAGACCCCTGATGTGGGCGCGCTTGACGATCAGCTGCCACAGGTTGCGGATGCCGCGCGGCTCGGTGTTGTACTCGCTGATGAGCCCGCACAACCCGACGCGCGAGTGCAGGTTCAGGTTCATCAGCCCCGCATCGAGGATAATCCCGCCGACATTCTCGAAGATCACGTCCACCCCCTCGGGGCAGGCTGCGGCAATGGCGGCGGTGAGCGCGGCTTCATCCTTGCCGCGGTAGTCGATGGCGGCGTCGAAGCCGTATTTCTCCGTGAGCCGCGCGCACTTCGCGGGGCCGCCCGCGATGCCGACCGCGCGGCAGCCGTGGATCTTGGCAAGCTGGCCGACAAGGCTTCCGACCGCGCCGGCCGCGCCGGTCACCAGCACGGTCTCGCCCGGCTTGGGCTCGCACACCTCGAGGAAGCCGAAATAGGCCGTCATCCCCACCGCGCCGAAGATCGAGAGGTAGTTGGTGACGCTCGGCACGAGGCCGGGATCGATCGGCTGGGTGAAGCCGCCGGCGACGCCGATCGAGTAGTCCTCGAGCGCGTTCAACCCCATCACCCACTGGCCGGGCGCGAACCCTTCGGCGCGGCTTTCCTCGACTACGCCGATGGTGCTCGCCCGCACCGGATCGCCGAGCGGGATCGGCGGCATGTAGTTGCCCTCGGCATCCATCCAGCCGCGCATGGCCGGATCGAGCGAGGCGTAGTGGTTGCGGATCAGGAATTGCCCCTCTTCCAGCGCGGGGGTCGGCTCGGTGACGAGTTCGAAGTCGTCCTGCACCGGGGTGCCGTTCGGGCGGCGCTGCAGAAGGAAACGGCGGTTGGTGGGCATATCTGTCTTTCGTTTCGAGAGGGGGTCAGGCCGGTTCGAGCTTCACCGGGATGGCGCTCTGGAGCGACTGGCCGGTGATCGGGTCGTAATCGACCACCTCGCTGACAAGGCGGTTGGTCGAGGAGCCGCGTTCCCGCACGTCGTCCTTCCCCGCATCGGCATCGCCATAGGCATGCGCCATCGAGACGATCCCGCGCCGCACCTTGTCGCTCGCCTTGACGACCCCGTGGATCGTCGCATGGGGCGAGGTGATCGCGACCAGCCCGCCTTCCTCCAGCCCCAGCGCCGCGATGTCATCCGGGTGGATATAGGCGGGGTTGGTGGTGGTTTTGGCCTGCAATTTCTTGAGCGGATGGCCGATCGAGTTGAACCGCGTCTTCGAGCGCCGCGAGATCAGGCGGAAGTCGAAGCCCGCTCTGTTCGCCGGATTGGCGGCATAGCGCAGGATCTGCGACGGCATCGCGCCCACAGCGAGATCGAAGCGGTGGAACGCGCCCTCGTCGACCGGCTCCACCACGGGGTGCTTCTCGGGATAGATCACCGCCGCGCCGCCGTTCGCCTGGCAGTCCGCGCGCACCTGGCTGGGCGGCACAAGGCAGCCCGTGACCGCCAGATCAAGGAATTCCTGCTTCGTCGGCTTGCGATCCATCGGCAGTGGCCCGCCGGCGAGGTTCATCTGGATCCCGAGGTGGTGCGCGAGCGTCCAGAACATCTCGTATTCGTCGATGCAGTCCCCCGGCGGTGCGACCACGGCCTCGGTGTAGCGGGCATAGGGCTCCTCGTGCCACCATTCGGAGAGGCTGGTGATGTCCTCGCGCTCGAGGCATTGCGAGGGCGCGAGCACCACGTCGGCACGCTTGGCGCTGGCGCTCATCCATGGGTCGATCTGCACGAACAGCTCGAGATCATCGAGGGCGCGGACCATCTTGGCTTGATCGGGGAAGCCCACCACCGGGTTCCCGCCGACCGAGATCAGCGCACGCACCTGCCCGTCGCCGGGGGTGAGGATCTCGTCGGCGAGCACGTTGCAAGGCATCTCCCAGCCGAGATGCCCCAGCCCGCGGAAGCGCGATTTCGGCATCCCCTCGGCGCCGAACATCGGCACGGGCGGGCCGACCTGGGCGCGGCGCGCGGTCTGGTACGGGCTGAACACCCCGGGGATCGCGGCTTTCTCGCCCTCTTGCTTGAAGCGGGCGCAGATCGTGTTGAGGCACACGACCAGATATTCGGTAAGCGTCCCGTTGCCTGCCATTTCGGGGCCGGTGCCGGTCACCGCGCAGCCCTTGGTCCCGCTCGCAAACATCCGTGCGGCGGCGACGAGCTGGTCCTTGTCGAGCCCGGCACGCTCCGCTGCCACCTCGGGCGGGAAGGCCTTTACCGCCTCGGCGAGTTCATCGAAGCCGTCGACATGAGCCGCGACGAAATTGCGGTCGTAGAGCCCTTCGGCGATGATGACGTTGAGCATTCCTGCCAGCATCGCCGGATCCTCGCCGGGCTTCACGGGCAGGTAGATATCGGCTAGCCGCGCCACGTCGCTTTCGCGCGGATCGGCGACGATCAGCTTGAGCCCATTGGCCTTCTGGTCGCGGATGCGGCGCGAGGGGCTGAACGGGGGTACCCCGCCGACGGGCGCATAGTGCGAGACAATCGGGTTGTTGCCGATGAAGAAGGCGACATCGCTTTCCGAGAAGGTGTTCGGCCCCGCCATCCACTTGCCGTAGCGGGCGGTGGTGAAGACCTTGGCGGGCTGGTCGAGCGTCACCGAGGTGTAGAAGTTGCGGCTCCCCACCGCATTGGCGAAGCTCAGCGAGGCGGCCATCGCGGCCGAATTCTGGAAGCCCCCCGAACCCATGAACACCGCCACCGAATGCGGGCCATGGCGGTCGATGATCCGCCGCAGTTCGCTCGCCACGTGAGCGAGCGCCTCGGGCATGGGGGTGGAGACGAAGGCGCCAGCGGCATTGCGCACCAGCGAATGGTGCAGGCGGTTTTCGGAATTGTGGCTGTCAGGCAGTTCCCGGCCCTTCATGCAGGTATAGCCACCATAGGCCGGATCCTGCGGATCCCCGCGCACCTCGGTAACCTTTCCATCCACCACGTCGACTTCCATCGCGCAGTTGGCATGGCAGAAACGGCAGAAGGTCTTGTGAGTCTGAACACCCATCATGTCTCTCCCCGACAATATGCGGGAGACTACCACAGGGTGAGGTGCGCTCGACTGACACTTTTGTCCGTGGAGAGGCGGGTTTGGCCCCTCCATTAGCCTTCCTCGTCACCCTGAACCTGTTTCAGGGTCTATCGCTCCCCACGCACCGGCGGAAAGAGCCGCAGGATGGATGCTGGAAGCGAAGCTGTGCTTGCACAAACAAGTTCAGCATGACGAGAATTCAGATCGGAGAGCAAGATATGCCCACCACCACCCGCCAATGGCTTCTCAACGGACACCCGCGCAGCCGCCAGATCGACATCGAGAATGACTTCAGGCTCGTCACCACCGAGCTCCCCGATCCCGGCCCGGGCGAGATGCTCTTGAAGCTGCATTATCTCGGCTTCGATCCGGCGCAGAAGGGCTGGATGGAGAACATCGCCGACTACGTTGCCCCCATGAACATCGGCGATGTGATGCGCGGCAGCGGGATCGGCGAGGTCGTGGCGTCGAACGGCGGGCGCTTCGCCGTGGGCGACCTGCTGTTCGGCACCACCGGCTGGACCGAATACCTCGTCACTGATGGCAAGGAGCTGACCAAGGTCGATACCGAGCTCTCGCCCACGGCTGTGCTCTCGGTGCTGGGGACCACCGGCCTCACGGCCTATTGCGGGCTGTTCAAGGTCGGTAAGCCCGTGGCGGGCGATACGGTTCTGGTTTCCGGCGCGGCCGGCGCGACCGGGAGCATTGTCGGCCAGCTCGCCAAGATCGCCGGGTGCCGCGTGATCGGCATCGCGGGCGGACAGGACAAGTGCGACTGGCTGGTGCGCGAGGCGGGTTATGACGCCGCGATCGACTACAAGGCGGGCAATGTGAAGCAGCAGATCCGCGAGCTTGCCCCGCGCGGCGTGGACGTGATCTACGACAACGTGGGCGGCAAGATCCTCAACGACATGCTCGCCTGCATCGCTACGGGCGCTCGTGTGGTGATCTGCGGCGGGATCAGCCGCTACGAGACCGGCACGCTGCCTGCCGGCCCGGAGAACTACTTCAACCTCGTGTTCCGCCGCGGCACCATGGCGGGCTTCATCGTGCTCGACTGGGCAAGCGAATTCCCCGGCATCCGCAAGCGGCTCGAGGGTTTCGTCAAGGATGGTAGCCTGAAATATCAGGAAGACATCCAGCACGGCTTCGAGAACGCCCCGCAGACCTTGCAGCGCCTGTTCGGCGGGCTCAACCGCGGCAAGCAGATGCTGAAGCTTTAGATTTCCCTCGTCATTGCGAGCCGCAGGCGAAGCCATCCATGGACTGACGTGCCGGCCATGGATTGCCGCGTCGCTTGGCTCCTCGCAATGACGAAGTTACGGTAGATCCTCTGGAAAATTCACGTTCATCAGCGGTGCGGGCAGATCAACCCGCCGCGCGCCGATATGGTCTGCGAAGCGGTAGAGCGACCGGCCGCCGCCGGCGATGAAGGCCTCAAGCGCGGGGCCTGCCTCGACGGGCCACAGCCCCACCACAGGCTGGCTTTCGACGATGGCCGCGCCCTCACCGGCCAGCGTCCGGACAAGGTCATGCGGCAGGTCGGGTACATCCACCCCGGCGGACAGCACGCCCGCAAACCCCCGCTCTCCCGCATGACGCAGTGCCGCCGCCAGCCCGCCGAGCGGGCCAAGCCCCGGCCCGGGCCAATCGGGAAGGCAGGCAAAGCCGGGCTCCTCGCGCCCGCAGACCACCACAGCCTTGCACTGGGCCGCAAGCGCGGCGGCAACGCGGTCGATCAGCCTTGCGCCATCGTAGAGCGCCTGCGCCTTGTCGCTACCGAACCGCCGTGCCTGTCCGCCGGCGAGGGTCGCGCCCAGAATCAAGGGGCCGCTTAGTCGAAGGCTTCGGTGGCGACGCCCTGGTCGTTGTAGACCGGGCCTTCGGCATCGACCCGGTACTTGCGGCTGACCGCTGCCGTGATCCCGAACTGGCCG
>JACCDK010793027.1_pt1 | contig 10378 bp, 1 predicted proteins | sample 7445871 | NCBI WGS metagenome assembly JACCDK01 (sample SAMN15323436, study PRJNA562643) | freshwater metagenome | isolation source: river surface water | place: USA:Blue River Watershed | collected 2017-08-15
GAGACGCGATACTTCGCGTCTTTCTTTCATGTTTAAGTAGACGCGAGGTATCGCGTCTCTACGATATTTAAATAGACGGGAGGTATCGCATTTCTACGATCTTTAAATAGACGGGAGGTATCGCGTCTCTACGATATTTAAATAGACGGGAGGTATCGCGTCTCTACGATATTTAAATAGACGGGAAGTATCGCGTCTCTACTTCCTTTCTAGGTATTCCCCTGGCGAGCAATCCATTTCTGCCTGGAACGCCGAATAAAAGCTTGATCGTGAGCTGAATCCAGCCATTTGGCCAATGCCTTCAATGGAGAGGTGTTCAAAATCTGACGAATTCATCAGTTGGAGGGCATATTGAATCCGCAGGGTTGTTTTTAATTTTGGGAAACTCTGTTTAAAGAGAACGCGTAAGCAATATGAAATGTGGTGCTGGGGAACCTTCAATGCCGCAGCCATTTCACCAATGGAGAAATCCGGATTTAAATAGGGCCTTTCATCCGTGAGGTATGCATTAATCTGATCTCGCAGTTCTACGAAAGGATTGTCTTCCTCATCTTCCTCGTTCGTTTCTTCCATGGCCAAATTCTTATTTGAAATAGCTGGCGTTTTGGTTTTACGAGCATTTGCAATTTCGGTGTATATGGGGAAGCCATACAGGATTTGCGGGAAAATAAGTAAGCTCAGCGAAAGCAGTAAGAACATGATTCCTCCCAAATTATGTACTAAATCAAGTGCACCATACGTTTCTTTGGGAGTTTTTTGGATAAAATCAGCCGTAATCATCGCAAAGGCAATAAGTAAGATGATGAGCGTGATGAAGAACATGTTCAGCCAACGGTAGGTCAGTAAGTACTGTTGGGTGGGAATCGACTTTTTTACGCTCGGTCGGTATTTCCAAATTCGGTAATAGCTGATTAAAGTATAAATCATTAAAGAACTAACGCGCATGATGTAATTCGCGGCAATCGGAAAGATGACGTTGACACGCATGAATTGTAGTTGATTCATGTCATCGAGTATTTTTTGGGCATTTTCTAATTTGACAGAGAACGGCGTAAAATAGTAGGGAATGCTTCCAATGAATACAATGGCTGCCGGAACGAAGTGTAAAAAATCTATGGGTTTTAAAATGTAAGTATCCCGAATAATACCACGGACATAAAAGAAGATGAGTGGCCCAGCCAACATCATAAAGGGGGAAAAGTGTCCATAAAACAATGCGAGCCAAAACGGAGAGTCACCAAAGACTGAGAAATAGTGGGTCAGGCTGTAAATGGAAATGATCAAAAGAAACAGCCCTAAGTAAATGGTGTTTTTATTTTCTTTCCAATTAAAGAAAATCAGAATTACCGAGATGAATAAACTTAAAAGGGCATTAAATAAAAACATGTATTATTTAATCGAGATATTTTAGAACAGGGGACAAATTTATCAATTTTAGGGAAAAATGAGGCTATCTGTCCGATTTTTTAAAACTAGGACATGTACTTAATTTGAAATTAAGTATATAAACTCCAAAAGTTAGACCTTTGTTTTGGTATAATCCTAGTTCTATCATTTATTCATGAAATTTTGCTTAAAGCTGCTCTGCGCTGTCTTTGTTCTTATTGGAGCACTTCATCAACAAACCTTTTCTCAATCTGTAAATTACATCATTAACCCCAACACCGATGGGGGATTTGAAGGCGCGCACGGCTGGACTTTCTTAAATGGCATTCAAGCGAACCAATGGCAAGTTGGGCCTGCGGTTAAAACTTCAGGTTCCAATGGAGCCTATGTTTCGAATAACGCGAACACCCAAGCGATAACGAGCCCGCAAGGCGGCAACTCGGTTATCTATATGTATAAGGACATTGTCGTTCCTACGAACGCGACCTCGATCCAGGTTTCCTTTAAGTGGAAAAACCCGGATGGCTCCAACTTCCCCCCCCGGGTATTATTTTTGCCGGCATCGGATTTACAAAATTTACCAACAACGGGTGAATTTTATCGAAGCAATGCGACAGCTTTTGCTACCTTTCTACAAAATCAGTCGGGTTGGCAAACCTATACAAACAGCAATCCCTTACAGAGTGACCGTGATGCGGTTTATATGTCTTTTGGAGGTTATAATTTAATACCAGGAGCAACCTATCGCATTGTTTTTGAATGGGCCGCATTTAGGCAAAATTTTTATACGCAAAATCCGCCAATTTGTACGCTACCCACATCGGTAAACATTGTTCCAACAGGGAACAATGTCGTATTTAATTCGGACAATAAACAATTACTTCAGCCGAATACAAACTATACCTTTCGCGTTGATTTGGTCGGTACAGCCGCAAACTATCTAATTGATTGGTCGGTTAATTTTGGAACTATTGTTGCTGGGCAAGGTACCCAAAACATCACGGTATTAACTAACTCTACCATTCCAGGTGATAACACAGCTAAAACAAGTGTTAAGGTCTATTGTCCTACACCGACTTATACCTTTGGGGGATATAATGGGGGTAATTTGGCAATTGATGAGGTAGCGGTTACCTATCTTGCGGCGCCTATTATTTCATCATTATCTGCGAGCACTGGTGCCGTAGGTAGCTCGGTTACACTGAACGGTCAATTTTTTGGGGATAATGCGGCCAACAATGTTGTGTATTTGGGTGGGGCGAAATGTACGATTACTGCGGCTAGCTCTACAGCAATCACAGTGACAATTCCTCCACATGCAAAGCATGATTATTTTTCTGTCTTGAATACATCGACAAATTTGAGCGCTTATTCGTTGACCAAATTCATGCCACAGAATACGAATATCGTGAATGCGAGGTATTCGCATTTATCAAATTCAACTTTTGCGTCCCCAGTAACTTTTACGATACCACTTGCTTTGAGTCCTTCCCAGCGTATGGCCATGGTTGACATCGATCAAGACGGGAAAGTTGATATTGCGAGTTACTCATTTATGGGAATTCCGCAGGTATTGAGAAATACTGCAAGTTCAGGTGTAATCAATGCGAGTAGCTTTGCTGCAGTTAATGCCGTAAGCGGTGTAACAGAGAGCTATGTGCAAAATACCTCTCGGCCTGTTTTGGCTGCCGACTTAAATAATGATGGGAAGATTGATTTAGCAAATAGCAATGGAGTGCAATATTCAGGAGGATTTGCCAACATGAACACGAGTACGAGTGGGTCTGTTGGACTCAGTAATTTTACAACACTGAGAACGGCAGGGGGTGATTATATGGTTGACGCAGCGCTATTGCCTTTGGATGTAAATAATGATGGGAAGACGGATATATTTGGTTTACGCGGACAGTCATTTTCGGGTTCAGGAATAACCTATAATTCTGCCTATTATTTAAGTCAAAATACGAGTTCGGGAAATACATTTTCGATAACAACGGGGAATACATCCAATACCTATTGTAATTCGTGCACCGATCACTTGTACGTCGGGCCTATGTTAGCAGCGGATCAAGCTGATTTCGATGGCGACCGAAAAGTGGATGTCGTGGCAGTGGGGAAAGGAATACATATTTTGCACAATGAAACCGCGGCGGGCTCCTTGACTCTTCCTAATTTCAATTTGAATAAGAATTTTCTTTTGTTTATTCCGAACGAGGGGAATGCAAATTCGGTCAAGATTGCGGATTTTGATGGCGACGGTCGCATGGATATTGTTCATACGACCAATACGGAAAAATTGGTTCGGGTCATTCGAAATACCTATTCTACGACGGGCACAATGGCCTTTGCCAATCCCATTAATATTGCTACCCCCGATCTAGAGAATACTTTTCAATTGGCCATTGGTGATATGAATGGGGACGGATTGCCCGATATCGTAGTCACGGATTATCTCTCCGGAGCTGGCTTTTCGACGAAAGTAGGCTATTTAGCGAACACCTCGACTCCCGGTACAATTTCTTTTGCTCCAGAGGTTTTGATGGCAACCACTTCTGGCCGGGTTTATCGACAAATTGAATTAATGGATGTGGATGGCGACCAAAAAATGGACTTGGTTGCAAGTCAATTTAGTTCGGATGTTGACGTGTATCGAAATATGGTGGGCGAAGCCGGGTACATTGGGTCTGACCGTACGGTTTGTTCGGGTGCGTCTTTAACGGCATTTACAAATTTAGGTGCGTCGTCTTTTACCGGAGGTACCTTGACTTACAAATGGCAAAGATCCACGGATGGAATTAATTTTACGGATATTTCTAGTACGAATTCCCTTACTTATACATCTCCTTCCTTAACGGTTACTACTTGGTTTAGAAGGGGCGTAACGAATCCGGGGGATGCCAATAATTTCTATTTTACTGCACCCATTAAAGTTACCGTCATTCCATTGCCTACAGTTCAAACCACCACAGCAAGCGAACGTTGTGGAACAGGAACAGTAAGTCTACAGGCCACTGCTTCGGCAGGGGCCACGATTGAGTGGTATACTTCGTCCGTTGGCGGCTCACCGATTGGTACAGGAAATACATTTAATACACCAAGTATTAGTACAACGACCTCTTATTTTGCCGGGGCTGTCACTGATGTAGGAACTTGTCGCTCGACTCGAAGCACGGTGATTGCTACGATTGTTACAGCGATCCCTGCTAATATTACCACTACATCCAACTCGGTCGTAGCTAATGTTACCCGTTGCGATGCGGGAACGGTTTCTTTATCCGCGACACCTCCCCATCCAGGGGCAACCATTTCTTGGTATACAGCGGCCACAGGCGGTTCTCCGATTGCGACAGGAACATCATTTATTACTCCGGTCATTTCAGCTAATACAATCTATTATGCTGAAGCCTCGAATTGCTTTGGAACCAGCGCGAGTCGGACGGCAGTTAATGCCTTTGTCATTACGACTCCCTCGATAACTTCAGTTACCCAACCCTTTGTTTGCAACAATTCAAGCGCCACCTTATCGGCTACGCCGAGTGCTGGGGCAACTGGGGTTCGTTGGTACACAACGGAAACGGGGGGCTCTCCATTTACCGGCCTTTCTACCACTGTTTTTGGCGTTAGTTCAGCAACAACCCGATATGCGTCTGCATTTACTACCATAAATTCCGTTACCTGTGAGAGTGGTCGTACGGCAGCTACTGCCAACGCGCTATCCCGTCCAAATGTTAGCAATACGTTACCCGCGTCTCCATGCGTTGCAGGTGTTTCGACAATACAAGCGAGCTCAGTGACCCCCGGGGCGACGATATCATGGTACAATCAGGCATCCGGCGGAACTTTGTTAGGGACTGGCAATACATTTCAAACGCCCGTATTAGGCAATATGCCAATTTCAGGAACGACTTTAGCCACCTATTTCGCGGAGGCAGTTAGTCCGGAGGGTTGTACATCAACGGGTAGAACGCCAATCAATGTAACTTGGAATGGCCCTTATGTTAGCAATACGGTGGCAGATGTTAATGCCATTACTAATTCCACCAATGTTACATTTACCGCGAATATGCAGGGATCAAAGTCCAGTTTTTATTGGCAACGTAGTTCAGATAATGGGGTGAATTGGACTAACATAACGGCATCTATGGATGGGGTAACGTATTCCGGTTTTTCAGGAGGAAGTACAGGGACCAGTTCAACGCTGACGATTTCCGTCGCGCGGGTTCAATTGCATAATTTTAAGTACCGTTTAGTTGTTGTCAATAATACCTGTCAGGCAGTTAGTAATGTTGCGACTTTGTATGTGGCGGATATTTTTGGCTATTGTCCCGGGGCGCCTCGGATACCATTGAGCTGGATGGGCTATACCTCGGGGATCGATTATTTCTGGCAAGTTCCCGATAACCAAGGTAATGATCCCACCACATTTACTGACTATAATTTCGGGTATTCAGACTTCACATATACAGATAATAACTCAACAACAGGTATGCGCCTGACGAATGGAGGAAGTTTCCGTGTAGAGTATGATAAGCCTTACTTTTTTACCTCATTTTACGCGCAGGGCTTAGGATACTGGGACCCTCATTTTTATTGTTCAAATTGTGGTAATTATGTTAATGGAGATGATGTTGACTACGTTCAAATTAAATATAGTCTTGATGGTTCAAATTGGACCGCAATCCCCGAAACGTTTACAAACTCTAAATACGACTCTTGGGGGGAAACAATCACCTTATCAAGTCCGATTTATGCAAAATTTATTTTGCTGGAAAATCAAACCTGGTCCATTGGCCTTTCTGAATTCAGCGCGTATGGTTCCACGGCAGCGGGATTACCCTACATTCAAATAACACCTACGACTCCGGTATATATTAATTCAGGCGGCTCGATGCCTGTGCAAGCCTCCCCAACACCTGGACCAGGGCAGACTTTCTCAGGATTTAGTTGGCGATTTAATGGAACGGGGTCTGCTTTGGGGACATCCACCACGTTTAACATTAACAACTTTACGACTGCGGGCAATTATGTCTTTACTGCGACTCAGGCCAACGGTTGTGTTGTTTCAGCAACGATTGCGGCAAATTTAGTAGCACCATTTTACTCCTCTGCTACTGGCGCCGCGGGGCAATTGCAAAACGTTGCCAACTGGAGCACAAATGCCAATGGGACGGGGGGCTCTCAACCGGCTGATTTCGCTGCAGGTAAAATCTTCTTACTTGCCAACGGATCTAGTACCTACACTTTTGCCAACGACTGGACGATTGGCGGAAATTTACGACTCAATGGGAAAGTCTTAACGCTTGGGGCAAGAAATTTAACGGCTGGTCAGGTACTTGAAGGTTCGGCCACGGCTTGGGTGGAAACGAACGGAATAGGGGCTTTGACACAAAGTGTTTCCACCAACCCAATTGAATTTCCCGTGGGGAATGGATCTTATTCACCTGTGACAATGACCAATTTCACGGGAACGACAGATACCTACTCGGTTCAAGTTAGCTCAGGCGTATTCAGTGGAGGCTCATCAGGAACCGCCTTGAATAATGTGGTTAACAAGACATGGAAGATCAATAAAACGAATACAAACATTGCGGGTTCGGGAACGACCCTAACATTCAGTTGGCCCGCTGGCGATGTAACCGGAACGGTAGTGCGCCCAGCACTTTATTTTTACAATGGTACGAGCTGGGTTGAACAGAAAGGTACGAATGTCACATCAACGGCCACGAGTGTCACGGTCAGAGGTTATCAAGGCTCCTTAAGTAATGCCTTGTTTATGATTTCGAATCCGACACCGATTATTAGTTCTATATCACCGACCACCGGTGGACCTGGTACAACAGTCGTCATTACGGGCTCCGGCTTTTTGCCGTCTCCGACAGTTACTTTTGGTGGTACGGCGGTTAGCTCAGCGACTAGGGATAGCGAAACACAAATTACAGCGGTTTTGGGCGCGGGTTCATCAGGTACGGTCAGTGTATCCTCTGCTTTTGGCGGAACAGCGACTTTGGCTGGATTTACTTTTTATCCAACTCCAGTTATTTCTTATTTCTCCCCGATACGCGCGAATGCCGGGTCAACAGTTGTCATTAAAGGTTCTGGATTTACGTCTGCTAATGCAGTGATCTTTGGAGGTGTTAATGGAACACCAGCCAATAGTTTTACGGTAGTTGATGACAACACCATTAACGCGGTACTGCGCAATGGTTCATCAGGAGCCGTGTACGTTCGAACATTGGGTGGAAATACGCAGTTGGCGGGCTTTATTTACGGTATTCCATATACGAATATTGAATTGTTAGCTGGTTGGAACCAACAAACGACGGCATCGGCAACGTATCCAGTTGCCGCAAGCTTTTTGAAATCGGGGGTTGTTTCTGCGGCGAGCACCACAGTATCCAATATGAATGGCAATTCATCCGCTTCCAATCAATGGGTGCATAGTAATTCATCAGCATCATTGACTATTTCTGCTTCCACGCCCACCTTGTCTTATTTCGTAACCACAAGTCAAGCTACGAAGTTTACGCGTTTTGTTTTAGGGGGCTTAAACATTGCTGGATCCACTAAGCTTCAATTGCGTTCGAGCATCGACAATTTTGCTAGCTCATTAGGCGAGTTTACGTCGGGTTCAGGTGCGAATTTTGGGTTAACTTCTGTGGATCTTTCCTCGATTTCCACGCAAGCTATTGGTACGACTGAATTCAGGATTTATGCCTATAATGGGAATGGAGATCTTATTTCTATGCCTGACGGAAATGGGTACAGCGCAACAGATAATACAAATCCCAATCTAAATGGAACCTACAATGTCATGGTTTATGGGGCGACAAAGGCCAATCCAACGATTGGAACATTATCGAATATCACAAAGCGAAACACGGATCCGATATTTTCACTTTCATCCCCTACTTCCAACAGTTCAGGATTATTCAGTTTCAGAAGTAGTGATGCGAGCGTTGCAACGATCTCTGGAAATCAAGTAACACTTGTTGGGCCAGGCGTAACAACAATTACAGCTACTCAAGCGCCTACTGAAGATTACGGTAGTGCAAGTACAACCGTTACTTTAACGGTCACCATGTTGCCAACCATTCGAATGGATGGCATTTCTCGGTTGATTGGTGATGCCAATGTGACCCTTAGCGCCTCTTCAAATTCGCAAGGAGCATTTACCTACAGTGGTAGCGTCGCAAACGTATTCTCCATTAGTGGCTCTACCTTGTCTGTTGGAACAACAGAAGGAACAGGAACCCTAACTGTTACACAAGCGGCCAATGGGATCTATGATGCAGCTTCAATTACTGTGCCTGTTATTGTTTCAAGTGCCAGCAAGACGGCTCCCACCCTAACATGGATTTCAAGTTTAAATAGATTAAGAGGAAATCCTCCATTTGCTTTGACCCCGCCCACCTCGACCAGTATTGGGGCATTTACGTATTTTTCGAGCAATACGAACGTTGCAACAATATCGGGTTCGACGGTAACCATTGTTGGAAATGGCCAAACTACCATTACGGCAGTACAAGCAGCTAATGGAAATTTCCGGGCAGGTAGTATCAGCATCCCCATGGTCGTAGGACTTTCCACCAATGCAAATCCTACCTTGGGGGCTTTTGCGAATCAAACGAAAACAATTTCAACTGGGACCTATACGATAACGCCACCGACATCAACGAGTGCTGGGGCATTTAGCTATACGTCCTCTAATCCAGCCGTTGCTACAATTTCTGGTTCTACCGTAACCTTGGTTGGCCTTGGAACATCATCTATTACGGCCATACAAGACGCAGATCAAAACTTTAATCCAGCTGTTACTTCCTCCACTTTGACAGTAGTGAATCCGAGTGTACCTGTCATTGCTTACACCCCGGGTAATGCGACTTGGACTCGCGGTTCGGCCATAACGAATCTATTACCCTCTTTGGCTTCAGGTGCCGCTGCTACGTCCTATAGCATTGCTCCGCCTTTGCCGAGTGGTTTAACTTTCGATACAAATACAGGCGAAATTTCAGGAACCCCATTGCTAATTAGTTCCGCGCGTGATTACACAATTACGGCTTTGAATTCCGGAGGATCTTCGACGATTACAGCCAATTTTGCTGTGTTAGAGCCAGCGCCTACCAATTTGGCGATCACCGTACCAGCTATTTATTTGTTGGGCCAAGCCATTACACCTGTAAGTCCAACAAGTAGTGGAGGCGTCGTAAGTTCCTATAGCATTAGCCCAAGTTTGCCGGGCGGTTTGATTTTCGATGTAAATACGGGTACTATTTCGGGCACTCCGACCGAACTCAAATCGGCAACGACTTATACACTAACCGCGACTAATTCAGGAGGTTCTGCTTCTACGACATTTACATTAACTGTTAATGACGTTGCCCCTACTTCTTTGGCTTATGCGTCTCCAATAGTTTTAGAGCGAGGAATTGCCATTTTGCCAATCGGTCCAAGTACTTCTGGCGGTGCCATTACCTCATATACGATAACGCCAGCTCTTCCAACGGGGTTGACATTGAATGCCAGCACGGGCCTCGTTTCAGGTACGCCAACGGTGGTTCGTGCGCGCACAACGTATACGGTTACGGGTTCTAATGCAACGGGTTCGTTGTCGACAACAATGGATATCATTGTTAATGATGCACCACCCGTGAACTTTAGCTATTCTACGCCACCTATTTATTTCTTAAATACGGCGATTACACCCTTAACTCCAAGTAATAATGGAGGAACCCCTTCTGGCTATAGTATTTCACCGGCCTTACCTGCAGGCTTAATTTTCAATACTAGCACGGGTGTTATTTCGGGTACGCCTACGGCTATAACGCCATCTACAACCTATGTGGTGACAGCGTCTAACTTTGTCGGATCTGTTTCACAAAATGTGGTCATTGAGGTGAAGGATTATGCGCCAATCAATCTTGTGTATCCATCTAGTTCGATCACAGCAACCAAATCTTTCGCTATTTCCTCTCAGGCACCTACTGTAGGTGGC
>JACCDK011181558.1_pt1 | contig 10376 bp, 10 predicted proteins | sample 7445871 | NCBI WGS metagenome assembly JACCDK01 (sample SAMN15323436, study PRJNA562643) | freshwater metagenome | isolation source: river surface water | place: USA:Blue River Watershed | collected 2017-08-15
ATCAAGTTACTGGCTAAGTAACCGTTCAATAGCATTTCCTGAGTTAAGTAAGTCTTGATTGCTTGAAAATCCTTATGCTCAAATTGGAAAGAAATCAACGGTAGCAAGCCAGCGAACTTTGCTGGGATTTTAAATGTATGGAAGGAGAGCGCAAGTCGCTCTCGAATGTAATTCGAATTGGTTGCCAGAATCTCCCACGACTTGACTTCTTGCATCCGCTTTAGTGTTGCAATTGCAGCACTTGGCCCAATTCTTTCGGTCCAAAAAGTTGAGCTGATAAAAGTCTTCTCCGCAAATGTCATGATTTCCCGTCTACCAACGACTGCATTTATTGCATAGCCATTCCCAAGCGCTTTGCCTAGCATGATTAGATCTGGTTCAATTCCATGTTTAAGATGAATGCCACCAAAATTTTCACGAAATCCTGAAGTGCACTCATCAAAGATCAAAACTATTCCAAGCTCTGAGCACCGAAACCTGATATGTTTCAGAAACTCAAGGTTTGCTTCATGTGTCCTAGAAACCTCCATCATTACGGTGCCTACAGAGGGATCTTGAATGACCTTTTCGAACTCATCTATATTTCCGTAACGGAAAGTTTGAGTAAGGCCCTTAAATTTCTTAGGTACCCCAAGTGTGCTTAGTCCAGACAATAAGTGCTCATTGAGCGCATTACTGTCGCTAATATTTGATGAAAGGTACCAATCATGCCACCCGTGGTAACCGCAGATGGCTACACCATCACGATTGCTAGCCGCTCGAGCGATTCGGATTGCTATTGCATTTGCTTCCCCGCCTGTTCGCGCGAATTTAACCCCGCCTGCCCAGGAATGAAGGGAGAGGAGCATCTCTGCCAGTTCTGGTTCCTCGGGCGGATTTAAGGATGACATATTCCCAGATCTAATTGTTTTGACTACTGCCTCATCAACAAAAGGATCTCCGTACCCCAACGTATTGGTGCCGATTCCCATAATGGAAAAATCCGTGAATGAATTTCCATCTAAGTCTGAAACATTAATGCCTTTTGCATCAGAGAAGTAATTTGGCCAACCGTTGGGCAGAAACATCTCAGGTCTCTTTGAAAGCAAAGAATTTCCCCCTGGAATTATCTGCTTTGCACGTAAGTACAAAGACTCACCAGTTTTAAACTTCATTCGTTATCCAATTTTTGCTCTAATTAACTCTCGAAGTCTTCGAGAGACATCCTTCTCCCCTTGGGTAGTGCCTTTCTAACTTTCTTTCCCTGTAATTCATCATAAAACTCGGGTGCGACCCCATATCCAGGACGGACAATTTTAAGTGATTCAGCACCAATTATTTCTCCCGCCACTAAGTCCTTTGCGGGATAAATAGACCTTCTAATCGAAAAGTCAATGGCGTGGGGAAGCTGCCTGAATACACTTTTCCCTAGTAGTTTTTCGGCCACCCGGATTTCCTCGACCATACGCTTAAAATCTTCGCGCTCTGTTGAGAAAAAAGAATCTGGAGAGTCATCTGCAGCTTCAATTCGAATATGCTTTTCTATGATTCTGGCACCAAGCGATACCGCAACCACTGCAGCAGTCGAGCCCAGAGTATGGTCGCTATAACCGATCACATTTCCAAAATTATGAATTAAATTAGGAATCTGATACAAATTTGCATTATCCACCTCTGCTGGATAACTCGTGTCACATTGAAGAATCCCAATTTCTGCTGTTGATATTGCCTTGAAGACTTTAAGAGCGGCTTGAAGTTCATTTTCCGTCGCAACCCCAAGAGAAATGATAATTGGCTTTCCTGTTTTGGCTATCTTTTTAATCAATGGGAGATGATTTATTTCTGGAGATGCAAGTTTATACATGGGGCAACCTAAAGTCTCAAGAAAATCTACCGCGGACTCATCAAAGGGACTACTAAAGGCAATAAGATCAAGTTCAGCCGCCACTTTAAAGAGTTTTGGGTGCCACTCCCAGGGTGTGTGAGCCTCCGCATATAGAGAGTACTGGTTAACGTAATGAGCCCAGGGGCTAGTCGGTGGAATTAGAAAATCCTCCGAATTAGAATCTAAGGTTAACGTATCGGGAGTGTAGGTCTGAAATTTAACAGCATCGGCGCCTGCGTACTTTGCTGCGTGAATGAGTTTTATGCAGCTATCAATGTCACCCGCGTGATTCCCTGAAACTTCAGCTACCACGAAAGTTCGATTCTCATACTTACTCAGTTGTTCTTTCAGAAACATGGCAAGAATCTACACCACTTAGCAAAAAACCCTAGGATAACGTTAGCATTTGGAATTTACATTGAGAAAGGAGGCCGAAGCTTGTTCCAAGACACGAAAAAAGTAGCCCTTGGCACAGCAAATTTAAGTCAAGAGTACGGTGGAAGGGGTAGATCTAGCTTCTTGGGCGTTGACGAAGCAGAAAAAATCATTGAATACATTCTTTCCCGTGGAAATTGCTCAATTGAAACATCTTCTCAATATGGTAATTCCGAAAAAATTCTGGGGAAACTTCTCAATAACGTGAAATTTGAAGCAGTGACAACAAAAATCCCCCCTAAAATTCTCGAAGATGCAAGTGTATTAAAGTCACATGTATATGAATCGTTAGAGAATCTAAGGCAAGATCGAATTGAAAGTATTCTTCTGCATGGCGGTACAGAGAAATTCGAGACCTGCAGAGCGGAAATAGAAACTGGTCTAATGGAACTCCTTGAAGAAGGAGTGGTATCCCGCGTTGGATTTTCTGCCTATGTAGAAAGTGAGATTAAACTTGCAAAAGACTATTTCCCTTTCATGAGCCAATTTCAAATTTTAGAGAATATTGCTGACCAGAGGCTTCGCAAATCGAGATACTTGGCTGAATTGAAATCCTCAGGAAATTTTCTTCAAGTCAGATCAATCTTCCTACAGGGCAAGTTGCTGTTTAGTGAAAAAGATGCGAAAGAGTTGTTTCCAGAGCTGCTGCCTGTGGTTATAACGATTAATGAACTTAGTGAGCAATTTGGAAATTCAAGAAGCGAAATTTGCCTAGAATATGCGAAATTGATTCCGTGGGTTGACGAGCTAGTTGTGGGCGTGGAATCCTTTCAAAATTTTGTTGAGATATTCGAATTCGTACAAACTGCTCCTCAAAAAGAAATGAATTTTGGTAACGGATTAAATTCTAACTTGGTTGATCCAAGATCATGGCTGCATCAATAAAGGCAAATCTATGGACATAGTGTTGTTTTCTTCTAAACTTGGGACAAAACCAATAGATTCATATAGTCTCAGTGCAGCAGAGTTAGCTGGGTCAACCCCTAAGTAAATCTTAGTAAGCCCCAATTTTGAATTCGCATACTGCAATAACGCTTTAATGGCCTCTTTCCCATAACCCTGACCTCTATAATCCGAATGTCCGATTAAAATGCCAAGCCACGCGGATTTCAATTGGAAGTCGATAGGTTCTAATTTTATTGTTCCAATCATTTGGTTATCATCGAGTAAGAAAATTCCAAACAGTCTAGACGATTCTTGTAAGTTTTTTTGCATAATGTATTCAATAAGTTGATTCATTGAGTAGTCGATGCTTACCGATTCAATGTATTGATTACCTTCAACGTCTCTAAGCCATAGCAAGTAGTCACCCAAGTTGTCTTGTTCAGGAGTGATTTTCTGGAGAAAGATCCTTGTTGACTCAATTCTCATGGCCACAAACTATCAACTTTTTTAAGCGCAAGTTAACAAAAGTGGGACCTCATCACACTAAACATTCAGCCTCTAATAATCAGCATGTTGGGTATTTTGGAGGAGAGCTAATGTAGAATGAAAACCTCGAGGGTGTACCTTCTATGAAATAGCGAAACTAGGTGTCGAGTTGAAACACTGTACCAAATGCTTATTACCAGAAACTCATGAAACCATAACGTTCGACATCGAGGGCGTGTGCAGTGTTTGCAACAATCATGGCAAGAAACAAGTAGTTGATTGGAGTCAGAGGCAAGAAGATTTAGACCTGATTGTTGCAGATGTAAAGAAAAGAAATGCTTCTTACGATTGTATTATTCCGTTCAGCGGTGGCAAGGATTCCACCTGGTCGCTCTATTATGCCGTTAAAGAACTGGGGCTGAAGGTCTTAGTCGTTAGTTTTGATCACGGTTTCTATCGAAACCAGCTAATCGAAAATAGGAATAGGACACTAGATTCACTTGGGGTTGATTTCCTAATCTTCAAGCCAAACCAGAAACTTGTGAAGAAGCTGATGATCCAGTCCCTTAAGGATAAAGGGGATTTTTGCTGGCATTGTCACACGGGGATAAGCTCCTATCCTCTACATATTGCAGTTGAAAAAGAAATTCCACTAGTACTTTGGGGAGAATCTTCAACGGAGTATACAAATTACTTTAAGGTTGAGGACTTCCACACAATCGATTCAGAGACATATAACCGAATCGCAAATCTGGGAATATCTGCGGAAGACATGTACTATCGATTAAACGAAGAGTTCGAGCTGAGAGAGTTTTTGCCCTTCACAATTCCAAGCCTTGCTTCATTGCAAGCAAAAAAGATTGCTACATTCCCATTAGGCAACTATATAAAGTGGGACACCCAGAAGCAGGTGGAGATTATTGAATCTGAACTTGGGTGGAAGGGCGATGAGGTTGAAGGAGTTCCTCCAGAGTATAGATATGAAAAGATTGAATGCATGATGCAGGGGATGAGAGATTTCCTGAAATATTCAAAGAGGGGCTATGCCCGAACGACTCACCTAACTTCAATCGATATACGCAATGGGAAGATGTCCCGCGAAGAAGCTCTCGAAAAAGTCTCAGAATATGAAGGTAAGAGACCCTATTCCCTGGAACTTTTTCTTGATTTCCTTGATTTGCCGGAGGAAGAATTGATTTCAATCTTAAGCACTCAAGTTGTGGATCCTTGGAACGGTAAAGTGCCTCTAACTATCGGGAAGCGACCAAAAGATTATGATGACTGGGCTCGTAAAATTCTGCACAAGGAATAAATCGTGACCGGAAACTGTATCGGCGTAGTCAATACGTCCGTAAGTAACTCACTTTCGGTTTTTCGTGCCCTTAACTGGTTAAATTTAAATGCAAGATTAGTTACTGAGCCTACAGATTTAAAAAAATTCTCACACATCATCGTTCCTGGCGTCAGTAGGTTTGATAGCTTGATGAATGAAATAAATTCTACGGGATTCACGAATGAATTACAAAATGCGAAGGAATCGGGCAAAGCAATTTTAGGGCTCTGCGCGGGTATGCAGATAATGGGGAAGTCTTCAGACGAAAGCCCTGGATGCAAGGGTTTAGGGTGGTTTGATTTCAAAGTTAAGAGAATTAATTCTTCGTCCGCAAATGGAGTTCGTAATTTTCATACCGGTTGGAATGATGTGCTCGAGTACCAAAGGCTTCCAAGTTTTGCAGTAGGGGGTTGTTACTACTTCAACCACTCGTACTACGTTGATAAATTTTCTAAGGATAAAGTTATTGGCGTTTCGACTAATCACATTACTTTCGCGTCAGTTATACGAACAGAAAACATCCTAGGCGCTCAATTCCATCCAGAAAAGAGCCAGAAAGACGGCCTAAATTTTCTCCAAGCGTTTTGGCAAATCTCGACATGACAAAAAAAAGAATCATTCCCAAGTTATTGTTGGAGCTGAGTCAAAAAAGCGAAAACGTAGTCACCGGAACATCCATCAACTATGACGAGTTTAGAACAGTTGGATCTCCGGTTAGTCAAGCAGAGATTTATCAGTCAACAATTTCGGACGAGTTGATGGTTATCTTTCGACGCGAATCAAGAAGCACCTTTGAGCAGAGACTTGAGATCCTATCGAGGGTGACTGAAAAGATTTTGATGCCGCTATCGTTTGGCGGTTTGATCTCTAATCTCGATGAAGTCAAGAAACTTTTCGATATGGGTATTGAAAAAATAATTCTCGGAAGAGCTTTGCGGGAAAATCCGGAACTAATCACTGCCACTGCAAATTTGTTTGGAAGTCAAGCCGTAATTGTTTCTATTGATTACACCGAGAATTTGAATGTTAGTAAGTCCAAAATGGGAGCCGGGATTATTGGCGCAAATGAATTAATTCAAACTATCAAAACTGCAGGCGAAATCGGAGCCGGAGAAATCGCCCTAAATGATGTCGGACGCGATGGAACAATGTCAGGAACCAATATTTCAAGACTTAGGGAAGCGAGAAACCAAACCAATTTGCCAATAATTCAAAGTTGCGGGATTGGAAAGACGGCGCACTTTGTCGAAGCATTCGAGAACGGCGCAGATGCCGTCGCAGTAGGTACTTTTTTTGCATTTGTAGACCAAAACTTCATCCAAATTAGAAGCCATATTCGCAATTCTGGCATCGACATCCGGAGTTGACGGTTAAGATATAGTGAAGGCTGTCAGCTTCCAATCAAAGAAAATGGTGCCCAACCGATGTCTTTTCTCGATGACAAATCAGTCCTGATAACGGGGGGTACGGGTTCGCTTGGAAAAGCTCTAACAGAATTTTTCCTGAATGAGACAAAAGTCCGCCGGGTAGCGGTGTTTTCAAGAGACGAGCTTAAGCAGCATCACATGAAGCTGCAGTTTAAGAATGATGACCGGTTGCGTTGGTTCTTGGGGGATGTAAGAGACATTGAGAGACTTAAGCGCGCATTCCACGGCGTTGATTTTGTTATTCATGCCGCAGCTTTAAAACAAGTCGACACCGGTGAATATAACCCAATGGAATTCATTAAGACCAATGTTCTAGGAAGCCAAAATGTAATTGATGCCGCAATATCAACGGGCGTAAAGCGAATTGTTGCACTCTCAACCGACAAAGCATCATCTCCAGTTAATTTGTACGGAGCCACTAAACTAACCGCAGATAAGTTATTCATTGCGGCAAACAACTACGGGTTTAAGTATGGGACAACTTGTAGTGTTGTACGGTATGGAAACGTGATGGGAAGTAGAGGATCCGTAATTCCCTACTTTAGAGACCTAGCTTCAAAAGGCTTAAACTTACCAATAACCGATCTTCGAATGACCCGGTTCTGGATTAGCCTTGAGCAGGCCGTCAAGTTTGTCGTCGACTCGCTGGAAATGATGTCGGGAGGTGAACTGTACGTGCCAAAAATTCCAAGTATGAAGATTGTGGACCTAGCAAGAGCGGTTTCGCCGGAATCAACTCTTGAGGAAATAGGAATGAGACCTGGTGAAAAACTCCATGAAGAAATGATTTCCTCTGATGATAGTCGCCGCACTATCCTCTTAAAAGACCGATACTTAGTAATGCCAGTTGTAGCGGAATGGGGCTATTTACCTCCAAAGGGTGTTCCAATGTCAGAAGGTGGCGCTTACAGATCAGATTCTAATGAACAGTGGATGACAGAGTCCGACATAAAGAAGTTTATCGAGGACCTAGAAAAGTAATGATTCCATACGGACGGCACTCGGTAGATGATCAGGATATTGATACCGTTGTTTCAAGTCTTCGAAGCGACTGGCTAACCACCGGACCGCTGGTGGAAAAATTTGAAAGTAAATTAGAAGAGGTAGTGGGTTCGCCAACAATCTCGGTTTCGTCCGGAACCGCAGCACTTCATTGTGCTTATGCTGCGATAGGCCTTGAAGCTGGAGATGAAGTTATCACCCCGCCGATAACTTTTGTCGCAACTCAAGCAACCGCTGCAATGCTAGGGGCGAAGGTTGTTTTTTGTGATGTGAGCCTGGAAACCGGAAATATTGATCCGCACCAAATTGAACCTTTGATTACTTCTAGAACCAAAGCTTTAGTTGCTGTTGATTACGGAGGACATCCGTGCGAGATGGACGAATTAAGGCAAATTGCTGACCGGCACGGTATCTATCTGATTGAAGATGCCGCACATAGCATCGGATCAACGTATAAAGAAAGACCAGTTGGCTCTCTGGCTGATATTACAACATTCTCTTTTTTCCCGACGAAAAACATGACGACAGGTGAGGGTGGTGCTGTCGCTTCTCCAAACCGGGATTTACTCTTACGTGCACGGAGATTCGCACGACAAGGAATGGTTAGAGAAAGTGATCAATTCAAATTAGAAGTAGATGGGCCCTGGCATCAAGAAGTACATGAATTTGGATTAAACTATAGGCTCCCTGATGTTTTATGCGCACTTGGGATATCCCAGTTATCCAAATTAGCCATTTTTAAGCAAAGAAGAAGATCGATATTCAAAATGTACGGGGAACTACTAAGAGAAGTTCCTGAGCTAACCCTTCCTACAGAAAAAGAATATGTAAACACAAATTGGCATTTGTACCCATTAAGGGTTGAGCCAAATATACGAAGAGGACTGTTTGAGTTCTTGAGGGAATCAGGATTTGGAGTCCAAGTAAATTACATACCAGCATACCGCCATCCAGTTTTTGCTGAATTGAATATTAACGAAGGTAGTTTTCCCAATAGTGAAAGATTTTATAGTGAAGAAATATCCTTACCAATGCATTTTGAAGTAAGCGATAAAGACGTTATCAATGTTTGTGATCTAATTGTAAAGTTTCTGGCCAGTTAACAAATACTACAAAGTCGGATGTAGATGGGATTGAACTAACGTTCCACTTTTTGGTTTGAAATACTTGCATCAAGTGGCAGAGGTTGATAGAGCAATTTCGTTAACTCGCTTTTATACGCTAATGAAATGCTTCATATCTGGCGACTGAGTGGGTGGAGCCAATAATCCGAACTGAGGACTAACTTGGGCTACTCTGATATCAAGATTTTCGCCACTACAAGGCACAATCTGAACTTGATGACATCTTTCTTGCGCTAAGGATTACTGAATGATTCGAAAGCTCAGAAACTACGCAGTATACTAGTAGCGAGTTACTAGCCGTAATATGTCCCTGCAAATACGAAAGTATTCTCTCCCACTTACTTTAGAACCTTTCACATCTTTCCATTCCAATACGGGTTCTTCCCAGACCTTCATCCATTGCCCAGTAACCAATCTCCATCTCAAATAAACTTCGAGGTCTACGAACCAACGAGTGCAGAATCCATAGCTAAAGCATTGTTGGAGTTCAACTGAATTCGGGTAAAGCTTATATCCAGATTGTGGATCGTAAATTGAGAACCCAAACCGTACCGATATGCAGGTAATCAATATTCTCGCGAGGTAGTGCCTAGACACATCTCGACTAATCTTCCTCCCAGAAAGCTGAACTCTTGAGCTCCAGATAGCCGTACCCTCTGACGCTCTTGAATTCTTCGCCATATAGATATCTACTTGGCGAGCCACCTCTTGAAAAGTGAATGCTCCATCAGCGTCTAGGAATCCAACCACCTTGGGATTTAACTGAAAAGCATATGCAAACCCCTGACGTATAGCTTCTGCTTTCCCAAAGTTACGATCCAAGTTGATTGCATGGTGGGTCGAATTCACCAATAAACTTTGCATTTTTACATAAGTGTCATCTGTACTTCCATCATTTACGAATACAAGAGTCAAATCATCTAATTGAGATAAGTTATTCCAGTACTCAGTATTCCAACGTTTAGATTCGTTATAGCAAGGGACAACCAACACAATCTTGCTCGAATATTGCGATGATATCTCCATTATGAATCACCAATTTTGATTTGGTAAACGTAATAGAAATTGAAATTCCAACTGGGAAGTCCAAAAGGCTTTCTGCTCACTCGCACTTTATCATTTCGAAATACGAACTTAATTAGTTTATGAATTCGAAGAAAATATGTTACGTGGTCACGAATATTGAATAAATCGTATCGCTGATAACCCAATTGCTTCGCCTTCCTTGAAGTGATTAAGGCACGAGCAAGCCGAAGCAAAACTCCCGGCTCACATGGAACCAATAAGGTGATGTGCCCGCCCGGGTTCTTCGTCACTCTACGCAACTCCAGCAAAGCTTTCTCTGGATCATTTAGATGAAGAAGTAAACATGTAGCAATACACCTATCAAATTTCTCATCTTCATACCTGAGGCTAGTGACGTCTGCAAAATCTTCTTTAATGGAAGCCCCGCCACTCAATGTGCTAATCGATCTGCTCGAGGACCGAATGTCAGTTTGAAAATACTCCTTGTAGTTATGGCGCACAAAGTCCAAATGATCTCCGGCACCAGAACCAACTTCAAGAACTAAATCAAAACTATGGTTTGGACCGAAAGGATTTTCCATTGCGATGTGGGTCTTATCCTGCGCTCTGCCGATAAACCCTTGGCGTATACACTTCCGATAATAATTCGAGTAGAAGTCGCTAACGTCGCCAGGCGATTCCATCAGTGTGCACCCTATCTTTCGTAAAGGCAGTGAAAAAGAGCTTGAGTTTCTGATAGATCCTAAAGGTCGAACTCCATTTTATAGGCAATAGCATACGATATTCCAATGCAC
>JACCDK010758267.1_pt1 | contig 10375 bp, 12 predicted proteins | sample 7445871 | NCBI WGS metagenome assembly JACCDK01 (sample SAMN15323436, study PRJNA562643) | freshwater metagenome | isolation source: river surface water | place: USA:Blue River Watershed | collected 2017-08-15
ACACTGTGGTCGTTCAACACGCCATGAATGAACACCAGCGTGGGCTTATCTGCATCGAAGGGCTTGCCACCTGTGTAGGCATAGGCCGCGTAGGGTTCGCCGTGCGAGGGGGTAAGGGTGAAGTGCATCAGGCACCTGCCTTTTCTGCGGCTTTCAAGGCACGCTTTAAATCGTCGATCAAGTCAGCGGGGTCTTCCAAACCAATCGACAAGCGAATCGTGCCAGGTCCAATCCCTGCACGATGAAGCGCGTCGTCGCTCATGCGGAAGTGGGTGGTGCTGGCAGGGTGTATCACCAAGCTGCGGCAGTCGCCCACATTGGCGAGGTGGCTGAAAATTTGCAACGCTTCGATGAAGGCGCGTCCTTGTGCACGCGAGCCGTTGATGTCAAAGCTGAACACCGAGCCCGCGCCGCGCGCACCCAAGCGCAACAGCTTCTCTGCCAAAGCATGGCTGGGGTGGCTCTCGATCAATGGGTGTCCAACACGACTCACCATGGGATGCGAGGCTAGAAATGCCACCACTTTCTCCGTGTTGCTGATGTGGCGTTCCATGCGCAAGGGCAGCGTTTCGATGCCTTGCAAAATCAGCCAGGCGCTGTGCGGGCTCATGCAGGCGCCAAAGTCGCGCAGGCCCTCGCGACGTGCCCGAAGCAAGAAAGCGCCGACGGTGCTTTCTTCGCTGAAGACCATGTTGTGAAAGCCCTCGTAGCTTTGCGTCAGCTCGGGGAACTTGCCGCTCTTTTCCCAATCGAAGCTGCCGCCGTCCACCACGATGCCTCCAATGACCGTGCCATGACCGCTGAGAAATTTGGTGGCCGAGTGGTAGACCAAGTCGGCACCCAGTTCAAAGGGCTTGACCAAGTAAGGCGTGGTGAGGGTGCTGTCGACCAGCAGTGGCGCACCAGCCTCGTGCGCGATGGCAGACACGGTGGGGATGTCCAACACATCCAAGCCGGGATTGCCCACGGTTTCACCAAAGAAAAGCTTGGTGTTAGGGCGTACAGCAGACAGCCAAGCGTTGATGTCGTTCGGCGGCACAAAGGTGGTCTCAATGCCAAAACGACTCAGCGTGTAGTGCAACAGGTTGTGCGAGCCACCATACAAGGCGGTGCTGGCGACGATGTGAGAACCCGCCCCCATCAGCGTGGCGATGCACAGGTGCAGCGCCGCTTGTCCGCTGGCTGTGGTGATGGCCCCAATGCCCCCTTCCAAAGCGGCTACGCGCTGCTCCAACACCGCGTTGGTGGGATTGCTGATGCGGCTGTACACGTGCCCCGCGCGTTCGAGGTTGAAGAGGGCGGCGGCATGGTCGCTGGACTCGAAGACGAATGAGGTGGTCAGGTGAATCGGAACTGCGCGTGCGCCTGTGGCAGGGTCAGGGCTGGCCCCTGCATGCAGAGCGAGAGTGTCAAAACTAGGATCGGTGTAGCCGGGCATGGTTTCCTCGGGTGTTTTGTCAGATTGCTGATAGACATTGTGGGCTATATTTAAATCCCCAACGGAGGAGATACAACATGAAAGTCAGCGACATTTTGCGCGTGAAAGGCCAAAGCGGCGGCACCTTGTTCACCATCGATTCGATGGATCCTTTGGCCACCGCGGTGAAGATCATGGCCGAGAAAGACATGGGCTCCTTGTTGGTGATGGAGCATGGCGACCTGGTGGGGATGCTGACTTTTCGTGAGGTCATCCAAGCCCTGAGTCGCAATGGGGGCACGCTGGGAGACTTCACCGTGCGCAGCGCCATGGACGATCACCCACTGACCTGCTCCCCCGAGACAGACATCGATGACGTGCGTCGCATGATGCTCGACAGCCACGCCCGCTACATGCCCGTCATTGGTAACCGCCAACTGCAAGGCGTGATCAGCTTTTATGACGTGGCCAAGTCGGTGGTGGACAGCCAAAACTTCGAAAACAAAATGCTCAAGGCCTACATCAAAGACTGGCCCAGCGGCACACCCGACCCCGACGACAAGTGATCGAGTGGGTTGCTTGGGGATGGGATAATCTCCACCCATGAGCGGCAATACTTTCGGAACCCTTTTCACCGTCACCAACTTTGGTGAATCCCACGGCCCAGCCATTGGCTGCGTGATCGATGGCTGTCCGCCGGGCATGTCGCTCTGTGAGGCCGACATCCAGCACGACTTGGATCGCCGCCGTCCCGGGACCAGCCGCCATGTGACGCAACGCAACGAGCCTGATCAAGTGCAAATTTTGTCGGGTGTTTACGAAGGTAAAACCACAGGCACCCCAATTGCGTTGCTGATTCAAAACACCGACCAGCGCAGTAAGGACTACGGCAATATTTTGCAAACCTTCCGTCCTGGCCATGCGGACTACACCTACTTTCAAAAATTTGGCATTCGCGATCCACGCGGTGGAGGCCGATCATCCGCACGTTTGACCGCGCCCACCGTCGCCGCGGGTGCGGTGGCCAAGAAGTGGTTGAAAGAAAAATACGGCACCACCTTCTTCGGCTGCATGACGCAAATTGGTGAGCTGCCGATTCCTTTCGAGAGTTGGAACCATGTGGGACACAACCCGTTCTATGCGCCTTGTGCGGATGTCCAAGCGTTTGAAGACTACATGGACAGCCTGCGCAAAGCAGGCGACTCGTGTGGTGCGCGTATTCGCGTGGTGGCCACTGGCATGCCCGTGGGTTTGGGTCAACCCATTTATGACCGCATTGATGCCGACATCGCCTACGCGATGATGGGCCTCAACGCGGTCAAAGGTGTGGAGATTGGCGCGGGTTTTGCCAGCGTCGCGCAACGGGGCACCACGCACGGTGACTCCCTGAGCCCAGAGGGTTTTCGCACCAACAACGCAGGTGGCGTGTTGGGTGGCATCAGCACCGGACAAGACTTGGAGGTGAGCATCGCCATCAAGCCCACCAGCTCTATCCTGAGCCCACGTGAGTCGATTGACCAAAATAGCCAAACCACCGAGGTGGTGACCAAGGGTCGTCACGACCCCTGTGTAGGCATCCGTGCCACGCCGATTGCTGAGGCTTTGTTGGCTTTGGTGGTGATGGACCATGCTTTGCGCCATCGAGCGCAATGTGGCGATGTGCAGGTGGCCATGCCTGCGATTGCGGGTCACATCGGCACTTGATGTGACGGCACCGTTTCAAGAAGTGCGTTCAAGCAACGCACTTTCTCGTTATCAGCTTTTTCCCTTTGCGGCCTTGTCCGCCAGCTACTTTGCGCACATTGGGTTTTTCAATCCGTATTTGCCGCTGTGGCTGAAGGAGTTGGGTTTCTCGATCACGCTCATTGGCTTGCTCACGGCGGTGCAAGCGGCCACGCGGGTGCTGGCGCCCTATGCGTGGGGCTGGCTGAGCGACCACACGGGGGAGCGCGTGCAGTTGCTGCGTTTTTGTGCAGGGGCCGCCTTGGTCTGTTCTGCCGGCTTACTGGTGCCTGGCGGCGTTGGATGGATCGCGGTGGTGCTGTTGCTGATGTTCATTCACACCAGTGCCATGATGCCCATGAGCGAAGCTGCCTTGGCGCACTTGGTCAGCACCGATCAAGGGTTTGATTCGCGTCGGTATGGGCGTGTGCGCTTGTGGGGCTCGATCGGGTTTTTAGTCACCGTGTTTGTGGCCGGCGCTTGGTTTGAAAGCGACGGCATGCAGAGCTTCCCGGCTTGGTCCATCGGCTCGTTGGTTTTCTTAAACCTCAGTGTGTGGTGGTTGCCCAACCGCAAAGAGGCGACCCATCAAGACGACGTCCGCCCGCCGGTGATGGCGGTACTGCGGCAACGCCGGGTGCAATGGTTTTTTGCCACCGTGTTTTTTCATGTGCTGTCGCACATTGGCATTTACGTTTTTTTCTCTTTGTATTTGGACGAACTCGGTTACAGCAAGACCATGATTGGTGTGTTATGGGCCGTCTCGGTGGGGGCTGAAATTGTGTGGTTCTTCACACAAAGTCGGTGGTTGCCCAAATTCAGTTTGTCCAAATGGATGTTCATCTGTTCTTGCGCCATGGTGCTGCGCATGGTGCTGACGACCTGGGCCGCCGATTGGCTGTGGGCCTTGTTGTTCGCTCAGGTGCTGCACGCGCTCACCTTTGCCACGCAGCACACCGCGTGCATTGCGTTGTTGTCGCACCATTTCCCAGGGCGTCTGCGCGGGCGAGGCCAAGCTTTGTACGCCTCAATTGGGTATGGAGTCCCAGGTGTTTTAGGGGCTTTGGCGGGCGGCGCCCTGAGCGACGCTTATGGGCTGATGTCGGTGTATGCGGTGTCGATCGTCACAGCCTTGTTGGCCTGTGGATGCGCCCGTCAATGCATGCGCAGAAATAACAACTTGGACTGATGTGAGATCCAGTGGTGCATCGCGACTTCTACCTTCTCGTGCAGAAACAGTCCTAATCCCACACTGAAGATCCATGCAAAGGTGGTCATGGCGAATGCCAGGGTTGGGTCGTAAAAATGGCTTCGATTCCAAATGGCGCTGAACAAGACAATCACACCGAAATGCGTCAAGAACAGCACATACGCGCTGTTGGCCAATCGGTGCACCACACGTTTGATGGGAATCCAACGCACCATTCCTTTGGGTTTGATCGCCAACCAGATGGCGGTGACCAACGCCAGCGTCAAGCGGGTTCGGAATTCGAGCCACAAGGCGCCTACCGCGAGAACTGCGGTCACAAAAAATACCGTGGCATCAAAGCGAGAGCGCTTCGCCCATGCAGCCAGCACGCCTAAGCCATAGGCGCCAAAAAAATAGGGAGCGTAGATCTCATAGTCATCAATGCGGTTGATCAGCCACATCGAGGCAACACACAAAATGGCCACAACCATCGTCAAGTGCTTGCGTGATTCGGTGTGCAAGGTGTGGCACAACAAAATCAACATTGCATAGAGTTGAAAATCAATCGCGACATACCATGCGCCGCTTGAGAGGGCTTCATATCCGAGTAGGTCTTGCGCCAACAGCGCATGTGCAAGGAATTGCGAGACGGAAGGCGCAGTCGGCAGCCAATCGGCATGAATGGTTTCCCGAGAAATGCCCACGGCCACACTGATCAACGCCAAGGCCAACAAATAAAATGGAACCAATCGAAGATAGCGTTTGGCAATGCTGACAAATGGATGATGGATGGGTTTGTTCATCACCGATTGAGCGGCCAAGTAGCCCCCTACCACCAAGAACACCTGTACCGCTAATCGGGCATTGCGGTAGAGCCATTCAATCAGATCGGGCCACATCAAATTCATGGTGTCGGACATTGGGCCGTAGGCCGAGAAGTGATGCCAGACAATCAGTTGAGCAGCCACCACCTTGAGCACATCGACCGTGAATGAGCGTTCTAACACTGGCAGCGATTCCCGGGTGGCTTAGTCTTTGGGGCGGAAGCTGATCAGCAGCGGAGAATGAACGCGACCATCTGTGTCTCTGGGCAAAATTTCAGTTTTGTCGATGGCCTTGAGCACCGCGTTGTCCCACGCGGCATTGCCACTCGATTTCATCAGCTTACGGCTCACAATGGTGCCATCAGGTGCACACCGCACTTCCACCTCAGCGGCAGGATTGCCAACCACATCATCAGCAAACGTGATGTTGGGCTTGATGCGGGCGCGGATGCGCCCACCATAACTGTCAGAAGGCCCTGACGCTTTAAGTGCCGTCCCTGTCGCGTTTTCGCCTCCAGTCGCTCCAGCCAATCCAGCGATGCGCTTCATGTTTTCTTTGCGTAGCGCCTCTAATTTCTTAGCTTCTTCGGCTGCGGCTTTGTTGTCTTTTTGCTCTTGCTGCTTCTTGGCTTCTTTTTCCTTGCGTTCTTTCTCTTTGCGCTCTTCTTCTTTTTTACGCTTGTCTTCTTCTATCTTCGCCTTAGCTTTTTGCTCAGCCTCTTTTTTCAGCTCTTCTTTGCGCCGCTCTTCAGCCTTCATGGCTTCTTGAAGTTTCTTTTCGTCTTCGATTTTTTTCTTCTTCGCCAACGCAATTTCAGCGTCGCGGTTAGGCGCAGGAGGCTCGGGTGGTTTCACCACGGGTTTGGGGGGTTCTGGTTTGGGCGCAGGAGGCGGTGGTGGGGCTTCGACCTCCACCAATTTGGGTGCTGCAGCCATGGGGACGGCTGACCATAACTCAGCTTCGACCGACAAACTGTTGTCGTGTTTCCACTGAATACCCGCCGTCAATGCCACGACAAGCAAAGCGTGTACAACCAAAGCGGCGCCCACTGAACGCACCGTCCCCTCAGGGGGGGGAGGTGCAAATTCAAGGTGCTTGGCTTGTGCGCTCATGGATGATGAAAATCACTCAGAGAGTTGAACTGACAGACCTACGCGTTGAACACCCGCGCGTTGCAAGGTGTCCATGGCTTTGACCACGGTCTCGTACTTGATGGTTCGATCTGCCGTGATCACCACGGGTCCTTGCGAAGTTTCACCTTGCAGTTCTTGCACATCGCGCGCCAAGCCCTTGAGGGTGCTGCTGATGGACTTGTTGACGGTTCCCGTGCTTTTGACGGTGATGCGTTCTTCCTTGCTGATCTCAACATGAATCACTTGGTCAGGCACGGTGGACGCTTTGCCAACGCTGGGCAAATCAATCACGCTGGGTGAAATCAGCGGTGCTGTCACCATGAAGATGATCAGCAATACCAACATCACGTCAATGAACGGCACCATGTTGATGTCGTTCATGGCGCGACGACCGCGACCGGAGCGAGGAGCGATAGAGGCCATGCAGCGTCTCCGGTTTAATGCGCCATCGTGCTTGCGCTGACGTTGCGCTGCAAGATATTGCTGAACTCTTCGATGAAGGTTTCTAACTTGATGGACACGCGGTCAATATCGCGAGAAAAACGGTTGTAGGCCAACACAGCAGGAATCGCCGCGAACAAACCAATGGCCGTAGCCACCAGCGCTTCGGCAATGCCGGGGGCCACTTTGGCGAGCGTCACTTGTTGCATGCCAGCCAAGCCTGTGAAGGCGTGCATGATGCCCCACACCGTGCCAAACAAACCGACGTAAGGCGACACAGAACCGACCGATGCCAACAGCGACAAATTGGATTCAATCGCATCCATCTCGCGCTGGTAGCTCGCACGCATGGCGCGGCGGGCGCCATCCATCAGGGCACTGCTGTCATTGATGCGTCGTTCGCGCAGTTTTTGATATTCACGCATGCCACTGGCGAAGATGCGTTCCATTGGGCCAGAGTGCTTGGCGTTTTGTGCGGCCGACGCAAACAACTCGTTCAAGCTCGTGCCCGACCAAAAATCACGCTCGAACGCTTCATTGAGTTCCTTCACGCGTTTGATGGCGCTAATTTTGCGAAAGATCGCAGCCCAACTGGTGATGGAGACACCCATCAACATCAGCACCACTACTTGCACCACCCAGCTTGCGTTGAGTAAAAGATGAACAATCGAAAAATCTTGTGTCATGTCAGGCGTTCCAATACAGAAGAGGGAATTCTCGCAGGCTTCATGGCAGCAGCATCAACCCATCCGATGCGAATTGTGCCTTCACAGAGGATCGTGTTTCCTAGCCATGCTTCTTGCGCAATCACCAAGCTGGCGCGGCCGCCTTCTGCCAAGGTGGCCGTGACGCGCAGTTGGTCGTCGAGCTTGGCAGGGCGGTGGTATTTCACGGCTGTTTCACTGACCACAAACATCCCGCCAGTTTCTTCGCGCAACGCATGTTGACCAATGCCAAGTGCGCGCAGCCATTCGGTGCGAGCGCGCTCAAAAAACTTGAGGTAGTTGGCGTAAAACACGATGCCACCGGCATCGGTGTCTTCCCAGTAAACCCGAATCGGGTGCTCGAATATGGTGGACATGGTCAGCTCAAAAGTTTTTGTAGACGGGCGACGGCGGTTTGCAGCTCAGGCAAGGAGCGCGCGGTGGAGAAGCGCACAAAGCGCGCAGTGTCGGCATGGCCAAAATCGCGCCCCGGTGTGATGGCCAAGTTGGCTCGGTGCATCACCTCAAACGCAAAATCCCAACTGCCTTTGACGCCCAGTTTGTCAGCGGCTGACGTGCAATCAGCCCAGGCGTAAAACGCACCATCGGGCATCACAGGCACGGTCAAACCGAGGGCATTGAGAGCAGGCACAAAGAAGTCGCGGCGGACTTTGAACTCGGCACGGCGACGTTCGTATTCGGCAAGGCTCTCGCTCTCAAAACAGGCCAGTGCTGCGTGTTGGGCCACGGTGCTGGCGCAGATGAACAGGTTTTGCGCCAAGCGTTCGACCACGGGCACCAACGCATCGGGCACCACCAGCCAGCCCAAACGCCAGCCCGTCATGTTGAAGTACTTGCTGAAGCTGTTGATACTGATGATGTCGTCATCCAGGCTCAGGGCCGAGTGGCCAAATTGCGTGTCGTAGCTCAGACCCAAATAAATTTCGTCGATCAACGTCGTGCCGCCGCGTTGCGACACCTCGTTGTGAATCGCACGCAACGTGTCGGGGTGAATCGATGTGCCTGTGGGGTTTGAGGGCGAGGCCAGCAACACGCCCCGTGTGTTGGCACTCCAATGCGTACGCACCTGCTCGGCACTGAGTTGAAAGCGCTCGGCGGCGGTGGTCGGCACCAACACCGCACGGCCTTCTGCCGCGCTCACAAAGTGGCGGTTGCAGGGGTAACTGGGGTCGGGCATGAGCACCTCGTCGCCCGCTTCAATCAAGGTCAAGCAGGCCAACTGCAAAGCAGCGGAGGCACCTGCGGTGACCACGATGCGCCGGGCTGGCACGTTCACGCCAAAGCGGGCGCGGTACCAGTCGCTGATGCGCTCACGCAACTCGGGGATGCCCAAGGCGGGTGTGTATTGCGTCACACCGTCGCGCACGGCGCGCGCTGCGGCTTCTTGGACCAAGGGCGGTGCAGTGAAATCGGGCTCACCGATGTTCAAAAAAATCATCGGCGCCTCGGTGTGGGCAACCGAGGCAGCGCGCTCGGCTGCCGCTTTGGCCACCTCCATCACATAGAAGGGTTCAATGCGTTGGGCGCGCTGGGCAATCTTCATCATCAGTGATGCGATTGGTCTTTGGCGCGATCCGCTTCGACCTCGTGTGGACGCAGCTTGGGGGCCAATCCATTGAGCACACCATTCACATATTTGTGACCGTCGGTGCCGCCAAATGATTTGGCCAGCTCGATGTATTCGTTGAGCACCACACGCCAAGGCACATCGATGCAGTGTTGAAATTCGTAGGTGCCCAACCACATCACCGCGTGTTCGATGGGGGAGATGTCGTCGAGCTTGCGATCCAGCAAGGGTGCGATCAAGGCGTCTAACACCTCGCGTTGTTCGATGCAACCGTAGAGCAAGGCGTCGTAGTGCACCGAGTCAGATTTGTGGAAGCCACTCAAGTCGCGGGTGAACACATCGATGTCGGCCGCTTCGTTTTGACCGACCAAGAATTGGTAGAGGCCTTGCAGGGCAAATTCACGCGAACGGCTGCGACCGGATTTGGCGCTGCTCTTGGTCACGCTTTTGCGTGGTGCTTTCGCGTCTGAGGAAGGCGTGTGGTCGCTCATGCCAAGCTCTCCAGTAACAAGGCCATTTCCACGGCCACGCGGGCGGCATCGCGGCCCTTGTCGGTTTGACGAGCCACCGCTTGCTCTAAGTTTTCGGTCGTGAGGATGGCGTTGGCAATCGGCACGTGGTAGTCCATGCCGACGCGGGTCACACCCGCGCCCGACTCGTTGGCCACCAACTCAAAGTGGTAGGTTTCGCCACGGATGATGCAGCCCAGTGCAATCAGTGCGCTGAATGGTTCGGGGTCTTCAATTTGCGCCAACGCCGCCAAGGCCAAGGGCACTTCAAGTGCGCCGGGGACATGCACATGGGTGATGCGTTCATCTGCCACGCCCATGGCTTTGAGTTCGGCGATGCAGGCGGTGGCCAGAGCGTGGGTGATGTCGTCGTTGAAGCGCGCTTGGACGATGCCAATTTTCAATGCGCTGCCGTCAAGCGTGGTGGTGGAGCCGAGGTTGGAGACAAACATGGTTTTTTTCTTCGATCGTTTTATGCTTTGGACAGATAGCCCGTGATTTCAAGCCCGTAGCCCGTCATGCTGGGCATGCGGCGTGGGTTGCCCATGAGACGCATTTTGGAAACGCCACAGTCGCGCAAGATTTGCGCGCCCACGCCGTAGCTGCGCAGGTCCATGCGGCCACGCTCGGGGCCATGGGCTGAGCGCGCGGTGCCGTCGAACTGCGACAACAATTGTTCGCCGCTCTCGCCGCAGTTGAGCAAGACGATGACGCCAGTGCCTTCGGTGGCAATGCGTTGCATGGCCGCATCCAAGCCCCACGAATGCATGACGCGGTTAGGTTCCAGGGCATCGAGCACCGACAGGGGTTCGTGCACGCGGGCCAACACTTCAGAGTCTGCGCTCCA
>JACCDK012103979.1_pt1 | contig 10375 bp, 6 predicted proteins | sample 7445871 | NCBI WGS metagenome assembly JACCDK01 (sample SAMN15323436, study PRJNA562643) | freshwater metagenome | isolation source: river surface water | place: USA:Blue River Watershed | collected 2017-08-15
GACAATGGGTAGCGCCCAATCGATCATGATCGAGAACGGCTATTTCCTTGGCGCGGCCGACCCACGCCGCCCAGGGGCCTTGGCCATTCCGCCGGAACGGTCGCAGCCGCGCTAGCTTGGAGGCGACGGGTTTCGCTAAACTAGTCGGGTGAGGGTGGAGCCACCTTTAGCAACAAGTCTCGATAAGCGCAGGCGCTCCCGGCCCTTCCAAGTCGATGCCGCGAGTCGAATCTGTCTGACCAATAATTCCGATGGCCTTGCTTACGGACAGGCGCAGGGTTGTTTTGCCACACCCGCGAATGGCGGAATTGCGCCGCTTAACGGCTGCGCAAAGTGGTCTGACCGTGGCTATTGACACGTTTAACCAATCCCCCTAAATGGTCAGACCACATAGTAAGGCCGATTCCGGGAGGATTGGATGACTCGCAAGTTTTACCTGCTCGCAGGCTTTTCATCGCTGGCGTTCGCCCAGCCTGCCCTCGCACAGGATGCGGCAGCATCCGCTCCGGCCGACCAGGCCGCCGATACGGCTCCGGCTCAGGCAGAGGAGGGCGGCCTTGAAGAGATCGTCGTCACCGCCCAGAAGCGGGCCGAGAACCTGCAGTCGGTCCCGGTTTCGGTCACCGCCCTGTCTTCTGAAGCGATCGCCAACCAGCGCATTGCCGATTTTTCAGATCTGACCCGTGCTGCACCGTCGCTGACCATTACCCAGCAGACCTCTTCGCCCAACAACGCAATCATCCTGCGCGGGATCGGCACCTATGCCTTCTCGATCGGGGTTGAACCGAGCGTCGCCGTGATCATCGATGACATGCCGGTGGTCCAGCAGGCCCAGGCCTTCGACAACATGGCCGACCTTGAGCGGATCGAAGTGCTGAAGGGGCCGCAGGGTACCCTGTTTGGCAAGAACTCCTCGGCCGGTGTCGTCAACATCGTCACCAAGGATCCCGCTAGCGACTTTTATGCCAACGCCGCGGTCACCGGGGCGACCGACGGCGATGTTCGCGCCGAAGCCATCATTTCGACCCCGCTGGGCGAAGGCACTGGGCTGCGCGTCACCGGCTTTTACCACACCTATCCGGGTAGCATCCGCAACCTGACCTATGATCGCCGCACCAATGATCAGGAAAACTGGGGCGTGCGGGCCAAGCTCAAGACCGAGCTTTCGCCGAGCTTCACCTTCACCCTGACCGGGGCCTATGGGAAAGCGGTGCAGGATGGCACCGGCACGGCAATCCGCGCGATCGTGGGCACCGGCGTCGCCCGCGTGCTGGGTTCTCCGGCGCTGCCGCTGCTGCCCAGCCTGAATGGCATCACCGTGGGCGAGGCCAATTACAACACCCGTCTCGATGCGCCCGGCGCGACCCGCAACCAGACTGCCAGTCTGGCCGGCAAGGCCAGCCTCGACCTTGGGTTTGCCGATCTCATCTCGGTCACGGCCTATCAGGACTGGAAGTATCGCTTCCAGAACGACTTCGAAGGTTCCGATCTTAACGTTCTGGGCGCGCTCACCGGCGGTACCGTCAACGGGGCAATCACCCAGGCTGGGCCGTATCATTCGCGCAATCTGACGCAGGAACTGCGGCTGGTCTCCAGCGACAACGGCGCGTTCAAATATGTTCTGGGGGCCTTCTATTCCGATGCCAAGACCTATCGCGCCTTTGCGCGTGGTCCGGTCGTCGCGCTGGCCAACTGGGAAGCGGAAAACCGCAGCGAAAGCCTGGGGTTGTTCGTTCAGGCCGATTACACCTTGCCCACCAACACCACGGTGAGCGGTGGTCTGCGCTATAATCACGAGAAGATCAGCGTTGATTTCACCAACCTGCTGTCCACGGCCACGGCCAACACCTGCGCTGCGGGCAATCCGCTTTGCGTGGGGTCCAACTCGGACGGCGTGGTGACGTGGAAGGGCGCGATCTCGCAGGAGCTGGCGCCGCAGATCATGGTCTATGGCAGCGTCGCCCGCGGTTACAAGGGTTATGCCTATGACATCGTCACCGGCTTCAACCCCGCCCGAATCAATGGCGCACTGAACGGCACGGCCGCCGGCCTGGTCGGCGTTGGCCCGATCAAGCCCGAGCGTTCGACGTCATACGAGCTTGGCCTCAAGAGCCGGTTCCTGGACAACAAGGTCCAGCTCAACGTGATCGGCTTCTACACCGACTACAACAACTTCCAGGCCCAGTCGGCAGTGCTGGTCGGCACGCCGCCGGCGCCGCAGTTTGTGCTCAACAATGTCGGCAAGCTGCGGACCAAGGGTGTCGAGGTTGAGTTCTCGGCCAAGCCAGCCGAATGGCTGCGGCTGGACGCCGGGGCAAGCTATACCGACGCGGTGATGACCTCGTTCCTCGGGGCCCAGGGCTATCCGGGGCAGACTGGTCAGGTCTGGAACGGCACGGCTTCGGTGCTTGTCGGTCCTTGCACCTCGGCCCCGGCCGCCAGTGCCGCTGCGCCGCGCACCACCTGCACCTTCCAGGATCGTTCGGGCGCCCGCCTGCCGAACTCGCCGAAGTTCAAATTCAACGTCAGCGCCACCGCCGATTTCCAGATCGGTAACGGCGCTGAAGGCACCTTCATTGTCGCCTACCAGCGTCAGGGCGCGGTCAACTTCGACCTGCTTGGTAACCCGCTCACCGTGCAGGCTGGCTATGGCGTGCTCAATGCCAGCCTGGCGGCCAAGTTTGATCGGGTCCGCTTCACCCTGTTCGCGAACAACCTGACCAACAAGCACTTTGCTTCGAGCCTGTCGGACAACTTCGGTGTGGTTGGTGGCAGCGCCAGCAACGACATCCACGTGATCAACGCCTTCCTGGCCCGCGACTCTCGCCGCTACGCCGGGCTTAAGGTCAGCCTCGACTTCTAAGACATCCCTCCACCCTTGAACCGGGCCGGCTTGTTCACAGGCAGGCCGGCCCGGTCTTTTTCAAGGTGGAGCGAACTTTACCGGGGAGCAGGGTGATGCGCAGAATTCCGTTGCGGTGGTGGATCATCGGCCTGGTCACGCTGGGGACAATCCTCAATTACCTTGCCCGCTCGACCCTATCGGTCGCGGCGCCGACCCTGAAAACCGAATTCGCGATGACGACCGAGCAGTACAGCTGGGTCGTGCTGGCGTTTCAGGCCAGCTATACCGTGATGCAGACCGTGGCCGGATCGGTCCTTGATGCAGTCGGGACGCGGCTGGGCTTCTTTATCTTTGCCATCGGCTGGGGCCTGGCCAATATGGCCCATGGCCTTGCCACTGGCTGGCAGAGCCTTGCGCTGTTCCGTAGCCTGCTGGGCGCGACCGAGGCAGCGGCAATCCCCGCCGGGGCCAAGACCGTTGCCACCTGGTTTCCGCCGCGCGAACGTCCGCTGGCGACCAGCCTGTTCCAGATGGGCACCAGTGTCGGCAACATGATCGCGCCACCGCTGGTCGCGTTCTGCATCCTTGCCTTCCACTGGCAGGCGGCCTTCTATGTGACTGGAGCGCTGAGCCTGGTCTGGGCTGGCCTGTGGTGGGTGGGATACCGCGATCCGGCGCAACATCCGCGCTTGTCCGCGGCGGAACGCGCGGTCATCGCCGAAGGGCGCGATCAGGATGTGACCAGCAAGCCATCCACCCGTGGCGCCGTGCTGCAAAGCCGCTCGTTCTGGGCGATTGCTGTGCCGCGCTTCCTGGCCGAACCGGCCTGGCAGACCTTCAACTTCTTCATCCCGCTTTACCTGGTTGCGGTGTGGAAGCTCGATCTGAAGGAGATCGCGCTGTGGGCTTGGCTGCCGTTCCTCGCGGCCGATTTCGGCAGCCTGGCAGCCGGCCTCTTGCCGCCCTGGCTGATGAAGCGGGGGGCATCGCTGCTCGCTTCGCGCAAACTTACCATGACGTTCGGCGCGCTGTGCATGGTCGGCCCGGCTTGCATCGGCCTGGCCACCTCGCCCCAGATGGCAATCGCCCTGTTCTGTATCGGGGGCTTTGCCCACCAGATGCTCAATGGCGCGCTGATCACGCTTTGCGCTGATGTGTTTGACAGCCGAACGGTTGGAACCGCCAGCGGCATGGCTGGCACCTCGGCCTGGGTGGGCGGCATGCTGTTCACCCTGCTGATCGGCCAGAGCGCCGACCAGTTTGGCTATAACCCGCTGTTCGTGGCGCTTGCCGGGCTCGACCTGATCGCAGCGGCCGTGCTGTGGGCCTTGCTCAAAAGCCGCAAGGCCTGAACAATAACCGAGAGAGGACCTGCAATGACCCTGCGTGCAAAGCTTCGCCTGACCGCAACCGCTGCCAGCCTGGCACTGACGGCACCGGCGCTGGCCCAATCCGGCAGCGATCTGCCGTGGATGGCTCCCGCCGTGGTGGTCGAGATGAACGGTGCTGCTGATGACGCCGCACGCGAAGCCGTTGCCAACCGCCGCGCGCAGCAGCTGCTTGGTGCAATGACGCTTGATCAAAAGCTCCAGCAGTTGACCGGTGCCAAGCCGGAAATCCTGCCTGATCTGCCGAGCTGTTTCGGCGGCCGTCATGTCACGGGCATCGGCGCGCTGGCGATACCGACCTTCCGCATTACCAATGGTCCGGTCGGTCTGGGCCAGAATGACTGCGTTTCGCTTGAAGTTGCCAAGACCCCGCCGCAGGATCTTGGTTTTGGCCCCGTCCATATGGGGGCCTATACCCATCCCAGCTCAGCCAAGGCGACGGCGCTACCTTCGGCCATGGCGGCTGCCGCCTCGTTCGATTCGGCGGTAGCCGGGCTCTACGGTGAAGTCATCGCGGCCGAGATGCACAACCTTGGCCTGCACGTGTTCGAAGCGCCGGGGGTGAACTTGGCACGCCTGCCGATCTTGGGCAGAAACTTTGAATACTTCGGAGAAGACCCGTTCCTGAGTGGCACGATGGCCGTTGCGGAGACCAAGGCCATCCAGGCGCGCGGCCTGATCGCCATGCCCAAGCACTATGCCGCGAACGAGCAGGAAACCAACCGGATGACGATCCAAACCACGGTCGATCGCCAGGTCCTGCGCGAGCTGTATCTTCTGCCGTTCGAAATGGCGGTGAAGGACGGCAAGGCGGCGTCGATCATGTGCGCCTACAACTACGTCAACGGCCAGTCCTCGTGCGAGAACCGCGCACTGCTAACCGATATCCTGCGCAAGGACTGGGGCTTCACCGGCTATGTCCAGTCGGACTTCTTCGCGATGAAGAGCACGGTCGCGACCCTGGCCAACGGCATGGATCACGAAATGCCGCTGCCCAACCACTGGGCACCGGACAAGATCAAGGCTGCGCTGGCATCGGGCGAACTAACCGAGGCGCAGATCAATGAAGCCCTACGTCGGCGCTATACGCAGGCGTTCAAGGCCGGGATCTTCGACCGCAAGCTTGAACACTCGACCATCGACTTTGCCGCGGGCGGCAAGAAGGCGCGTGAGATCGGCGGGCGGGGCTCGGTGCTATTACAGAACAATGGCGCGCTGCCGCTATCCAGCGAACTCAAGTCGGTCGTGCTGATCGGCAAGGCCAGTCAGGTCTATGCCCAGCAGGCCGTGGCCGGTGGAGCCGTGGTGGGTGAGCCGATGGGCGCGGGCGGCGGGAGTTCCGACGTCGTCCCGAACTATACCGTTTCCCCGATCGACGGCCTGCGCGGGGCGCTGGGCAAGTCGGCTTCGGTCAAGCTGATCCTGGTCGATGATGCCAATGCCACCGCGACCGTAGACGGCCAGCAGGTGAGCTTCGCGGCGGCCCTGGCCGAAGCCGCAAAGGCCGAAGCCGTGGTGATGATGGCCGGGACGATTGCGGAAGAAGGGGCTGATCGCGCGACCTTTACCGACACAACCGGACACCAGCTTGCCGCACCAGCGTCCGTGGGCAGCACGCTCGACTGGTATGCCGGCCGTTCCAACAACATCGCCACCAGTGGCGAGAAGAACACCGCCCGCAACAGCCAGACCACGGCGATGCTCCAGGCCCTGCTCGGCACCCGTTCGACCAGCGGAAAGTCGATGGCGGCCAAATCGGTGCTGGTGCTAAAGGATAATGCCGGTCCCGCGCTGCCCGCTTTCCTGATCGGCAAGCACGGCCCGGCGATCGTCGAGACCTGGTTCCCGGGGCAGGAAGACGGCAACATCGTGGCCGACGTGCTGTTCGGCCGGGTCAATCCTTCGGGCAAGCTGCCAGTCACGATGCCGCTGGTCGGCAAGGGCTTCCTTGACCACCTGGCCGCCGGACAGTTCCCGGGTGTGCTCACAGCCGATGGCAAGACCCAGACGGTGACCTACAGCGAGCAGCTCAACATCGGTTACCGCTGGTATGATGCCAATGTCAGCGGCGCCTGTGCCGAGAAGAATGGTCGCAACCCCTGCGTTGCCTTCCCGTTCGGCCACGGCCTGTCCTATACCACCTTCGCGCTGGGCCAGCCGAGCCTGTCGTTCGATGCTGCTGCGGGCACCTGGGAGGTGAAGCTGCCGGTCCGCAACAGCGGCAAGCGCGCCGGGGCGGAAGTGGTGCAGGTCTATGTTTCGCTGCCGCCCAGCGCCAATGCCGTCGGCGCGGTGCAGCCGCCCAAGCGGCTTGTTGCCTTCAAGAAGGTTGAACTGCAGCCGGGCGCTGCCCAGACTGTCGCGATCACACTCGATGCCAAGGCCAGCAATCACCCGTTCAGCGTGTGGGATGAAAAGGCCCACCAGTGGGTCATGCCGTCGGGGCGCCACACAGTCTGGGCCGGCCGCTCCTCGGCACCGGCCGACCTTGCCCGGGCCGGGTTCATCGATCGTTAGAATTGGAACCCGGGGTCAATTCTTCGCCGGAATGGCCCCGGGTCGCATGATTGTCCAACCGGCCAACAGATGGCCGGCGCGGGCTGCAGTAGCAATGTCCGCTCCGTCCATTCTCGCTGACAGATAGCCGCCATTGAACGCATCGCCGGCCCCGCGCGTCTCACCGGGCTCCAGTACAGTTTCCGGCGTAACGAGAGTGCCATCCGGAAGACGGCAGCCCCTGGCACCAAGCTTGACTACGGCCTCCAGGCAACCCAGCGACCGCCAGTGTTTCGCGACCGCAGCGGGATCGCTTTCGCCGGATATTGAGGTTTCGTCCTCCAGCGTTGGCAAGCCGATCGTGGCGCAGGCAATTGCCGCATCGCGGGCTGCGGCGGCCTCTGCGGGATTCGGCCACAGGAGCGGACGATAGTTGCCGTCAAAGGCCACCTGACCGCCCCGATCGCGGACGCGCTTCGCCAGTTCGAGCAATTCAGTCCGGGCTGCGGCAGGCAGGATCGCCAGGGTGATCAGCGAGAAGGCCAGCAGATTGGCCGAGGCGATCTGCTCCAAAGCTGGCGAGGCCTGCGGCAGATCGAACATCTCTCGCGCAGCACTGGTGTCGCGCCAATAGGCGAAACTGCGTTCTCCCGAGGCATCGGTCGAAATCGCATAGAGCCCGGTATTGCGGGTCGGGTGTTCTAGCACCAGCGCGGTATCAAGCCCTTCGTCCGCCCACTGGCGTTTGAGGTCCTGGCTCAGCGGGTCGCGGCCGATTGCCGTGAAATAGGCCGTGTCGTGGCCCCGCCGCGCGAGGTGGATCGCGGTGTTGAGCGTGTCACCGCCGTAGCCGAGATGCCAGTCCTCGCCCTTTCGGGAGAGTTCCAGCATCGCTTCTCCGACCAGGACGATCCGAGCCAATTACCAGCTCCACATCGTGCCGTCTTCCAGTCGCGCAACCGGCAGGTAGGCGGGCTTATAGGGGTATTTGGCGGCCAGCTTTTCGTCGATGTCGACGCCGTGGCCCGGAGTTTCGCCGCAGAACAGCTCACCCTTTTCGAAGCGGTAATCATGCGGGAAGACCGCATCGGTTTCCTCGGTGTGGCGCATGTACTCCTGGATCCCGAAGTTCGGCACCCAGGTATCAAAGTGCAGCGCACAGCCCATGGTGACAGGCGAGAGGTCGGTCGCGCCGTGGGAGCCGGTGCGGACCTGGTAAAGGCTGGCCAGGTCGGCAATCCGGCGCAGGTGGGTCAGGCCACCGGCCCCCACCACCGTGGCGCGGATATAGTCGATCAACTGGTTTTGGATCAGGTCCTTGGCATCCCAGATCGTGTTGAAGATTTCACCCACGGCCAGTGGGGTAACAGTATGCTGGCGGACCAGTTTGAAAGCTTCCTGGTTTTCGGCCGGGGTGCAGTCTTCCAGCCAGAACAGTTGGAACGGCTCCAGCATCTTGCCCAGGTTGGCAGCTTCCTGCGGCGTGTAGCGATGGTGGCCATCGTGCAGCAGGTGGTGATCAAAACCATAGGTCTTGCGCAGTTCCTCGAACAGCTTGGGGACATAGTTCAGCGCCTTGCGCGTGTCCCAGCCAGTGACCGAGGGCAGGCTGGCATCGGCCGGCTCGTAATAGAGCTTGCCGCGACCGACCCCATAGGCATCCTTGATTCCGGGCACCCCGGTCTGCGCGCGGATCGCCTTGTAGCCCATGTCGATATAGTGACCGACCGCCTCGACCGTTTCGGCGATGTCGCTGCCATTGGCATGGCCATAGAGCATGAGGCCGTCGCGGCTGCGCCCGCCGAGCAATTGGTAGACCGGCATCCCGGCCATCTTGCCCTTGATGTCCCACAGCGCCATGTCGACCGCGGCGATGGCGCGCATGGTAACTGGACCGCGGCGCCAATAGGCGCCCTTGTAGAGGTATTGCCAAATATCCTCGATCCGGCGTGGATCCATCCCAATCAGGCAGGGGATCACGTGATCCTCAAGATAGGACACAACCGACAGTTCACGGCCATTAAGCGTGGCATCGCCGATGCCGTAGACGCCTTGATCGGTTTCAATCTTCAGGGTGACGAAGTTTCGTCCCGGACAGGTGACGATAACGCGGGCAGCTGTGATCTTCATACGAATCCCTGTGGTCTCGGATTGGGGAATGTGTATGATGTGTCTTGACCAGATTAGTCTGGCCTGTCAAGGTAATTGGTAAGACCAAAAGGAATCGCAATGAGCGACACTGTCGAGAAAGCCCAGGATCGACTGTACCAGGATCTGGCCCGTAACCTGATGGAGGAGCTGGCCTCGGGCCAGTATCCCGTTGGTGCGCGGCTGCCAGCCGAACGCGAACTTGCGATCAAGTATAACGTCAGCCGGCCGACCGTGCGCGAGGCGATCATTGCGCTGGAAGTGCAGGGGCTGGTCGAGGTGAAGGTTGGCTCTGGCGCCTATGTCCGGCGCCTGCCTGGCAAGGAAGACCTGCCTGGGTTCAACATCACCGCCTTTGAACTGACCGAAGCGCGCCTGTTGTTCGAGGGTGAGGCGGCGGCCCTGGCCGCGACCCAGGCCAGCGACGAGGAGCTGGTTGAGATTGAACGCCTGGTCGAAGAAATCGCGCGGGAGAACCAGCGGGCCGACGGAGCCGAGCGGTCTGACCGTGAATTTCACCTCGCCATTGCCCGGGCGACACGCAACACCGCGATCTATCAGGCGATCGAACATCTGTGGGACCTGCGCGCCGCCTCGCCCGAAGCGGCCTTGCTGCACGAGAAGGCCCGTACCGCGAACATCAAGCCGGTGGTCGATGAACATACGGCGATCCTCGATGCCTTGCGGGCCCGCGATGGCAATGCCGCCCGCGCGGCGATGCGCGCGCATCTGGCGCAGGTGATCGAAAGCCTGCTGTTCGCCACTGAAGAGCGCCAGATTGAGGAAGCCCGCAAGGCTGCTCAGGCCAAGCGCGCCCGCTATACCCAGGCGACCGGCTGATGCTCGACCGGCGGGACCTGCTGGCCCTTGGCCTTGCCGCTGGTGCCGCGGCCGCAGCCGGTCCGGCGATCGCCGCGCCACGTCTGGCCCAGCGCATTCCGCTCTGGCCTGAAAGCACGCCCGAGGAGGTGCCTGCCGGGCTCAGCGAACGCCTGACCGAGCGCTCGACCGATCCAGTCGTCCACGATCGCGCACTGACCGGGGTGACAGCGCCGTGGCTTGAACCGTTCTTGCCAAAGACAGCCAATGGCAGTGCCATCATTGCCGTTCCGGGCGGTGGATATCGGCACATGGCGTGGGACAAGGAAGGGCTGGAAATCGCCGCCTGGTTTGCTGCGCGCGGTGTTGCGGCCTTCGCTCTGGCTTATCGCCTGCCGCACGATGGCTGGGCGGAGGGCGGGGATACGCCGCTTGCCGACGCGCGGCGGGCGGTCCAGTTGGTGCGGGCCAAAGCCAGCCGCTGGGGCATCGATCCCGGCCGGATTGCGGTTGTTGGTTTCTCGGCCGGCGGGCATTTGGTTGCCAACCTGGCGGCTCAGCATGAGCTCGAAGTATACCCGCAGCGCGACGCGATTGATCGGGTTTCAGCCCGCCCGGATCTGGTTGCCCCGATCTATCCGGCGGTGATGATCGATCAACTTGTTCAGGCTCTGCCGGC
>JACCDK010825346.1_pt1 | contig 10374 bp, 11 predicted proteins | sample 7445871 | NCBI WGS metagenome assembly JACCDK01 (sample SAMN15323436, study PRJNA562643) | freshwater metagenome | isolation source: river surface water | place: USA:Blue River Watershed | collected 2017-08-15
ATCAGGTACCTGCGTATCTGGGTGGATGGCAAGACTGGTGGACGCTGGTTAATTGCGAAACATCGAGCCGTTGAAGTTCTGCAGCGACTTCACGCTAGGCAAAAGGACATCTGCGAACTGTCGTTTGAAACGACACTACAAACCAGAATTCCACACCTGTTGTTTAGGTTCAGTGATGGGCATCAGCCGCACAGCTTGGTTGGTACTTTTAGGCGGCTAATGAGAGATTCAGGGCTGGCGCTGGATTCGAATGGGGATAACAGGACACTATATTCCTTGAGGCACACCTATGCCACTTTAGAGATGTTGCGCGGAGAAGTTGACATCCATACTTTGAGCAAACAGATGGGCAACTCAGCAGCGATGATTGAGCGCCACTATTCAAAGTTGACGGCGACTATGGCGGCTGAGAAGCTGGCCTAACGCTAATTAATTCAAGCAGGCGAGTTTTTTGGATGTTTGTGCAGCTCTTGTAAGAATTACATGACGAAGCAATGGACGTAAATCATCTGAAACGTTTACCAATTTAACTCTACTCTTAAACAGCTCAAGTCCAAAAGACTTCACAATTCCACCAATGGACTGGTCTACAAAAGATGGAGTTGGATTCAGTTCACTAAAGTCAATTACAACTGATCCATCCTCAGAATTAAGAACATTTGCCACGCGCTCAAACAAAACTTGTCCATTTGGACGAGTTGCAATTTGCAGCTGCATATCTCTTATATTAAAAGTCAAAATCGTCATGCTCATATCCCCTTACAGGAGCCCACTTTGCATACACATCTCCGGTACTTAAAGGCCTGTTGGTATTGAATTCACAAACAATTAGTGAACCGTTCCAGTTTACTCCCATAGATCCGGATTTGCATATACCCCCAGTTGTTATAAACCACTCCTGACCTGAACAAACAATTAAGGTCCCGCCATTGTTTTCTAGCATCTGCCTAGCTAGCGCAAGTCCATAGCCAGCGTGTCCTGAAGGCTTGCTCGTAACACCCAGTTCAGTAGCCAATTCACAGGCATTTGCATCTGAAACACGATCTCTAACATCTGTGGTTTCAGCGTTTTCTAAACTCTGGCGAATCCCAATTCCATCGTCAGCAATTGCAATTTGAGCTAAAAAACCATTTGCCCAAAACTGAGCACATGCAACTCCATGCAAACTCTCAGAAATTCCTGCATGGGCATAACAATTGTCAATTAATTCCGAAACAGAAGTATCTAGACTTTTTCTACTTGATTCATCTAATTTGGCGTTAGTAGTAATTCTTGCCAATCGTTCGGAACACTCATTTACTTTATCCCTAGAAGTCAAGGCTTCAATAGGCAAGAAACGCCCACTAGCATCAGTTTCTTGGTGCAACGGTAGTGGATTAACAAGTCCGACGGCTTCCCACAACTTCATACGTGAGGCATACCCACTCAAATTTGCTGGCAATTGAAACTTTGTTGCATTGTTTTGTTTCAATGTAATTGCAAGCGAAACTAAATGAAATGGTCTCAAGAACTCGGGCGATTTACAAGATTTAGTTTCGACCAAGCCTTGGAGACTGGCTAACCATGTGTGTAGCTCCTTAATGGATGTTGATCTCATTTTTTTCAACTAGCTTTGGTCATAAAGCATTAAATTTCTAAATCTCTGCTTGAATCTGTTTCATGCCTGTATCCCCTCGTTTGTAACCCTGTCGCGGCTGCAAAAAGGTGCGTTCAAGAACGCGAAGATTTTTAATCTCGTTCACGTGAAACATTTTCCAACCGACATACTCTCCAGACTCACTACCTCCAGCAACTTGAAATGCTCTTAGTGCTGGATGCCCCTTCTTGTCGATTCCCAGACAATGTGGCTCAACTTCTCTAGCAAAGTCTTCGTAGCTAAAGGACAAGAGTTTCCGATTGCGAATGGCTGAAGCAATAGACATCTTACGGCTCCCTAGAATCAATCATTGACCAACATCAGACGAGGATTTTTCGACTGAATACTTACTGATTATCTGTATTTGCAATTTTGCGCGTACAAAATCACATGCTGGCGGATAGCTCAAATACAAATTGCCTACTTACAAACATTTATTGAACGACGAAAGTCACAGAACCAAAACAAAAAAAGTGAGTTTCTAGAACTCTCATATGGTCTTCTAAATTGCGTTAAGTTGCACTTTAATCTATAAAGAAACTATTGCAAAATTTAGTTAGAACGCCGCATAAATGATAAATTGAATTAACTAACCACGAATCACTATGAATTTAAAATTTCCCAAATGGATAAGCCCAAAAGCATTCTTAGTTGCGGCGTTCGTAACAGGACTGCAAGGCGCACAACAACTATATTCGTCAGGATTTAGCACTGAAGCGATTGTGAGTTTTCTCGTTCAAATTGCTGCAGGCGGTTTGCTTTGGGGCTGGTTGTTAACAAAATTTATTCCAAAATATTTTGGGAACTCTGCGGATACAAATTCGTCTAAATTAGATTGATGAAAGGTTGGCGTGACCTAATCAATTAACAATTTTGACTCCGCTAGTTTCATATATTCAATTCGCAAGTATGTCTCCATTCAAACCACTCCAAAGTATTGATCTCAATTCAATTGACACCTTGGTCTTGGCAGGTGGAGGTAACAGATGTTGGTGGCAAGCAGGTCTCATTCAGCAATTGCGCAGTCAAGGTTGGACATTGCCTTCAAATCTGATAGCAACAAGTGCAGGCGCTGCAATCGCCACAGCATTTCTGACTAACAAAACTGAGGCAGCTTTGGCAGCGTGTAAAAGACTGTATGAAGCAAATGCCCAGCTCTTCGACTGGAAAGCTCTGATACAACTTAAAGTCAAATTCGCACATCAGCACATTTATCCCAAGTGGATTGAATCTTTGATGAGCGATGACGACTATTCAACCCTGCAAGTAACCAAGCATCAGTTGAGTGTTGCGTTAACTCAGCCTGCTCGATTTTTAGGGTTAAGTGGTAGCTTAATTGCTGGATCTATTGCATATCTATTGGATAAAAAAATTGCCCACAGTATTCATCCAACGATTCCAAAGCATTTGGGATTGAGACAAGCTTTTTTTAGTTTGAATGATTGCCAAACAGCTAAAGATGCTCGAACTTTACTAACAGCTGCCGCTGCTGCTGCACCGTTTATGAAAGCGCAAAAAGTAAATGGCACTTGGGGAATAGATGGTGGTTATACAGATAATGCACCAATCCCAGCTCAGTCTCCAGAACAGGCAGAAAAAACATTGGTCCTGCTGACAAGACACTACCCAGATTTGCCGAGTCAGTTTGCTTTTGAACAACGACAGTACTGGCAACCAAGTCAAAAAATTCCTGTTTCAACTTGGGACTGCCGCCCTTCAACGACCGTTGATGCAGCATTTCAGCTAGGTTTATCAGATGGCGCCATTGCATCGATCTGAAATAAATTTGAAATGCAGGTTAAGGCTGGTAGCGGTCCCTCAACGCCAAAGGGCCAGCGACAGCATTCAATCAAAAGCTGATAGTTAAGTGGCTATCATGCTTTTCTAATGAAAATAATTGGCGAACCGAACATAAAAACGTTTTGAAAATTTGATTGCCCGAGCTCTTAATTCAGAAATGAGAGATTGTTTACATGGCGACTGCACTGAACAGAGATATCAACTCACGCTTCGAGGATTGGTTAATAAGCCCGGCTGAGGCCTTAGATTTTGAGGTTAAGGACTGGCTTGATCTGAGGGAGTCCGAAGCACGCGGTACTGTGGCAAAAGCTTTGATTGCACTTGAAAATCACGGCGGTGGTTTCCTGCTTATTGGATTCAAAGAAGACCAAGGAAGATTGGTTCCCAATCCGCAACGACCAGCCAGTCTTGCTCAATACGGCACAGATGAAATCAATGCGATCATAAAAAAATGTGCAGAGCCCTCATTCCATGCCCATGTTACTTACCAAAGGCACCCGGAGACAGGTGAGGAGTTTCCGATCATTCAAGTTGCTGGATTGACAAAGGTGCCCATTCGCTCATCTAGTGCGACACCTAATGGAACACTGAAACAAAACATCTATTACATACGAAGGCCAGGACCTGCAAGCGAGGGGCCAATGGATGGTGCAGAGTGGGATGCATTGATACACCGTAGCGTTCTAAAACAACGCAGCGAGATCATCGATCTTATTCGCTCATTTACCCCTGCTGCTACTCCTGGAAATCTTCAGTTTTTAGTTAATGAACGCGCTTCACTCAACCAATTTGTGAGCGATTCATTTAATCGCTGGTCTACGATAAACAACGCCCTCCGTGCCGATGATCCGTCGAAGATCAAGTACGGCTGGTTTTCATTTGCTTGTCAGATCGTAGGAGAATCAAAGCGGTTGACACCGAGACTTATCCTTGAATCTGTTGAAAGACTCCGTAGATACACAGGTAGGCCGATGTTTATGGTCCTGCATCAGCCGGAGAACAAACCCTATCTTAAGGATGGAGCACTCGAGGCTTCTCTGACAAAGCTCAAAATGCCAAGCCCAGCTCATGCTGACTTCTGGAGAATTCATCCAGAAGGGTATTTTTACTTACTTCGCGGATATCAGGAAGATGATCTTCAGACGCTAACTGATGCCCGAACTGGACGTAAGCCAGGAACCGGGATTGACTTAACTGTGCCCGTTTGGCGAGTTGCTGAGTTCCTTCTTCGATCAGAGGAGCTTGCACGATCAATGTATGAAGAAGGGTTCTCGATGCAGGTGCGCTGTGAGTGGTCGGGATTAAAAGAGCGCGAGCTATTTGTGTTCAATCCTAGAAGAATACTTTTTGATGGTCATCGATGCTTAGCCGATGAAGTCATTACAGAAGGAAAATATTCTCAAGCTGCAATAAGTGAAGTATTGCCTGATGTTGTCAAAATTCTCACAGCTGATTTGTATCAGCACTTTGATTTTTTCCAGCCGCCCGAGAGGTTTTATGATGAAGAAATTTCACTCATGAGGGGCGGGAGGCTTGTTTGACGCGGGTTTATTGACTGCAATTAAATCTCAGAGGATCAATGAAGTCATAGATAAGAGCACTCAGCGTGATGGTTACTTCGCTGTCCGTTAACGCTGCAAAGCAGGTACTCACTGGAAGTGATACCGAATCCAAAATTAGTCCAATTAAACCACGCAGTATGCAGCCCAAGTCGTTTATCAAAATTACGATGTCGGTACATTAATTGTTCTAAGCATTGAACCAAAGTTGTTCTGTCGTTTAAAACGACACTTGGATGTAGCGAAAGCTAACTGAAAACATCAAGCGCACTTCCGCAAGTTGACGGCAACGATGACGGCTGAGCGATGGGCTTGATCATCTAGGAATGAGACGATGACCAAGCCACAACGCTCAATCAGCAAGAGAAAGTGAAGAAGGCGCAGACCAAGCTGTAAAAGGCTCAAGAAAAATTGAGAACGGCTAGCGAAGTCCTGAAGTTGTAGGTTTACCAGTCGAGATTACAAATTCTCAACAACAACATCTAATATGCAATTAGGAACAATATCAGAATTGTTCGCTTGACAGAATTCTGCGAGGTGACGTTCATAAATTGCTAGGAACGTGACGGTACCAATCTGAAATTCAAATTTTGCAGAGTCTTTATCAACATAAATACTCTCGCCTTTTTCAATGATCGTCAAATGTGCATTCGGGAATAAATCTCTTTTGAGGAAATGTGAAATAGTTACACATGGTATTCTTTCTTTTTTGTCCCATGTTTTCTTAAATTCTTTGTGAATCAGATCGATCGGATGAATTGTGTTTTGCACCTGAACATCATGTTTACGCATCAACGCAAAAGCGTACTGATCATCATCTACTTTAAATGTAAACCAGCTTTCACAGTCAACACCTTCTGACTTGATTGATTGTCTCGCCTCCTCTATTCTGGCATTCATTGTTTTAGACCAGTTTAATCGCTGCTCTTCAGTTTCTTGAAGAAATTTAATGACAGTGGCTACGGTTTGCATACGTAAAATCCTAAAGCAGTGGAAGTAACATATCTTCTTTATTTTTTACCAAGTATGGACTAATAGGAGCAGAATTACAGCCCCTAACGCAAGCTCCTAATTGGGAAAAAACTTCACATAAGATGAGTCGGAGTGTTGCAAAACGTAACGAATAAAAATTTCACTACGCAAATACGACTCTTTTGAAATGCGAGTTGGCAAGCCTCTACTGTCGTGTAAAACGACAGTTAAATGTTGTGATAGCTAACTTAAATTTTCAAGCGTACTTTATCAAGTTGACTGCAACTATGGCGGCTGAGTAGCGGGCTTGATTTATTTAGATTTCCCAAAAAGCAATGCCACCATTACTGCTTATTGCGACGGCTTTGCAATAGTGCAATATTTTGCTCGCCCGTCACTGTGCTGGCGTAATGGTTATTTATTACCTCTACGCTGGTTCGCGCGTTCCTTGCAAGGGTCAGAAGATCTATGCCCTGCCCATACAGCAGCCTAAATGTAATTGAAGAGTGTCTAAGGCTGTAAAGACTTCGATCTTGGCCATGAGGTCCTCGCTTTAGATCTGTTTTCGCCAGTACCCAATTAAAGTAAAAAGCTAGTACCCAATGCGCGTAGTGACGATCATTTATGTAAGGCAGAAACAAGTAGTCATCTTGTTTTGCCAGTCCATTTTTTGCATGATGCGCCGCTAGTTGTTCATATATTCTTACTGCAGGCTGCAAAGTGACAATTGGCATGCTGTGACTTTTTGTCTCCGGCAAAGTCAACCTTAAGTAGGTATTTTTACTTTTTACAACCTCCACATGGCGATGCTTGAGAGTTTTAAGATCGCTGGGGCGTATAAAACTATTAACCATAAAACCAATTGCCCAAGCGACATCTTTGGGCATAGTTTTTTCAGCATATCGCAATCGAAAGTTTTTCCGCAAAAGTTTGTTGCTATCTGGATGTTCTGTGTTTTGCAACTTCCTAGCACAGCGGATGATTCTCCAGTACTCGCTGGGCGTAAACGCACCACGGGGCGTGGTAATAATCTTGACCTTCGGAAACTCAGGCAAGGCGTCTAATACACCAACCGAAACTGCGTGTTTTAGAACTTTGCGGATACCGACTAGGTATTGTCTAACAGTAATGCTGGACAGGGTTTTACTTAAAAACTGTACGAAATCCAGAAGTTCTTTGTAGTCAATTTTTTTGACCGAAGAGTTCCCCCATCTTGGCAAAATATGTAAGTCGAATCTGTTGTGTAGCACTTGTAGACTGAGGCGGGAAAACTCTCCCCTTTCTACTCTTGCTTGTTCATTAGCAAACATTTGTGCAGCTAAAGCTGAAAAAGTAATTTGAGATTTGACCTCTTTTAATTCAACCGAATTATTTTCTATTACAGCAAATGAATCCGTTTTTCTAACATGATTTGCAAGTAGTAACTCATAGTATTTTCGCGCAAATGATTGCGCGACTTTCAGTGATTGTGTTTGAGTACTTTTACGATGAGTTTTCCCATTAAGCCAGCATCTAACTTGCCAGAATTTACTAGCGCCAATTTTGAAAACCACTAACTTTTTTGGATAACCTGGAACAGGCGTAATACTGTTCGGAATCGGAACTGTCCGTTCCCTACTTGGAGATCCAAAAAAAGATTCATTGGCAGCTTTAGCCGCAATATTTGAAAAATGATCAAGCATTTTCAAAGTTTACAGTTGTACATTGCAAATGCAATCACGTGTTGCAAATCATCGAGTGCAATTTTCTCCATGAAGTGCCATTACACGTCGTTAACAGATTAATAAAATACTTAAAAAATTAGCTATAAATTCTATTGAAAAGTTGTAAATCTGACACTGTACAACTCAATTCAAAATAAACATGGTGATTTAATGAGCTGTTATAGGCACTTTTATAAAACGTGATAACTGAAAAAAATACTATACGCATTGGCTGTTTTGGCCGCTTCTGGCGCCGCTATGGCCCAATCTTCTGTGACTTTGTTCGGTATCGTTGACGCTGGTTATGCCAACATCAAAGCTAACGGCACATCTAAATCTGGAATCACAAACTCAGGTTACAACTCAAGCCGCATCGGTTTCCGTGGTGTTGAAGACCTCGGCGGTGGCTTGTCTGCAGAGTTCCACCTCGAAGGCGCTTTGGCTAACGATGACGGCAATGCATCTGGTTTGAACTTCCAGCGTCGTTCAACTGTTAGCGTTAAAGGTGGAATGGGTGAGTTGCGCATTGGTCGTGACTACACACCAACATTCTGGAATACAACTGTTTACGATGCGTTCGGTACAAACGGTGTAGGTCAAGCTTTGACACCTGGCATGATCGGCTTTACAGGTGCTGCATCTACTTCAACTGCCTTCAATTCAACCGCAGCAGTTCGTTCAAACAACTCTGTCAGCTGGTTCACTCCAACTGTTGGTGGCTTTAATGCACAAATCATGAAGGCTTTTGGCGAGAACGCAGGTTCTGTCAAAACAAATGACTACATGGGCTTCCGTGTTGGTTACACACAAGGTAATTTGGCAGCAAACTACGCATCAGGTACAACTCAAGGCGCTACAGACGCTGCTGACACCAAGTACAGTAACTTCGGCGTTGCATACAACTTTGGTGCTGTGAAGCCAATGGTGTTTATGGGTACTGAGAAAACAGGTACTGCTGAAATCAAAGCAACTGAAATCAGCGCAAGCGTTCCAATGGGTACCGGTGAATTCCGCATTGCAACCAGCAAATATGATGTTTCTAACAGCGCGAATGACTTCCGTAAAAACGCTTTTGGTTATGTTCACAACTTGAGCAAGCGCACAGCTTTGTACGCAACATACGCTCGTGTCAACAACAGCGGCGCTGCTGTTGCATCAGTGCAAAACAATGGCTTGACACAAGTCGTCACACCAGCATTGGGCGCATCTGCGGCTGGCGGTGCAAGCACAGGTACAGAGTTCGGCGTTCGCCACTCTTTCTAATTTGATGCTGATGCAAGTCAGCTGATTTAGAAAAAATAAACCCCTACAGTGGCAACGCTGTAGGGGTTTTTAACTTTTCAATTAATAATAAACAACACAAAAAATATTTATCAAGTGAAAAGAATCTTAGTGTTTTTTGATATTGACTAAATAAATAGTCGCAGATACATACTCTGTGGCTGATCAAATGGAGACATTAGTTGTGATGCACGCGACAGTACTCCAAATTGACATACGCTATTGCAGCTGATAGATTTCTTTCACTTTTAGTTACGAACTGTCGTGTAAAGCGATGGTTACGTATTAACGTATTAACGTATTTTTCTAGGCAACAAATGGCAGCGTGCTTTAATTGCAAAAATGATGTGAAAGTAACAGCTGAGATTTGCCCATATTGCCGGGTAAGAAATCCAACTAAACACAGCATTGAGAATCCTGCTGTATTAATTTTTTTGACTGCTGTAGTTTTAGTGTTGGCTTCGATAATTTATTTGTCACCTGGCTTCATTTACAACTACTTTATCGGGCGCGGTTTTCCATCAAAGGAAAACATAAAAACAGCGCAGTTTTGGGTAGTAACATTTATCTTTTGGATAATTGTCTATCTCACAGGTTTTCTTGTTGCCGAACTTGACGATTCCACCAAGCACATCCCAACTATTGCGTATTTAGTTTTGCTCGTTCTGATCTCAGTGAAAGCAAAGAACTTACAAAGATTTTTAGAATCAAAAAATATCCGTTAAAAAGCCAGAACTAGGCTGGCTTTTACTTATGGTGTTTTTAAACATGCCTGAAGTAGAAATCAGTGCCAAGCTCTGCGAGTCTTTTTGCCTCTTCTTCACTTGTACTCAAATATAGTTCATTGCCCAGATATCTGCATCCATAGAGTTCTTCTATGCTACGACCAATTTCATTGAGCTCTTCGTGTACCTTGCTCAACTTATTCATAGGTACCACACAAATATTTTCAAGCATGTAAGTAACTCTTTGAGCTGGAGAATCATAGTAGGCATCCCCACCAAAGGATTGCGCAATTTCATAAATTGTCAGCGGCGACGCATCCTGAAAATCAAAGTCAACACCTTTAACTAACACTGCTTGATTTTTCATACTTTTTCTCCATCGAATTTTTCAAGGTTTTGTACATTTGGCAAAACAAGTTGTGATCTCTTCGCTTTCAAAACAATTGTGATGATTGCATCCAAGATATCTCGCCCACTACCATTGCCAGTTGCGATAACGCTAAGTAGCGTTTGATCACTGATGCCGATAACGCCAGCATCACTTAATACTCTTCGACAAATTGGTAACCATCTGTCTGGAGGTGCTGCATTAAACGGAATGCAGTGACAGCGATTGCGTACGCCCACCTCAACATCTTGGAAATTGTTTGTTGTCATAACAAACACGCAATTTGGCATATTCATTAGCGACTTCAAAG
>JACCDK010346199.1_pt1 | contig 10373 bp, 13 predicted proteins | sample 7445871 | NCBI WGS metagenome assembly JACCDK01 (sample SAMN15323436, study PRJNA562643) | freshwater metagenome | isolation source: river surface water | place: USA:Blue River Watershed | collected 2017-08-15
CTTCCGCCTGCGCCATGGCGAGCACAGCGCGCCATTGACTGGGCAGAAGCGCGCCCGATTTCTCTGGCTGCGCCAAAACCCACGCGAGAAGGCGCGCGTCCCTCATGACGGGCTTTCCTGCAACAATCGGTCGACAATGGTCTTCATGCACCCTCCCAACCCGGCTTAGGCTCAGCCGTCAAGCCAAGACGAGTTGTGCGACTCACAAGCGATCATGGCGGTTCGTCGCATCGCAGACCCCGTTTCACGCTGCCTTCCCGTAGCGTCTCCAATCAGACCCTTGCCTTGGGCGATGTCCGCGCTAAGCAGCGCGCTGTAGATTTCTTACCGCAAGGGAGCAGGACATGACCATCGACTTTACCGGCAAGGTTGCCATTGTAACGGGTGCGGGCGGCGGCCTTGGCCGCGAATATGCCCTCGAATTAGCGCGACGCGGCGCAAAGGTTGTCGTCAATGATTTGGGCGGTGCCCGCGACGGGACAGGACATTCCGATGCAGCCCTGAAAGTTGTTGAAGAAATTAAGGCCGCTGGCGGTGAAGCCATGTCCAATGGCGGCAATGTAGCTGAGTTTGAGCAGATGCAAGACATGGTGGCCAAGGCCAAGGAAGCTTGGGGCGGCGTCCACATCCTCATCAACAATGCCGGCATCTTGCGCGACAAGAGCTTCACCAAAATGGATGTGGCCGATTTTGATCTGGTCGTAAAAATCCACCTGCTTGGGTCCGCCTATGCAACCAAGGCTGTTTGGGAGACGATGCGCGAGCAGAATTACGGCCGCATCCTGATGACCGCTTCTTCGACGGGCCTCTACGGTAATTTCGGCCAGACCAATTATGGCGCGGCCAAGCTGGGCCTCGCTGGCTTCACCAAGTCGCTCTATCTCGAAGGCGCGAAGAACAACATTAAGGTCAACACCATCGCCCCGCTCGCCGGGACGCGCATGACCGAAGACATTATGCCGGAAGAAGCCTTTAAGGCGTTCAGCCCAGTCAATGTTGTCCCAGCGGCGCTCTTCCTCGTGTCGGAAGACTGCCCGACCAACACAATCATGGGCGCAGGCGGCGGCTTCTTCCACACCGCCAACGTCACCATGACGCGCGGCGTTGCCCTGCCCGCAGGCGAGCGGACACCCGAAGCGGTCGCCGCCCATTGGGCACAGATCAGCGACCGCACAGGCGAAACCGTGCCGCAATCGGGCGCGGAACAGTCTATGGCCGCGATCCAGCGTCTGCAGGGCAACTAATCTCAAGGTTCCACACCCGCTGTATTGCAATTGTAATACAGCGGGTGTATTGCACCCCCCATACAGTCAAGGAGGGTGATCCATGTACAGCGAAGCCGATTTGCAATCTGCTGTGGAAGCAGGTGCCCTATCCCCCGACGCCGCAGAAGCATTCCGCGCCCATGTCGGCGCATTGAATGCATCGCCAATTGTGGATGAAGAGCAGTTTCGGCTTCTGACTGGGTTTAACGACATTTTTGTCTCTATTGCCGCCATTTTGTTTCTGGTCGGCTGTGCTTGGGCGGGCGGGAGCGTTACCCCTTGGCTTGGAGCCGTCCTTGTTACGCTCTCCGCTTGGGGCATGGCAGAATATTTCACGGCGAAGCGGCGGATGGCCCTGCCGAGCATCATCTTGCTCATCGCCTTTGTTGGCGGCGCATTCTCAACTTGCCTCGGCATAATGTTCGGCCGGACAGCTATCACTGAAGAAGACCAAAACGGGATGGCGATGGTCGCAATTGCTGCGGCAGTGGCCACTGGAGCCGCCTGGCTACATTGGCGTCGCTTTAAGGTTCCAATCACCATTGCAGCCGGTGTGACTGCCGCTGTTGGCATGTTGCTATCCGTTCTTACCGCGGCAGTGCCCGACACGGCGCGTATCCTTCTTCCCACCTTACTGCTCGCTGGCCTCGCCATATTTCTTCTGGCCATGCGCTGGGACATGACCGACCGCACACGCACAACGCGCCGCTCCGATGTGGCCTTTTGGCTTCATCTGCTGGCCGCGCCGATGATCGTTCACCCAATATTCGTGATGCTGGGCCTCACCGAAGGCGCGGCGTCTGCGGGCCTCGCTCTCCTTGTGCTCGGCATTTATCTGTTGCTGGCCACAATTGCCCTGATCATTGACCGTCGGGCGCTGATGGTGGCGGCGCTGGCTTATGTTCTGGCGGCGATGGGCTCTCTGTTTCGAGAATTTGGGGCGGTCAGCCTGAATGTCGCCCTAACAGCTGTCGTTATTGGATCGGCACTGCTTTTGCTCTCTGCCTTCTGGCACGAGGCACGCACGCGATTAATCAATTATATGCCCGACACTTGGCAGTCCCGCTTACCTGTTGCTGGATTTACTCCGCCACAAGTTTCATAAGTCGACGCTCCACAGGTGCGAGCACCGAGCCAAGGTCTTGCCCGCGCTTCAGGACAATTCCGTGCTCCCCAATCAAAGCCCATTGGCCTTGCCGATTACGGAGCGCGGGGCGCTTTTCAATTCGAAATTCCGGGCGCTCAGCGGCCCTGCGATAGGCGCTAAACACAGCAGCGTCCTTGCCCATATCCATAGCGTAATCACGCCAATGACCGGCAGCGACCATCCGCCCGTAAAGATCAAGAATGCGGGTCAGTTCCGTTCGATCAAATGCAACCTGCCCGCTCGAGAGTGGAAAAGGGGCAACAACCCCCATCAGGCGCTCGTCCAGCGCGCAGCGGCATCTTTGCTCTCTGCCAGTTCGGCCAGACGTTTTTGCAACTGCTCAACCTCGCATTTCAGGATTTCAAGCTGCTGCGTTGCCGGATCAAACTGGTCCCGACACGGCGTGCCATAAGGCATGAATGGCTTTTGATAGTCCTGAGCATCCACTACTAAGGGGCGCGCCGGAATACCGACCATGGTTGCCCCTTCGGGGACATCCTTCGTTACCACAGCATTGGCGGCGATGCGCGCTCGCTTGCCAACTGTGACTGGGCCAAGAACGGCCGCGCCAAGGCTAATGATGGCGTCATCTTCAATCGTTGGGTGGCGCTTGCCCCCTTCCCCGCTGGTCGGGTTGGTACCGCCAAGCGTGGCGCCCTGATAAATCGTGACATTATCCCCAATTTCAGCGGTTTCGCCAATCACGACAAACCCATGATCGATGAAGAAATTCTTGCCGATCTTAGCGCCCGGATGAATATCAATAGCGGTCAGGAAGCGCGAGAAATGGTTCACCAACCGCGCTAGAAAGAAGAGATCTGCTTCAAAGAGCCAATGCGCCGCCCGATGGAGGGCAAGCGCCCAAACACCCGGGTAAATCAGGATTTCCCAACGCGAACGTGGGGCTGGGTCTCGCGCTTTGATCGAGTCCAGATAGGCAATCACGGCATCAAACACAGCTCGACATCCTTCCCTCTACCCGCGTCACTTAGGCTTGATTGACCCGAAATTCCAGCCATTCGTACCAAATGGCCCCGGCGCACCCCTTGTATGATAGATAAAATCGCTTAAATGAAGATTAATAATCGAATGGAGCGATAAATGAGCGTTTTCCTTCCAACGTTGAAACAGCTTCAATATCTTGTCGCGCTGCACGATCACGGCCATTTCGGCAAAGCCGCAGATGCCTGCTTTGTAACCCAATCGACTCTGTCGGCCGGTTTGCGCGAATTGGAGTCATTGATTGGCGTGACCTTGGTCGAACGCAATCGCCGGGTTGTCCGCTTTACAGCCCTGGGGGATCGGATCGCCGAAAAGGCGCGCCGAGTCGTGCGAGAAGCCGAAGAACTGGGCGATATGGTGAAGGCGGGCGGCAAGCCCTTGTCTGGGGAGTTAAGGTTGGGCGTCATTCCGACAATCGCACCTTTTCTACTCCCACGCCTGCTTCCCCCGATGCGGCGCGACTGGCCGGACCTGAAGCTCTTTTTGCGGGAGGAAACAAGTGCCGCCGCATGTGAGTCGCTCCATCGCGGCCGTCTTGATTGCGTGCTTCTCGCCCTGCCCTATGGCTGCGGCGATGTGGAGAGCGAAGAGCTTTTTGAAGATCGACTTTATGTCGCTTATCCCGCTGGGGAAGACACGCCGCCCCAAGTGCCAGCCGACGCAATTGATCACAGCCGCCTTCTCCTTTTGGAAGATGGCCATTGCCTGAAGGATCATATTCTCGACGCGTGCAACCGGCCTGAATTGCGGGCAGAAGCCAAGATGTTAGGGACGTCGCTCCACACACTTGTTCAGATGGTCGATAATGGTCTGGGCGTCACAATGCTCCCAAAAATGGCAATAGATGCTGGCATTTTATCCAATACAGGGGTTCAAGTTCGTCCGCTTGAGGCAGCCCATGCAGCTCGCTCGATCGCAATCGTTTGGCGCAAGGGCAGCCCGCGCGCCAAAGATTTTCAAATGTTGGCCAAGGTGCTGCGGACGGAATATGCGTTGTCCGAACAGGCTGGAACGATCCCCGCCTGAGCGTCAGCTTGATCGCCATCGGTTCGATGCCGCATCGTCACTCGCTCTCGCCTCGACCCATCGCTCTTGCCCAGAAACACGCTCTTTTTTCCAGAAAGGCGCATCTGTTTTGAGCCGGTCGATCAGAAAGGCACAGGCTTCAAGCGCGCTCGCCCGATGCGCGCTTGCGGTTCCGACAAATACAATCCGGTCCCCCACAGCCAATGGCCCAACCCGGTGGATGAGAATTACCCCTTCCAGAGACCAGCGCGCGCAGGCCTCTTCGCATAAAATGCTCAAGCTCCGCTCGGTCATGCCGGGATAATGTTCCAGATGGAGTTGGTCGACGCCGTCATCTCCGCGGACGAGGCCTGTAAAGGTCGCAATCGCCCCTACATCAAGCGTCTCAAGCCGCGCCTGTTCGTGACCCGGATCAAAGTTATCGAGCTGAACCCGAACGTCCCTCATCCGCCTGTCACCGGAGGAAAAAACGCAATTTCACGCGCACCATTTAACGGTTGGTCAAAGCTGGACATGATTTGGTCAAGGGCCACGCGCAATCGCGACGGGTCTGCAAAGGCGGCTGCATGTCCGACAGATCGCGTTGCCAGCCAATTGGCCAGATCAGCAACTGTATGAATATCGCTCGGAAGGTCTACAGATTCGCTGGAATGGCCGACCACTTCACGCACATGGGCGAAATAAAGGATGGTCGCCAACATCAATCAATCCATATGGCGAATGCCGACCCGCAAATAATCCCACCCCGTGATCACAGTCAGCGCGGCGGCAGCCCAAAGAGACGCCAAGCCCGCAGCCTTGATCCAAATTTGGTCTGGAAAGCCACCCGCCAGAATCAAAGCGCCAAGGGCGACAATTTGAAACGTGGTTTTCCATTTGGCGAGTTTGGTGACGGGCACAGAAACGCGCAGGCCCGCTAAAAACTCCCGCAGACCAGAGACTGCCATTTCCCGGATCAGGATGACAATGCCGGCAATCACATGCCATCCCGCAATATCTCTGGTCGCGATCAGCATAACAATCACGGCCGCGACCATGATCTTGTCAGCAATGGGATCTAAAAAGACGCCGAGTTTCGATACAGTCCCCTGCGCACGCGCCAAATATCCGTCGAAATAATCGGTAATGCCCATCAAGCAGTAGAGCGCAAACCCCAATAAGTAACCAAGCTGCCAGCCCGGATACCAGAGCAGCGCCACCAAAACGGGGACAGTCACGATCCGCGACAGCGTCAAAAGATTGGGAAGGCTCGTTAACACATCTCCCCCTTAAAGCGTTTGCGTCCCGACGAAAAGCTGGGTTATGCCAAATATCGAAAATTCCTTCATCAATTGGTCAGCCCACAGCATGCAAACCTCTTTTCGCCTTCTTGGGCAGCGGCGCTTTCTGCCCATATTTGTGACGCAATTTCTAGGTGCATTTAACGATAATCTTTTCCGCATGGCGATGATTGTGTTGGTGACCTACACCATCCTGAAAGACCCCGCGCAGGAAGCCAATTTCAGCGCCCTTGCAGGCGCGCTCTTCATTCTTCCCTATTTTCTGTTCTCGGCAATTTCGGGTCAGTTGGCGGATGGGCGAGATAAAGCTCGTCTTATCCGGATCATCAAGACAGCCGAAATTATCATCATGCTTGCCGGGACCGTCGGGCTAATCTTCCATTCCATTCCGATCTTGCTTCTCGCCTTATTTGCAATGGGGGTGCATTCGACCTTTTTTGGGCCAATTAAATACGCAATTCTGCCTCAACATCTCGAAAGTAATCAAGTTCTTGGCGGGACCGGACTGGTCGAAGCGGGAACCTATGTTGCGATCCTGCTCGGGACAATTGCCGGTGGATTGCTGGCCCCGCATTGGGCCGCGCTGGCGGCATTGGGTGTCGCCATTGCAGGCCGGATCAGCGGCCATTTCGTGCCCCCTGCTCCGCCAGAGCCAAAAAATTTGGGCGTCCTGCTGGACTATAATCTTTTCCGCGCGTCCTGGCGGCTGGTCCGCGAAACAATGCACATCCCACGCCTGTTCATGGCGATTGTTGCGATCAGCTTTTTTTGGGCAATTGGCGCGTTGCTGGCTGCGCAATTCCCACCGCTTGTTAAAAATGCCCTTGGCGCCGATCAATCGGTCGCGACGCTGTTCATGGCGATTTTTTCCATTGGCGTCGCAATTGGATCGGTTGTCATTAATCGGCTGCTCAAACAGCAGGTGTCCGCCCGCTTCGCCCCCGCATCCGTGATTGTGATGGGTCTGTTCGTTTTGGACTTTTGGTGGACCATCATGGGCTGGACGGTCCAACCCGGCAGCCTCATCAACTGGCGAGATTTTCTTACAACTGGCCTGGGAAGACATATGCTCGTCGACTTGCTGGGTATTGCCATTTTTGGCGGGATGTTCGTTGTTCCGCTTTATGCATTTCTCACCACCACAGTGGCGCAATCAGAAACGGCAAAAACGGTTGCGGCCAACAACATTGTAAATGCGGGCTTCATGGTCTTTGCAACGTCCATGCTTGGCGTTTTGACCCATTTCGGCGTCTCAATTGAAGATACGTTATTGTTCGTGGCAGCCTCTTGCCTCGTCTCCGCATGGATTGGCTGGCGGCTGCACAAGCTATGTGATGTGGCCTAGCATCGCCGAGTTTGGAGCGACCCGCACGCCTAATCAACGATAAGAATGAAATGTCTATTGCGAGGCATTCTCATTTATTGTAGCGAACGATTCTCATTAGCGAGAGTTGTTATGGTTGTTTGCGTCTGCAATGCCCTTCGTGAAAAAGATGTTCGCGCCGCAGCGCGGGACGGCGCGAAAAGTCCTGCCCGGGCATATCGTTCGCTTGGTTGCCAAGTGAAATGCGGCATGTGTGTCGCCTTTGCACGCGAAGTCATCCGCACCGAACGGGTTAGCTTAGGTTAATCAGCCGGAACGCCGACCTTTGATCGCTGCGTGAAATGCTCTTTGCCCCAAAGCTGAGGCTAGGCCCCACGCGTCAGGACTGCTATCTCAGACCAAATTTCCAATGGAGGCCATCATGCGCGGCGATAAGAAGGTAATCGAATTTTTAAATGAGGCCCTCAAAAATGAACTGACGGCCATTAATCAATATTTCCTGCATTATCGCATGCTCGACAATTGGGGCCTGAAGAAGCTGGCCAAGTTTGAATATGGCGAGTCCATTGATGAAATGAAGCACGCCGACAAGCTGGCTGAACGAATCCTGTTTCTCGATGGGCTGCCCAATTTTCAGCATCTGGGGCGTCTTCGCATTGGCGAAAATGTCGAAGAGCTGCTGAAGGCAGACCTTGCGCTGGAAGAAGAGGCGATCCCCTTGCTGCGCGATGCGATTGCGCATTGCGAGTCGGTGCGGGATTATGTGAGCCGCGACCTTTTCGCGCATATTCTCGACAATGAGGAGCATCATGTCGACGTTCTGGAAACGCAATTTGAGCTGATCCGCCAAATGGGGCTGCAGAATTACATTCAGCTTCAGTCTGAGGCGCCCCAGGACTGATATCTTCTCTGGAAAGCGGGGCCTTACAGCCCGGCACTGCCCTCAGGCGCGTGCTGGGTTTACCCTTCCAGATCGCGCATTAGCGTGCGCACATCGGTATCAATATCGGTATCAATGCCCCGAAGCCGTTCAATCTGGCGGATTGCATGAATCACAGTTGTGTGATCACGACCGCCAAATTTGCGCCCAATTTCGGGCAAAGACCGGGGTGTCAGCTGCTTGGCGAGATACATGGCGACCTGACGCGGGCGCGCCACTTCGCGCGCGCGGCGGGCGGAGACCATTTCCGTCTGACGGATGCGATAATGCTCTGACACGCGACGCTGAATCTCATCAATGGTGATCCGGCGGCGGCTGGCGCGGAACATTTCAGCCAGCACTTCCTCGGCAAAGGACTCATCCACCTTGCGGCTCTGAAGCTGGCTATAAGCGATGAGACGGTTCAAGCCGCCTTCGAGTTCGCGAATATTGCTCGCAATCCGCGCTGCCAAAAGGTCAATGACCTCCACAGGCAGAGAAACACCCAAAGCCGCAACCTTCGCTTCAAGGATTGACCGACGCAGGGTGAAATCCGCGGGGCCAATATCCGCCACCAGACCCTGTGTCAGGCGGGACAAGATGCGGCCCTCAACGCCATCCAAAGCATGGGGTGCGCGATCCGCGCTGATCACCAGACGACGGCCGCCCGTCATGAGCTCATCAACCGTGTGCAGGAATTCTTCCTGCGTCGATTCCTTGCCGGCGATGAACTGTACATCGTCGATCATCAGCACATCTGCCGACCGCAGCCGCGCCTTGAAGGAGAAGGTATCGCGGGCGCGCATTGCGCTCACAAAATCAAACATGAAGCGCTCGGCCGACATGTAGAGAATGCGTGCATTTGGATTGGCCCGAAGCACCTCATGCCCAATGGCGTGCAGCAAATGGGTTTTACCAAGGCCTGTCTGAGAATGAATATATAGCGGGCTGAATGACCCGCGCTCACCTGACGCCAGCGCCTGTGCCGCATTATAGGCGACCAAATTGGGATGACCGGTCACAAAAGTCGAAAAGGTCAGCCGACGATCAAATTGACTCGACAAAGGAGACACTTGGTCGGGCACTGCTTGTTCAACTGCGGGGGCCTCCGCCTTGAAATGCTCAACAGGTTTGCCAGACGATGTTTCGATCCGGACCGAGCGGACATGGGGCAGCATTGCGCGCCATGCCAAAGTCAGTCGGTCCGTGTAATGCGAAGAGACCCAGCTTGCCATAAAATCGGACGGGAGCGACAGGCGCACCGCCTGATCCGTGTCGCAATAGCCGACCAAATCTACAGGCTTTAACCAATGATCAAAGGTGCGCGCGCCAACATCAGCGCGAAGGCCCGCCCGAATGGCCGCCCACGCGACTTGGAGCTGATCCATTTCGCCAGGTCTTAATGCAGGCTGTGAAAGCTGTGACACCCGTCTTTATCTCCCCCTCGCCTCGATTCGGCGGCAACCCCGGTTCTCAACACACACGCTTCCTTGGCCGAAACACCCCTTGTCCCAGCTATAAATTGCATCTGTCGAATAATCAGCGGCAAACTGATTCGCTCGCCACTGGTTGTCATGTCTGTGTCACAAGCGGCCTTTGATCAAGGCCGGACCCCCAAAAAAAATGAAATATTTGATGTTGACTCGGCTATGCCAAGGAATTCCTCATGCATCGCGTAATATGCTGTTTTTAAATGATTTTTTTTAATTAGAACAAAATGAGATTCTGCGAATCGTGGACTGAGGCCGGACTCAGCGATGCTGCCATTTTGACACAGAAAAAGCCTGCCGGAATGGACCGACAGGCTTTCGAAATGGATGTATTTTTAAAAGTTAGGCGAGGGCAGAAACGCGCTTGGTCAAGCGCGAAAACTTCCGCGCAACCGTGTTCTTGTGGAGAACACCAGTTGCAACGCCGCGCGCCATTTCCGGCTGAGCCGCCGCAAGAGCTGTTGCAGCTGCTGCCTTGTCGCCCGCTTCCAACGCCAATTCGACCTTTTTCACAAAGGTACGGATGCGGCTGATGCGGTTATGGTTGATAACCGCCCGGTTTGCGTTGCGACGGATGCGCTTTTTGGCTTGCGGCGTATTCGCCATATGATCTGACCTCAATCTGTCCGAAACAAATAAGGCGCGGAATCAACCGCACCTGCGTGAACCGCGCCTTTATCGCCGCAGATCCCTGCGGTCAACCATCATCGCTGGCATTTCGGGCAATAGAAGGTGGATCGTCCCCCATCCAAGCGCCGACGCACTGTCTCGCCACAGCTACACGCCTCCCCTTCTCGCCCGTAAACGCGCCATTGCTTGAAGAAATAGCCAAGCTCCCCATCGGGCCGGGCATAATCGCGTAATGTAGAGCCCCCCGCCTCAATTGCGGCAGCCAAAACCTCTTTTATAGCCGCGACAAG
>JACCDK010490115.1_pt1 | contig 10373 bp, 10 predicted proteins | sample 7445871 | NCBI WGS metagenome assembly JACCDK01 (sample SAMN15323436, study PRJNA562643) | freshwater metagenome | isolation source: river surface water | place: USA:Blue River Watershed | collected 2017-08-15
AAGTCGTTAGCAGATGAACTTTCTGTAAATAATACTGATATTTTTAGAAGTGTTATTAGCATACCTGAAGTGTTTAATACGCAAGAGCAGAATACGAATGATGAAGAATGGAAAATAATTCATCATACATTTTTGCAAGCAGTAGAAAACTTCAATCAATTTAGAATCGATGAGGGTAATACATTATCAATTGATTTAGTTAAGAGAATTGAATCAATTTTAAATGGAATTACAGAAGTTGAAAAGTTTGAAGGCAATAGAGTTCCACAAATTAAAGAGAAGTTAAATCAATTATTAGCTGACCAAGTAGGGGTTGAAAATGTTGATCAAAACAGATTAGAGCAAGAATTAATTTATTACATAGAGAAGTTTGATATTACTGAAGAAAAAATAAGATTAAGTAGTCACTGTAATTATTTTTTAGATGTAATGAAAGAAAAAGAAGCTAATGGTAAAAAACTAGGGTTTATTTCACAAGAAATAGGTAGAGAAATAAATACCATGGGTTCTAAGGCTAATGATGCTAACATCCAAAAAATTGTTGTTGGTATGAAAGACGAGTTAGAAAAAATTAAAGAACAATTATTAAACATTATATAATCAAGATTGATTATTATATTTTATAAATAATGGATAAACAAGGTAAACTAATAATTTTTTCAGCGCCTTCTGGAGCGGGTAAAACCACAATTGTTCAGTACTTACTAAGTCAATTGAATAATATTAAATTCTCAGTATCTGCTACCACTAGACAAGCAAGAGGTGAAGAAATAGATACCAAAGATTATTATTTTATAAGTAAAGAAGATTTTTTACATAGGGTTGCAAAGCACGAGTTTATTGAGTTTGAAGAAGTTTATTCAGGTACATTTTATGGTACATTAAAATCTGAATTACAAAGAATTTGGGATGAAGGTAATCATGTTATTTTTGATTTAGATGTTGAAGGCGGACTTAGGTTAAAGAAGAAATACGAAGATAACGCTTTGGCAATATTTGTGCAGCCACCGTCACTAGAAGTATTAATTGAAAGATTAAGAGGTAGTGGTACTGACTGTTAAGAATAATTAAAAGAAAGAATTGCAAAAGCTTCGAAAGAACTTGGTTATGCTGATAAGTTTGATGTGATTTTAAAAAATAATAATTTAGAAGATGCTTGCGCTGAAGCATTACAATTAGTTACAGATTTTTTGAATAAATGAAAATAGGTTTATTCTTCGGTTCATTTAATCCAGTTCATATAGGACATATGATTATAGCTAATTATATGGCCGAGAATACAGATCTCGATAAAGTATGGTTAGTGGTATCACCCCACAATCCTTTAAAAGATAAATCTTATTTAATTAATGCTTATGATCGTTTAGAGATGTGTAAGCTTGCATTTGAAAATCACGATAAAATTTCTGTTTCTGATATCGAACTTCATTTACCAGTGCCTTCATATACAATAGATACTCTAGTGTATTTAAAAGAAAAATATCCAGAACATGAATTCTCATTAATTATGGGAGCTGACAATTTAGCTAGCATAAAAAAATGGAAGAACTACGAGATATTACTTAGAGATTATCATTTTTATATATACCCAAGAATAAAAGAAATAGTTACAGAATTTATTAGTTTAGATAATGTACAATTAACCGATACACCCATCATTGAAATCTCTTCTACTTTTATAAGAAATCAAATTAAGTCTAGGAAAAATATCAGTTATTTAGTTTCAGAAAATGTTAAAGATTTTATAGAGTCTAAATCTTTGTATAAATAATTTATTTCACACGAATTCTTTCACCAATAAAAATATTGTTTGAATTTTTTGAGTTTAACTTCTTCAATTCTTCAAAATCAATATTATATTTTTTAGAAATGGAATATAATGTATCACCTTTTTCTACCGTATGATATTCATATTTTTCATCAGGTTTCTTTGCAATATTTTTTTCTAATTTTTCTTCTTTTTTAATTTCTCTCTTAGCGTGTTTTTTATCGTATTTGTGTAATTCATATCGATCTATGATGTCAATAAGTAATTCAGGGTATTTCGGATTAGTTGCATATCCCGCTTGCTTGAGTCCGTACGCCCAAGCTTTGTAATCTCTTTTATCGTATTCAAAAAGAAACTTATATCGATCTCTATAAGCTATAAATTCTGAATGGTCTCGGTATGATTGTTCAGCTTTTCTATATCTTCTAAAGCATTCATTTTTTTTATCGTCATCTTCTTTTATTGTTCTACCAGACCAATCATTAGTACATTTTATACCGAAATGATTTTTACCTTTTTTCGCTAATCTACTTTTACCATTACCAGATTCAAGCATACCTTGAGCTAATGTAATACTCGCAGGTATACCATATTTTTTCATCTCTTTAATGGCAATCTTTCTGTATTTTTTGATGTAAGCCTCAGCATCGTCAGCATATGATAATTGAAATGTTGAAGCAAGAACTAATAGTAGAATTAATCTTTTCATTTGATAATTAAACGCTGTCCGGGTTTTATCTTATTCGATTTCAATTTATTCAATTTCTTTATACTCTCTACTTTTACTTTATACTTTCTAGCAATGGTATAAAGCGATTCACCTTTACGTACTTTATGATATATTTTTGACTCGGGCTTAGATTTTTGAACGGTAACTTTTTCTACTACTGTGTCAATCGATAATGAATCAGAATTTATAATAAGACTATCTAAATCAGTAGAGTCAATTTTATCATATTGATTTAGTTTATAACGTTCAATGGTTTTGATTAAGTGTGCCGCATAATATCTACTAGAAGCATAGCCTGATCTTTGTAAGCCATAAGCCCACTTTTTATAATCAGTTTTTTTATAAGTGAATAGTTTAGCGTAGTTCTTATTATTTGATAAAAATCTAGATCTGTCTTTAAAAGCTTCTTGTACTGAATTGTATTTTCTGAAACAAGAATTACGACGATTACCGTTTCTATAATATTTTTTTCCGCTCCAGTTAGAGCTACATTTAACGCCAAAATGATTATTGGCGTTTCTTGCTAGTTGACTTGTGCCATTGGCAGATTCATGCATACCTTGAGCGAGGGTAATACTAGCAGGTATGCCAGTGAGTAGCATTTCTTCAATTGCCAATGACTTATAACGTTCAATGTATTCAATTGCCGAGGAGTTTCTGTTTTGGGCGTTTAATTGACTAATACAAAAACATAGTAATATTATAATTATTCTTACTACTCTCATATGCACAATATAATAATATTTTTTAAATTTAGATTCGTATGAGAATCGTAGTTAGCCTAGTAACTTTATTTATTTCTTGTAGTTTGTACGCACAGACTGCTGTCGACGCTGTATTATTCGGCACGATAAATAACCCCAAAACAAATAGCATTCAATTAGAATTTAGAAATAATCCAATTGATACTGATAATTATGTATTAACAATTAATTTAAATGATAAAGGGCAATTTTATGAGACATTGCCTATTAAAAAACCTATTGCAGGTTTATTAATTATTAATAGAGATACATTTTCAATTTATGTTGAAGTATCTGAATCTTTAGAAATTAAATATTCAAATGATATTGAATTCAAATCAAAGTACTCAAATAATAATTACGTATTAGCACATCAAAAGAATTATTACAATCAAGTAAATAAGCTAATACAAAAAATCAATAAATATGATTTTATAAAATATTCTAAGGAGCTCGATTCAATTACTAATCAAAGTCTACAAGAACTAAAAGTTTACGCTTCTAAAAATATTATTAGCGCGAGTTTTTTAAAGTATCAAAGAGCGAAATATATTTATAACTCTGCTAATTGTAAATATGATTATTTGAAATATCATAAATTATTAGATTTCAAATATGAGAATACACCTGAAAATGAAGCTTATTTATTTTATGATAAGTTGTCAGCTACACAATCTGATTTACTATTAATGGATGAGTATATTGAATTCTTATTAAAGAGACATAAATACAAATATTATCAATCTAACTTATCTGGTTTAAATGAAAAAGAGCAAATGACTCTTAAGTTTAAGCTAGTGTCTGAAATATATGAAGGTAGAGAGTTGTATTTTGTAATAACTAGAGTGATGGCAGAAATTCTTGAAGAATATTCATATCTCTATGCTAAATCTTTAGTATCTGAATATATGTCAACCGTTAGTATTGCAGAGTACAGAAAATTCATTGACAAGGAAATTCAATTAGCTATTAGACGTCTTGATTAGCTTTAATATAATCACTAATTAAATAAGCTATAGTTTTACCTAACATATATTTATCATTCTCATTAGTAGTTAAACCAATAGAGGCTTCAGTTAAATGCAAATATTCGCATTTTAATAAACTTGCTGATTGGTGAATAATAGCTCTCATTTGATTTGTACTAAAGCCAGTGCTACTCATTGCAGAACTTGGTAGATATTGTATAGAATCTAAATCAATTTCTAAAGCGCAAGGTTTTTCAATTAAGAAATTTACAAAAGCGTTTACAGATTCCTCTATACTTAATCTTTTACGAATTTCAATATCTTCAAAACTGAAATATTGAATGTCGATATCATCATCAATAGTTTTTAAGACTGACTCAGAGTTGTAATTTTCATGAAGTCCTAGTATGCCATATCTATTTAAGTAATTATTTTTCTTAGCATAAGAAAATCCGTTCCCACTATGTCTTCCTTCTAATGCTCTATAATCTGTATGTGCATCTACATTTAAACAATTAATACTTGTTTGATGAAGTGTTGATAATGCTTTTAGCAATGGATAAGAGTTATTGTGTCCGCCGCCCACAACAATCAATTTTTTCTTAGCTTCAAAAATTTTGTGAGCAACATCAAATACGATTTCATCTACTTTCTCACAAAGTTTTCTTAAATCATCAATTGAAGAATTGATATTAACATACTCTTCATCAAAATTAATTTGACCTAATACTAATATCTTTTCAGCATTTATGAATCTATTGTGTTGAATATTTAATATGCTTGATAATGAATTAATAAAAGTTTCTTTAGCACCAGCCCTACCGTAATTAGCGCGTATTCCGATATCTTCAGCGATACCAAGTATTACATACTCAACATCCGAATTAATTAATTCAGCATACCAATCGTTAGAATTTATTGTTTTAACAACATCACCCCATTTAAGCTCAGCATTACGTTTACTGTAATTTTTTGCAATGAACTCAGAATTGAATATTTGTAATGATGCCATATTAATTACCTTTTATAAATACTTTTTCAATATTATCTGAACCAAAAGAATAAGGTATATAAGCTATACCAGGTATTGCTTTTGTTAAAATTAAATTTGCGTATTTACCTTTAGTTATACTGCCAGTTAAGTCTGCAACTTCCATTGCATAAGCACCATTGATAGTGCAAGCATTGATTGCTTCTTCTGGAGTCATTTTTAATTGAGTACAAGCTAATGATGTAATGAATGGCATGTTACCACTAGGTGAGGTACCCGGATTAAAATCAGAGGCTAATGCGATGGCTAATCCGGCATCTATCATTTTACGTGCAGGTTGATAATGAATACCTAAGAAAAATGCTGCAGATGGAAGTATAGTACCAATAGTATTGGAATTCAGCAAGCAATTAATTTCCTCTTCACCTACACATTCTAAATGATCTACTGATACAGCATTGTATTTAACACCTACTTGTATACCACCCGAATAATTTAGTTGGTTAGCATGAATTTTAGGCCTTAAATTATATTTTGCAGCAGCCTCTAATATTTGTGCAGTTTCTTCAGCATTGAAGAATCCGTTTTCACAAAAAGCATCTATATAATCTGCTAGATTTTGTTCAGCTACTAATGGTAGCATTTCATTGATGATTAAGTCAATATAGCCTTGGTGATTTTCTTTGTACTCTAAAGGGTATGCGTGTGCAGCTAAAAAACTTGACTTAATTATAATATCAGAATCATTTTTCAAACGCTTAATAACTCTAAGCATTTTTAATTCTGATTCAGTATTTAATCCGTAGCCACTTTTTATTTCTATTGCAGCTGTACCTTTTTGTTTTAACTCATTAAGTCGAGTTAAAGCTGACTCATATAATTCATCTTCAGAGCAAGCTTGAAGTTTCTTTGCAGAGTTTAATATACCGCCACCACGCTTTGCAATTTCTTCATAACTTAAACCTTTGATTCTATCAACGAATTCATTTTCTCTACTGCCTGCAAAAACAATATGTGTGTGTGAATCACAAAATGCAGGAAGAATTATTTTACCTGTAGCATCTAGTTGTTCATTGTAATCATTGATATCGATATGATCTTCGATATCAGACATACAACCATAATTTTCTATTCTACCATCTTTTATACTTAACCATGCATTATGAATCTCATTCAATCTTGCAAATTCTGCAAGTCGTAATGGTTTAGAATTACTCTCTAGAATACCAGTTAAGGTTTTAATATTTTTTATTAGTAGAGACATTTTATTTTAGCTCAAGTAAAATCGGACAATGATCAGAGTGTTTAGCATCAGAAAGAATGACAGCTCTTTTTAATTTACTTTCTAATTCTTTGCTTGCTAAATGATAATCAATTCGCCAACCTAAATTTTTCGAACGAGCACCAGCTCTAAAACTCCACCATGTATAGTGATGAGGTTCTTGATTGAAGTGACGAAATGTATCTATAAAACCATTATCAATAAACTCCTGCATCCATTCACGTTCTTCGGGTAAAAAGCCAGAGGAGTTAGCATTAGATTTCGGATTATGGATATCAATTGGTTTATGACATATGTTATAATCACCAGATACAATTAACTCAGGGTATTTCCATTTCAACTCATTTATATATGGTTTGAAGAAATCCATGAATTCAAATTTTACATTTTGTCTATCATCACCACTAGAGCCAGAAGGTAAATAAACACTCATTACTGAAATATCATCAAAATCTGCTCTTATGATTCTTCCTTCGAAATCATATAATTCATGCCCACATCCGTATTCAACATGATTAGGTTTTCTTTTAGATAAAATAGCGACACCACTATAACCCTTTTTTTGAGCTGGGTACCAATAATGATGGTAGCCTAAATTTTCTATCAATCGTAATTCTGTTTCGATTTGCTCAGGCTGTGCTTTAATTTCTTGTAAGCATACAATGTCAGCATCAGAAGACTGAAGCCATGATAGCCAATTTTTACTGATGGCAGATCGAATACCGTTTACGTTATATGAGATTATTTTCATTTTTCAGTTTCTTCAACTTCTTTCTTTTTTTTGTCACTTTGTTCTCCAGTGCCAATTTCTGAAGCTTTTTTAGATTCAGCTTTAGTTTTAGAATTCTTTTTAGGTTTAAATTTCTTTAAAACTTTTGCCTCAATTATTCTAACATCTTCAATAGGTCTATTCATTGGGTTAGTAGGCAATGCTGCAATTTTATCTAATACATCAAAGCCTGATACCAATTCACCATATACAGTATATGCATTATCAAGGTGAGGTGTACCTCCAATAGTTTTATAAATTTCTCTTTGAGCTGAAGTATATTTCCAACCAGAATTTTCTTTCCAACCAGAATTCACTTCAAACTTATCAAGTTCTGCATCAGTAAATGTTTTACCTTGAACTATATAAAATTGACAATTACTACTTGCTTTCTGTGGGTTACCATCACGAGCTGCGGCTAAAGCACCTTTCTTATGAATAAGGTCAGCGTTAAATTCTGCAGGTATTCTATCTCCTGGTAATGAACCGCTACCTAACATGTCTCCAGGTTTAGCTGTTTTAGAAACAGGGTCACCACCTTGAATCATAAATGCATTGATAACTCTATGAAATAATACATCGTTATAAAATCCCTCTTTTGTTAACTTAATAAAGTTCTCAGTATGCTTAGGTGTTTCTTTATATAACATTAATACCATAGTACCATGAGTAGTTTTCATTTCTACATAAGTACCTTTTTTAGCTTTTGCTTTTTGCTTTTTTTCTTTTGCATTAATAGTTGTGCTTAATACAAGCAGAATTGTTAAGAGGCTAATAATTTTTTTCATAATAATTTATTGTTCTATAAATATAAATCTACAAGTTTTTATTCTTGCATATAATCTTGAAAGTAATCAATTATTAATTTTTTTAATAAAAATTCTTGTTCTAAAACATTATAAGGAGGTATAGCCTTCACTGCTTTCCAATGTGGCCATCCGTCTTGATCTAATGCTTCAAGCTCATAGAACCCCATTTCTGATAATAATCTACAAGTAGCAATATGCATCAATTCTTCTTTTTGGCGTTTAGAAAATTTCTGTGGCCCCTTACCTAGTTCTTGAACTCCGATTAAGAAAAGCATGATTTTTACATCAACTTCATCGGTGTCAAATTCTTTCATTATATATACTGAAAGCTTCTTCCAGTCTTCGTTTATTTTTCTTACTTCTAAATTTAAACTCATGCTTCTTGTAATTCGTTTCTACCAATCATTTCATTTAATATAGCAATGGCATGCGCAACTGATTTTACTTGATCGAAAATCATTAATAAGCTTGTTTTTCCTTCTTTCATTTTTACACCTCTTTGATATTTTTGTGCGAACAACAAAATTGATCTAAACATGTCAGATTCATAAAAACCTGAACTAGGGTTCGAAGGAAAATTACCTCTTAATACATTATTTTTTAAACTCAATTTTTCGAATCCGATTTCTTTTGCCAACCATTGCAATTTTACTGCATTTAATAATTCTTTCACTTCTCTAGGTACCGGTCCGAAGCGGTCTCTCAATTCATTTTCAAAAGCTATTAAACCTTCTTCTGTCTCAATTTTATTGAGTTCAGTATATAGGTTTAAACGCTCTGCAATGTTTGTTACGTATTCATCAGGTATTAATAATTCTTGATCAGTATCTATCTGGCAGAAGTTTACATGTGGTGCTGGTGCTTGATCTTTAAACAGCTCTTTGAACTCATCATCTTTTAATTCATGTATAGCCTCATCAAGAATTTTATGATATAATTCAAATCCGATTTCTGCAATAAAACCACTTTGCTCTGCACCTAATAAATTACCTGCACCTCTAATATCTAAGTCACGCATTGCTACATGGAAACCACTACCTAAATCAGAAAATTCTTCAATTGCACTTAAACGTTTACGTGCTTCGGGGGTGAGTACAGATAGGGGCGGACTTAACAAATAGCAAAATGCTTTTTTGTTAGAACGTCCAACTCGTCCGCGCATCTGATGCAAATCACTTAAGCCAAAGTTCTGTGCATTGTTTATGATTATTGTATTAGCATTTGAAATGTCTAAGCCAGATTCAATGATAGTAGTAGCTACTAATACATCATATTCATTGCTCATAAATTTCATCATCACATCTTCTAGTGCATCACCTTCTAGTTGACCGTGTCCAATGCCTATTCGAACGCCCGGAACCACCTTTTGTATCAAGCCGGCCATTTGTACGATGTCTTGTACTCTGTTATGTATAAAAAATACTTGTCCGCCTCGCTCTACCTCATACTCCACCACCTCTTTAATTAGCTTCTCATTAAATACATGCAACTCTGTAGTTACAGGTTGTCTGTTAGGTGGTGGAGTATTTATAATTGACAAATCTCTTGCACCCATTAATGAAAAATGAAGTGTTCTAGGTATTGGTGTAGCAGTTAGTGTAAGTGTATCAATATTTGCTCTAAACTGTTTTAATTTTTCTTTGGTACTTACGCCGAACTTTTGTTCTTCATCAATAATCATTAAGCCAAGATCTTTGAACTTTACATCTTTACTTACGATTCTATGCGTACCAATTAATATATCAACTTTACCTTCTGCTGTGCGCTGTAAAATTTCTTTTATTTCTTTATTAGATTTAAATCTGCTTATGTATTCAACATTACATGGGAAATCTTTTAGTCGTTCTCTAAAAGTTTTATAGTGTTGCATTGCTAAAATAGTTGTAGGTACAAGTATTGCTACTTGTTTGCTATCATTCACTGCTTTAAATGCTGCACGTACAGCAACTTCAGTTTTACCAAAGCCTACATCACCACAAACTAACCTATCCATTGGGTGTGGCGACTCCATATCTTTCTTAATATCAGCTGTAGCTTTTATTTGATCTGGAGTGTCTTCATACATAAACGAAGCTTCGAGTTCTGTTTGTAAATATGTATCAGGTGCAAAGGCATTACCTTTTTGTGCTTTACGAACTGCGTATAGCTTTATTAAATCACGAGCAATGTCTTTAACTTTTTTTTTGGTATTCTTTTTTAATTTCTCCCATGCATCTGAACCGAGTTTATGCATTTTGGGGATGGTACCATCCTTGCCAGTATATTTAGAAATTCTATTGAGAGAATTAATGTTTACATATAGCAAATCATTAT
>JACCDK010889723.1_pt1 | contig 10373 bp, 14 predicted proteins | sample 7445871 | NCBI WGS metagenome assembly JACCDK01 (sample SAMN15323436, study PRJNA562643) | freshwater metagenome | isolation source: river surface water | place: USA:Blue River Watershed | collected 2017-08-15
ACTAATTGACAATAAAATTAAAGAAATTGAAAATAAAGATTTAAAAAATTTTTCTATAATTTTAAATACTTTTATACAATTATGTATTACAACAATTATATACTTTTACGTAGAAAAAAATTTACATCATATTAGATTATGGAAAACACTACTTAAAAATGTAAAGAAAAAATTATATATAGCAGATTTAGAAACATTTAAATATGCAACACATATTGTATTAATTATTGTATTAATTGAAATGAACTATAGTCTAAAATATAATTTATATTACATTAAAGATTTATTAAAAATTGGTAGATAATTATAATGAATTTATTATATCATATGCATTTTTATCTTTAAAATAATCTGGATTCTCTAAAAATTTTAATGCTAAAATTGGAGTGACATATGAATTTCTACTAATTGTATCTGAATGTCCTAGTTTTTCTGCAACAATTTTATAAGTATTTCTAATTATTTTTTTAAGAATTGATTGTTCATGAGTATTTTGATGATTTTTATATTCATTTTTAATTGTTTCTATAAATAGTTTATTGCTTATATAAGTTCTAAAATCTTTACAAGATAAATCATCTCCCATACTTTTTTTTAAAAAAATATTCATATCATTTGCCCGTATACTACTTCCATTAACTGTAAATATTCTATCATTTTTTTTTAAATTTTTAGTAAATTCATATAAATCATTCGCAATTGATTTATCTGATATTACAATATTATGAAAAATTGAACATTTACCATTAAATTTAAACGTAATTTTATCACCAATTATAGTAATATGCTGTTTTTCTAATGTTGTTATTCCATATGTTGAATTATTTTCAGCATAACATTCATTTCCAATTCTAGAATAGGTTTTAAACATTATTTTAAACATAAGTGCCATCATATAATTTTTTAGATCATTTTTAGAAATATTATTTATTTTTCTAGTCAAGAGATAAAAATTTTTATTAAATTTTTTTAATTTTTTATATTTATCATGTTCAGTCAAAGATACAAACAAAGGATGATATATATATTGTTTTTTACCAGTTGAATCTATACCACTTGCTTGTAAATAATCATCATAATTAGGTGATATGTATATGTCTTTCCATATAGGAGGAATTCTTAATTTTTTAATTCTTAAAAGTGTAAATTCATCAGTTATTTTTTTATTATTTAAATAATATTCAGAATTTTTTATTGTTATCATTTTAATATAAAAAAATAAATTATACTAGTCTAAAAACCCAAATTTAATTATGGAATTCGTTATTAAAAATGAAGATCATACGATTGGTAATCTTTTACAATATGAACTACTACAAGATAGCGATGTAGAATTTGTTGGTTACATAATTGAACACCCAAATGAAAGAAATATTAAATTTAACATTAGAACAAAAAATGGAGTAGAAGTAAAAACTGTTTTTAATAATGCTATTAAAAGACTAATAGAACAATTAAATATACTAAAAAATCAACGCATTTGATTCATTTTTGGAACAGAATTTTGAATATCATTTTTTCTACTATTTTCATAACTACTTAATTGGTCGTCGGATATTTTATTTTTTTTCGTATTAGTTTCTTGACCATTAATCATTGTTTGTTTTTCAAATTCAGAAATTGATAAATATTGTCCGGGATTGCTTTTTATTGCTCGATTATCTTGTCCATTAAATGGGACTTTTTCATCTTTAAATAATTCACAATCTGCTCCAGTGCATCCATTTATATCCGCTGATAAATATTCTGGTTCATTTTCATCATTTGATACATTAAATTGTGGTTTAGGAGGTTGTTGTTGTTGCTGCTGTTGCTGAGTTTGTCTAACAGAATTGCGCAATTGTTCTTGAACCCATTTAAATGCATCTTCTCCCTTAAACATATTATTTAAATGTAATATACTCGGAGTGCTTTTTAAAGTAGGGGGTAATTTACTTAAAGGAACTTCGTTTATATTTACATACATTATTGCGGATGCCATATTTTTATTTTGTCCGATGTAGTCTATTATTTTTTTAGAATATTCACATTTTGGACTATAAAAAAGAACTGGTTGCTGATTTCTGGGAGCCTGATTGGTCATTTATTTTAAATATTTTATTTTTTTTTCCAATAAAACGAAATTGTTTTATTGGAAATTTTATTTTATTTTATTATATTAAAATGGATACCTTATATCCTGATTCTTTTGTTGAAACTGGGTCTTGCGATGGACCACGAAGAACTAGAAACCAATTATCAAGAGAAACTCCTGGTATTTTACTTGAGGATAAATATATAAGTGAATTTGGACCCATTGATTTTAATCAAACATATAGAGATATTTACATGATTTGGTCTAAATTAGACGACAATCAAAGAAATAGAATATTGTCAGAATTCAATAGACAACAAGGACAAAAACAAGAACAAAAACAAGAACAGACACAAGGACAACAAATGATAAAAAAAGTAGAATCATTTGATAATTCTGAATCTACATCTCCTGAATCGTCGTTATCTACTTCTGAGACATCGTCGTCTGTTCCTATGGATACGCCTTCAATTACTACTATATTATTTACTTTAATAGCAGTATTAATAATATTAGGAGTATTATATGCACTCTTAAAATAAAATTAGTCTCCAAATTTAAGTTGATACAAGAAATTTAAAACAATATCTTTAACATTCATTCCTTCTGAATCATCATCACTAATATTACTATTTATTATTGAAACAATAGTCCTATCTAAGAGTAACATAGATGAATTAGGAGAATAAAATATTAATTTACTGTAATAACTATCAAATGTTGTAAATAAAATACATTGCAAAGTATATTTGTAAGAACCTCTTCGTGATTCTTTATTTTCTATTATTGATTTCATAGAAACAATAATATCATCTAAACATCTTTCTATTATTAATATACTTTCTTCTGTGTCTTTAATATTCTTATAAAATTTCTTATTTTTACTTGCCTTATATATACCTTTAAAATTATATTTCAATTTAATTTTATGTTTTTTAACTTCTTTATCAATATTTTGCAATGTATTATCTGAATATAATTCGCGTGTTTTCGGGTCTCTAAAATCTCCTGATGATATTAGATAATCACTTAAGCAGTTTAAATTATAGTATATAAAATTAGATTGACCACTTGGTTTAAATGCAAAATATGGTGTATTTTTAGTTGTTTCAAAACAAATAGGGCATATTTGTTCAATTTTATTTTTTGATCGAAAAAATCTTTGTATTTTTATAGTAGCGTAATATTTTTTTAATTCATTTATTAAATCTGCTTTATTGTATTTAGAAATATTAGGTATTCTTTTTTTTTTACATATATTTTTTAATACATTCACGCTCATCTCTTCCATTTAATAATATAAAATATAATTCTTTATATATTATTTTGACACTAATATTTAATAATTACTATTATATGTATAAACTCCTATATAATAATAATAATATTTTATTAGATAAAAAACAATTATCTAGCATTTCGAATTTATTTAAAATTATTAGTGAAAAAGATGAAACAGAACAAAAAGAAATTGAAGAAATTAAATTAACAGAATCTTTTGCAAATGATAATACAATGAATGCACTATGTAAATTTGTTTGTTATCAAACAAATCCTACAAATAATATAATAAATGATATAGATATGATTGATTATCCAGTAGAATCAAATGATTTTAATGAAGTAATTCATAGTAATTCAACTAATTCGGAATATGTGTTTTATAGTATTTTATTAAATGATTTATATATAAATAAAGAATTACATAATTTTTATAAACTATGTGATTTTTTACAAATAGATATACCAATACATTTAATTGCTTTATTTTATGCAACTAAATTTAGAGGAAAAACAAAAAGTGAATTATTAAAGTTAGATGATATTAAGGAATTGATGCAATATGTTTAATCGCTTCTTCCAATATATGTTCCACCAACACCAAGATTTGAAGAACCATATAGACCAGATGATGGAATAAAATCTTCGAGTGGTCTTCTTTCAAGGTCAGGAGTAATTGTTGTATTCATCCAAGGACTTACTACATTTATAGGATTTGGGATAGTTCCTCTGATATCATAGCTTGGATTTCTTAAACTAGATAATACAGTATCCACACCCACTTGTTGGGTGGCAGATAGGAAATTTTGATTTGCAAGAATATCTTGGGGTGCTCCTATGTTCCAAGCAGCTTCACCAGGAATATTTGGTTTTGGGAGAAGAGATGTTGCAACAAATGTAGGAGCATTTTGAGCACAAGCACTAATTTGTTCCGATCTTTTATTTGGTATATTAACTGCTTGATATTCATTTTGCTCAGTTGGAGAACTTAAAATATCATATGGAGCATAATCACTTGATACACCTCCTTTTAGTTTAGTATTTCCAGTTTGTTCTTGCGATTCTCCACTAATAGAATTTAATTGTTCAAGAGTTGGAGTTGCCGCATTTACTGCTTGTTGATATAATTGGTATTCAAATAATTGATCACCTGATGCATATAATCCTGCATTTGATTTAGATTGAGGAATATTGGCCATTGGACCAGCATATGCCATATTTGATTGGACATTTTGATATCCGTTATTTAAAGCTTGGGCTCTGCGGGCATTTGCTTGAGCATTTGCATAAAATAGCTGATTTTGGGGATATTTTGCTCTCATTTGATTTATTTTTTGCATATTTTCATCATCATTGCCAAAATGTTCACTTTTCATAGTATCTAAAAACAGAACAGAACCTACAAATAATGAACCTAATGCTAAAGATGTAAGTGTTTGAATTGATTCAGACATTTATATAAGAAAAGATAAATTTTTTTAAAAAATTAGCGAAATAATTAATTATTATAAAAAATAAAAAAAAACAACACTAATCGACTATGTCTGTATATATCATAAAATGAATCCTAGCGATCTATCTGCTGCTTTTGATGCTGTAATGTCAAGCGTTGGATACAAAGTAATTGAAAAATGCGAGCCAGTTCTCAGATTGAATCATATTGTTGATAACATGGATAAGAGTGTAAAAATTCCAGGATGTGTTAAATATGGTGTAGTTAGACTCAGGACTGAGAATGATGGAACCAATGGTGTAAAAACATTTATTGATGATCCAACCCATTCTGCATATGTAATTACAACTTATGTAGAACCTAGACATATTAAGAACCTTCAAGTCGTAAATGGTAGATTTGTAAATAAGAATAAACTATTGTCATCTCAAGATTTTTATAATTTTGTGAATACTCATCTAAATAATTTTTCCAAATCAAAGAATTCATCCTATAACAGCACAGTTTATGTAAATTCTAAACCAAATTTACATAAAGCACCAAAATGGGTAACTGAAAATCACATCTTATTTAAATTTATTATCAGAATTCCCAATGGTCAACAACAGCCAACAGATGATCAACCAATCCAACAACAAGAAGTATGCGGACAAGAAGCTGTAGTAAATGAACAAGATAAGGAAAATACTGTGAAAGAGAACTGAATGAATAAAACTAAAAATGAATAAAATAAATAACTAAAAAATGAATAAATAAAAAATTAAAAATACGTTGTGTATTTCATATGGGTTATTTATTTTTTTTATACTCTAATGATTTATTATTGATTCTGTAATGGATATAAAAATTTTTGATAAATTATTTAATGACTGTAAAAAATTAGAACAAGAAGAATTCGAATATTTGTTAAAATTAAAAACACCATTAAGTTATAATAATTTAGGATATTGTTATATGGTTGGTATAAATACAAATAAAAACAGGAAAAAAGCAATAAAATTATTTAAAGATGGTGTTAAACTTGGAGATTCCTATTCAATGTGTAATTTAGCAAATATATATTATGATAATAATAATTATGAAAAAGCAAAGCAATTTTACGAAAAAAGTATAGAAATGGGAAATATTTATGCAATGCAAGGATTAGGAAATTGTTATTATGATAAAGAAAATTATGAAAAGGCAATTGAATTATATGAAAAAAGTGCGAATTTAGGTATTACATATTCTATGCAATTAATATCTAATTTATATAAAAATAATGAAATATCAGATACAAAATATGAAATTATTTATAATAACTTTAAAAGTAAATATACAATTCCTTTTGATATACAAAAACCAAAGAAAAGATTAACAACATTGTATAATTCATTAAGCGATGATTGTTTAATATGTTATGATAAATTAATTGGAACAAAACATTCAGTTATAATATTAACATGTGGTCATATTTATCATAAAGATTGTATACAAAATCAATTAAAATGTCCATATTGCAGAGAAATTATTTAAAATGGGTCAGTAAGTCTTGCCTCAACTCCAGTTTTTTTTAAATAAGATGTATAAAAATATAAAAATACTATTGTTAAAAATACAGACATAACAGATGAATAAAATAATCTAGTATTATCTGTCAATTCGCTGTTATTTATATGATTATTTATTACATATTTACTAGCGAAAAATATAGAAACAAATAACAATACTGCCAGTGCCATTGAAGTTGGAGAAGTATCAATATGTTCTTTTATAAAATTCATATGTATATAAAAAATATGTTATTTTTTTTTAATAAACGATAATACTATTTCGTTTTAATACGTAAATTATTCAATAATATTTAATAAATGTCTAAAATATTATGGTTTTCAAATGCAGGAGATTATTCATCCTTCTCTAGAATTACTCAATCAGTTATTCCATATTTAAATGGAGTAACTTTGCTTTCTAATAAAAAAATTAATAAAAATGACATATTAATTCAAGAAAATTTAGAACATTATAATTCATTCAAAAATGGATGCAGAAAAGATTTATCAATTAAGGAAATAAATATGAAATATTGTTTAATATTAATTTCTGATGTGATTTATCAAAATGATTTTGATTATCTAGTCATATGCAATGGAATATATGAAATTGAATGGTATATGTCATTGTTGACAGAAAATCCAAAAATACTTATAAATAAAAATTATAAAAAAACAAAAGTGGTTGTATGGACTCCTATTGATTATATCCCAATTAAACTTAATCATATACAAAATGCAGACTATATAATAACAATGAATCCAGTTATGTCAATTCTTCTTAAAAATTTACTTAATAAAAATAATATAGATTGGTTAGGACATGGGTCTGATATCAGCAATGATAAATACATAAATCGTAAAAAATTAACTAAAATATTAAATAAATCTAAATTTTTTACAAGTAAAAATAAATTAGATGAAAATGATATAGTAATTCTAAATGCTAATAATATTAGATATACTAATAGAAAAAGATTAGATACAACTATATTAGCATTTATTAAATTAAATGAGGAGTATAAAAATATAAAATTATGGATACATACTGATTTAAATTCATTCAATAAAATGATAGTAGATAAAAAAATAAATATAGATTCAATAAAGGATAAATTAATATTAAGTAATTCAAGTATAAGCAGTTATGAATTATCTCTTATTTATAGATTTTGTCAAATTAATTTACAAACAAGCACTGGAGAAGGTTGGTCTCTAACTAATATGGAATCAGCATTATATGGGTCTATTCAGGTTGTTCCTGATTTTTTAGCATGCAAATTTCATTTTGAAAAATTTCATGAAATACCACTAATTCCTACAAAAAAAATAGAAACAATAAATGAAAATAATGATAATATAATAGTAGGTGTAGTAAATATAGAAGATACAGTAAATGTATTGAAAATTGCTTTGACTAAATATAATGACCCAATTTTAAAACAAAAATATATAGATTATGCAAAAAGTTATAAATGGAAAGATATTGCAGATAAATTTAAGCAAATAATAGAATAAAAGATTATAAAATATAATCAAATTATTCAATTTTTAGTTTTAGTTATTCAATTTTTAATTTTTAGTTATTCAATTTTTAGTTATTCAATTTTTAGTTATTCAATTTTTAGTTTTTAGAATTAATTCTCTTCATTACTTCTTGTCCTGCCTTTCCATCTTTTAACACAAATTTATGAGACAATTCACTATAAATTTTAGTTCCATCTTCATTAAAATCTCCATCCTTATGTTCATCCTTTTTCTCTTTCTTCTTTTTCTTGGTTTCACTGTCCGACCCAGATTCTTCCATAACACCTCCAGTTTCTTGAATAAATCTCTCCTTATCCTTTTCAGCCATTTTATTATACTTTTCCTTTTCGCTATCACTCATTGCCTTCCAGATTACTCCCAATTCTTTTTGAAACCACTTCTTTTCTGGATGAGTATTTCTGTAATCTTCACAGAAAAACATGTAGTTTGACATAGCATGTTTTACATCTCCTTCCTTTTTAACCTTTTTAACCTTTTTCAAATCTTTCTTAATCTTTTCAACCATTTTCAAATCAGACTCATCATCTAGATTTGCATGTTTATCCAACAAAACAACTAGTTGATTGCAATAATTCTTCAACTTTTCAGTTCTAGAAACCTTCTTCTTCTTTTGGTCGTTGACAGAATTGTTTGAATTGTTTGAGTCAGATTCGGACATGTTGATTACTGTATGATACACTATCGATATGCGAATTAATGTCGTTTTTTTTGTTCAAAAATAGTTAATTACATCACCCCATTGCTCAGTTGCTAACTTTGGTATCCAATCTTTTAATTTTAAGTGTTCATTTATTTTAGCCAAATTTTTATTTAAATGAAAATTAGAATATCCAAAATCTATAAATTTTACAGATTTTGTTTCTGGATTGTAGAATATATTTAAAAAATGTAAATCTCCATGCGATATTGAATGTTCATGTAAAATTTTTACATGATTACCTATTATTTTTAAAATATTTTCTGGAATTTTTTTATAAAAAAGATTTACTTGAACTTTTCTTTTATACAAATCTCCCAATGATTGATATCCTTTATTAAGTAAATTTTCCATAAATATATAAATATGGTCTTTATCTTCATAGTAGGTCTCTATTTTAGGAGCAAGTCCTAGTGTATATATAATATTTTGAAATTTTATTTCCTTTATCATTTCATACTTATTTTCTTTATACTTATTCCATTTTACAATATAACTTTTATCATTCATTTGAATTTCAACTACATTACCACTAAAATTATTTGGACCAGATAATATTTTTGTAACTTTATAACATTTATTTTTATAACATTTATTACCCGTTAATTGAGTTTGTCCATTACATTTGCGTTCTAAAATTGGTATATATATATTATCTAATATTTCACAATTTTCTTCTTCTTCATAATTTTCTTTGTAATTTCTCCTATTTGATTGTCGTCTATTCATTTATATTAATAAAACATATTTTTATTCAACATTAGTTATCATTTTTTTATTGTTTTTAGTTTTATTTCTGGTTTCTATTATCATATCTTTTTTGTTGTAGAGGAGCATTTTTATTTCATTTTTAATTTTATCAATGGCTCCATCTTCTTCTCTTTTCTTCATGTATTGTTCAAATTTCTTCATTGCTTTAGGATACATTTTTTGAACTTCTTCATTTGAAACCCAATCTTCTAGTCTAAATTCATTAATATTTATCATATTTTCAATAATTTCTTCACGATCTTTAATTTCCCATTGTTTCCCATTAAAAACCATAATATAATTATTTTTAAAATTGGTAATATAAATATTATGATTTTCAGGAACTTTAGGATTAAAATGTATATTTTTTACAAGATTTGGAACTGATAACATACATGAATTTACACACGCATACATATCATTGTCAGTTAAATGTTCCAAACTTGGATTTGTTGCTGAATATATAAATATATTATTATTTGTAGTATTTCCAGCTTTTTTAATGAGTTCGTTAATTTGTTTATCTTTTTCCTGAAGTTGTTCGTTTAATTTATCAACAACTTTTTTAAGATATTCAAATGAATTTGTATCAATATCTTTTGGTATATTTTTACATCTATTTTTATGTTTATTTAAACTAGATTTCATAGTAAATAATTCATTACAATTATCGCATAAATATAAACTATTATTTTGCTTACATTTATCAATATTAATGTCATCAAGTTTTATATCATCTAATAATGGACTGCATATATTTTTTTTAACAAATGTCTATTTATATGATAAAATGTTTCAAATTGGTGGCCACATCTTGGACATTTATACATTTATATTATATAAATAAATTATTTAGGCCAAAACATTTTTTTGGGCAGTTTTGGGCAGTTTTGGGCAGTTTTGGGCAGATAGTTTTACTGGATAATTATACACGAACGTCCATATATTGGCTACCCACTAACTACCCACTAACTACCCAAACTAAAATTGGGTAGCCAAGATAAAAATTGGGTAGCCAACGCATATTCGATTTTTTAA
>JACCDK011523955.1_pt1 | contig 10370 bp, 9 predicted proteins | sample 7445871 | NCBI WGS metagenome assembly JACCDK01 (sample SAMN15323436, study PRJNA562643) | freshwater metagenome | isolation source: river surface water | place: USA:Blue River Watershed | collected 2017-08-15
CTTCCACAAAATTCCCGGCACCGGTCATCACCACGTTCATGTCGGTATCGCACGCGGAGTCTTCGGGGTCGTCCAGGTCCAGCAGCGCGGTGCCGTCTTTGAGACCCACCGAAATCGCGGCCACATGGTCCAGGATGGGAGATTCGGTCAATTTGCCACTGCGCATCAGCCAGTTCACGGCGTCCTGCGCGGCCACAAAGGCGCCGGTGATGCTGGCCGTGCGCGTGCCGCCGTCGGCCTGCAGCACATCACAGTCGAGGTGGATGGTGCGTTCACCCAGCTTTTTCAGATCGAACACGGCGCGCATGGAGCGGCCAATCAGGCGCTGGATTTCCTGCGTGCGGCCACTTTGCTTGCCACGGGCGGCTTCGCGGTCGCCCCTGGTGTGGGTGGCGCGCGGCAGCATGCCGTATTCAGCCGTCACCCAGCCTTCGCCGCTGCCCTTTTTGTGGCCAGGCACCTTTTCCTCGACCGAGGCGGTACACAGCACACGGGTGTTGCCGAACTCGATCAGCACCGAGCCTTCGGCATGGATGGTGTAGCCGCGGGTGATGCGCACTTGGCGCAAAGCGTCAGCAGCACGTGACGTGCGCACGTAGGGAGCAGAAGTTGTCATGGTCTGAGCCTAGAAAATGCCTGGTGCAGTGACTGCAGAGCCAGACCAGGCAGTTTGAGATAATGGCGGGCTATTGCACATTGCAGCGCCCAGTGCGGGCCACAAGAAAGTAGCTTCATGCCAGTTTACAGTATGACCGGATTCGCCAGCGTGCAGCACAGCCTGCAGCCGCCGGTGCCGCCCGAGTCCATGTCGGGGGCGCTGCCCCCCAGCGCCCGTCTGGGCATGGACATCCGCTCGGTCAACAGCCGTTTTCTGGACCTGAGCCTCAAACTGCCTGAAGACCTGCGCCACCTGGAGCCCGCCCTGCGCGAGTTGCTGACGCGTCAGCTCAAGCGCGGGAAAGTGGAAATTCGTGCCTACATGGAGCGAAGCCAGTCGGATGACTGGCAAGCCCCCAGTGTGGCGGCACTGCAAAAACTCGCAGCCCTGCAGAGCAAGGTACAAGACTGGTTGCCTCAGGCGCGCGAACTGAGTGTGGCCGATGTGCTGCGCATGGGCCAGGGCTCACAACAAACCACAGCCGTGGAAGACGGTGTCTGGCTGGACCTGGCCACACAGGCCTTGGCTGCCATGCGTCAGGCCCGCGAGCGCGAAGGCGAACGCCTGTGCACCATGCTGCGCGGCCACATCGCCCAGCTGCAGCAACTGGCCGCGCAAGCCGCGCCTTTGGTGCCGCAGCTGGTGGAGCAGCAACGCCAGCGTTTTCTGGAGCGCTGGAAGGACGCCATGGCCCTGACCGAAGGCGGCGCATTGCCAGAAGCTGCCCAGGACCGCGCGTTGACGGAGGCCACAGCATTTGCCATCCGCATCGATGTGGCCGAAGAAGTCACGCGTCTGCAGTCACACTTGCAGGAAATCGCCCACCTGCTGGACAAGGGTGGCGAAATCGGCAAGCGCCTGGACTTCCTGATTCAGGAGTTGCACCGCGAGGCCAATACCCTCGGCTCCAAGTCTGCAGTGCTGGAGATGACGCGCATTTCCGTGGACATGAAGGTGCTGATCGAGCAAATGCGCGAACAAGTACAGAACATTGAATAAGCAGGCTCAAAAAAATGGACTATCCCGGTAACCTTTTCGTTGTAGCCGCCCCCAGCGGAGCTGGTAAATCGAGTCTGGTCAAGGCCTTGATGGAGTTGGACGCGCAAGTGCAACCCTCGGTCTCGCACACCACCCGCGCGCCGCGTGGCCAGGAAAAGCACGGTCGTGAGTACTTTTTTGTATCGCCTCAGGAGTTTGACACCATGGTGTTGTCAGACGCTTTTGTCGAGTGGGCGCACGTGCACGGCCAACGCTACGGCACCTCCAAAAAGATGATTGAAGACCGCATGAGCCAGGGCTCCGATGTGGTTCTGGAGATCGACTACCAGGGCGCCATCCAGATCAAGCGCATGTATGCCAACGCGGTGTTGATCTTCATTTTGCCCCCCAGCTGGGAAGAGTTGCGCTCGCGCCTGGAGCGCCGGGGCGAGGACGCGCCCGACATCATCGAGATGCGTTTGAAGAACGCCGCCGAAGAGCTGGCCCAAGCCAAGGAGTTCGATTTCGTTATAATCAACGAAGTCTTTGAGCGGGCCTTGTTTGACCTGAAGGCGGTTGTCCACGCCCAGCGTCTAAAGTACATTGCCCAGCGCCGCGCCAGGCCCGACACTTTTGCCGCGCTCAATATCGACTGAATCTCCAGAGGAAAAACACCATGGCACGCATCACGGTTGAAGACTGTCTGCAAAAAATCCCGAACCGCTTCCAGCTGGTGCTGGCTGCGGCTTACCGCGCCCGCATGCTGAGCCAGGGCCATACCCCACGCGTTGAAAGCAAGAACAAGCCTGGCGTCACCGCCCTGCGCGAAATTGCTGAAGGCCATGTGGGCCTGGAAATGCTCAAGCGCGTCCCCTGATCACTGCACTGACACCTCAAGAAGCCCCGTTGTCGGGGCTTTTTTTCGTCTATCGGGCGGAGTTGTATTTCAGTGCGCGTTAATATTCAGACATGAAGCCAGCTACCCTTTCCCCAGCTCCTGCGGCCGTCAATGCCGCCGCGGCCAGTTTTGCTGCGCTGGAAGCTCGGCTGGACTACCTGAATGAAGCCGACATTGAGCTGGTGCGCCGGGCCTACCGCTTTGCTGATGAGGCGCATTTGGGCCAAATGCGAAAAAGCGGCGAGCCCTACATCACACACCCGATTGCGGTGGCCGTGCAGTGCACGGAATGGAAGCTGGACGCACAGGCCCTGGCCGCCGCCCTGATGCACGACGCCATGGAAGACTGCGGCGTCACCAAGCATGAACTGATCGAGCGCTTTGGCGCCCCCGTAGCCGAACTGGTCGATGGCCTGACCAAGCTGGACAAGCTCGAGTTCACCACCCGCGAAGAAAACCAGGCCGAGTCTTTTCGCAAGATGCTGCTGGCCATGGCGCGCGATGTCCGCGTCATCCTCATCAAGCTGGCCGATCGCAGCCACAACATGCGCACCATGGGTGACATGCCGCGCAGCAAGTGGGGACGCATCTCGTCAGAAACGCTCGAGATTTATGCACCCATCGCCTATCGCCTGGGTTTGAACGAAACCTACCGCGAGCTGCAGGAGCTGGCCTTCAGACACCTCAAGCCCTGGCGACACGATGTGCTGGCCAAAGCTGTTTCCCGCGCACGCAACCGCCGCCGCGATCTGGTGCAAAAAGTGCAAGCCGAAGTGTAGGTCTTGTTTGCGCAGGGAGGCATGGACATTCGCATCAGTGGTCGAGCAAAAACGCTCTACTCCATCTATAAAAAGATGGACAGCAAACACCTGAGCTTTGCGCAGGTGACCGACATCTACGGTTTTCGTTTGATCGTGCCCAGCCTGATCGATTGCTACACCGCCATGGGGCATTTGCACCAGATCTACAAACCGGTGCCCGGCAAGTTCAAGGACCACATTGCCATTCCCAAGGTCAACGGCTATCAATCGCTGCACACCACACTGGTCGGGCCCGCTGGCATCAATATTGAATTCCAGATGCGCACCGAGGCCATGCATGTGATTGCCGAGTCCGGCGTGGCCGCACATTGGCTCTACAAAGCCAACCCTACGCAAAGCCAGCAAGCCGAACGCCTGGGCACGCAGTGGCTGCAGTCCCTGCTCGACATTCAAAACGAAACCCGTGATGCCGCCGAATTCTGGGACCACGTCAAGGTGGACCTGTTCCCCGAGGCGGTGTATGTCTTCACGCCCAAGAGCAAGATCATGGCCATGCCGCGTGGCGCAACAGTGGTGGACTTTGCTTACGCCATCCACAGCAATATTGGCGACCACACCATGGCCGCTCGCATCAATGGCGACCAGGTGCCGTTGCGCACCGAACTCAAAAACGGCGATGTGGTGGAAGTCATCACCGCGCCTGACAGCACGCCCAACCCCGCCTGGCTGGCCTTTGTGCGCACGGGTCGTGCCCGCTCCAAGATTCGGCACCACCTCAAAACCATGGCGCAAAACGAATCGGTGCAACTGGGCGAAAAACTGCTGGGCCAGGCCTTGCGCGCTGAAGGCATTGCACAAATTCCGACCGATGAACAAGCGCACCAGGGTCTATGGGACAAGCTGCTGCACTTTACCGTCAACCGCAACCGTGCGGACTTGCTGATGGACATTGGCCTGGGCAAGCGTATCGCCTCCATCGTGGCCAAACGCCTGGTGGTATTGCTCGGCGAAGAGGGGCAACGCCCGGACGCCCTGCTCATGACCCGCGAGAGATTTACGGCGCATGAAACCGTGTCGCAAGGCGCCATCATGCTCGACGGCAGCGAAAACGCATCGGTGGTTTATTCACGCTGCTGCCGCCCCCTGCCCGGGGACGACATTGTGGGTTACCTGGGCCGCGGTGAAGGCCTGGCCGTGCACACCCGCGATTGCACCCTGGCCCGCAAGCTCCAGCAAAAAGACAGCGAGCGTTTCATTGGCGTGGAGTGGTCGGATGAGCCCACTCGTAGTTTTGAAACCGCCATTGAAGTCACCGTGGTCAACGGCAAGGGGGTCCTGGCCCGTGTGGCAGGCGCTTTGGCCACGGCCGAGGCCGATATCGTGCACGTCGACATGGGCAACGAGTCCGCACTCGACACTGCCGAGTTGCGCTTTGTACTGAGCGTGCGCGATGTGCAGCACCTGGAGGCCGTGATGCGTCAACTCAAGCGCACGCCTTCGGTCATACAAGCCAAACGGCAGACCACAAAAGGCTGATCGCAGCTTGCCGTTTCAGCTTTTGGACGGAGCTGGGTAGATCACGTCCAGCACTTCAATGTCCACCACCCCGGCCGGGGTGTGCAGTTTAAGTTCGTCTCCCACGCGGGACTTGAGCAAAGTGCGGGCAATCGGCGAGATCCAGCTCACCTGCCCCTGAAGGCTGTCTGCTTCATCAATGCCCAACATCGTGATAGTGCGCTCGGCGCCACCAGCTTCGGCATAAGTCACCGTGGCGCCAAAAAAAACCTGATCACTCCCGTGGTGGATGGAGGGGTCTGCCACCTCAGCCACCTCCAGGCGTTTGGTCAAAAATCGAATGCGGCGGTCAATCTCACGCAGACGCTTTTTGCCATAAAGGTAGTCGCCATTTTCAGAACGGTCTCCGTTGCTGGCCGCCCAGTGCACGATATCCACAATTTTGGGGCGCTCGTCATCGATCAGCCATAACAACTCAGCCTTCAGTCGGGCATAGCCCTGCGGCGTCATGTAATTCCTGGTACCCACAGGCAAGGCGGGCAGACCGCCCTCCTCATCGTCATCGTGATCGGTTTCTTTGGTGAAAGCTTTGCTCATGACTGATGGGCCGAATTGAAGAACGCTCAACAAAAAAGCCCTAGAACATTTCTGTTCTAGGGCATCTTGTTTGGTGCGGCTGGCAGGATTCGAACCCACGACCCCTTGGTTCGTAGCCAAGTACTCTATCCAACTGAGCTACAGCCGCTGAAGACGTTTATTGTAGCACAGCTTTTCCGAGCTTTTCACAAAGGTGCAGAAGATCCAAAACGGCGGTCGCGGTGCACAAACCACTCGACTGCATCCTTGAAGCGGTCAGCGCTAAAGTCCGGCCACAAGTCGTTGGCAAAGTACAGCTCGGCATACGCGGCTTGCCAAAGCATGAAATTACTCACACGGGACTCGCCACCGGTGCGAATGAGCAAGTCCACCTCCGGTGCGTCGCCCGTGCTCAGGTATTGGGCCAACGCCTCTTCGGTCATGTCAGACAAGGCTTGCCCTGGGTGGGCTTGCTGCCAGGCATTGGCAGCTTGCAGCATATCCCAGCGCCCGCCGTAATTGGCGCAAACAATCAAGGTGATGGCGGTGTTGTTGGCCGTCTTGGCTTCGGCTTGCGCAATCAGATCTTGCAAAGCCGGTGCGAAGCGGCTGCGATCGCCAGCGACACGCAGGCGCACGCCGTTGTCGTTCATGCTGTCCACCTCTTTTTGAAGGTAGCTCATGAACAAGCTCATCAGGCTGCTGACTTCTTCTTGCGGGCGTTTCCAGTTCTCTGTACTGAACGCAAACAGGCTCAGGTACGGGATGCCCATTTCCGCGCAGGTTTTGACAATGTCGCGCACACGCTTGGCCCCTGCAGCGTGCCCCAAGGCTGCTGGCATGAAACGGTTTTTGGCCCAGCGGCGGTTGCCATCCATGATGATGGCAATGTGTTGGGGCAGGGCGTTATCAGTCATCGGGGCATGGTTTTGATTTTGATCACGATTTTAGCGCCCACGCGCTGCCCGCCCTGCGGCCTGTCACATCAACCGCAAGCGCCCACAAAACCACACTGGGTGCAATATTCGCAGCCATCTTTCTTGATGACCGCGTGCGCCCCGCAGTCCGGGCACTTCTTGCCTGCCATCACGCCTGTGGCCGTGGGTGTGGGCACAGGCTCATCCACCTCCGGCAACGGCAAGGCCATCTGGTTGGCCGAGCCCTGGCGCTTGGCCCGCAACTCCAGAATGTTCTGCACCGCCCAGGCAATGGCAGCCACTTCGGAGTCATGCCACAGCGGCACCTGCGTGCCGTCCTCGCGGACTTTGTAGCCATAGCGAACAGGGCCACGGTCCCAGGCGACTTTGCGCATATCGGACAAGGCACGCTCAAGGAAACCACCGCGCGCGGCCAGGGACAGCATACGCATACTCGACGTGATCCATTGCTGCGACTCACCGCTTTGGCCCACCGGCATGAAAAATTCAATCGCCCGATCCACTGTGCCCTTGCCATCGCCAGCTGGCACAGGCAGGAAAGACACGATCAAGTAGAGCGACTTGTGGCCATCGTGCGTCCAGTATTCAATTTTTTCGGCCACCGCATCAAGCCCACCCAAGGGTCGGCTTTCAATCACGGTGCGCATCGGGTCGATCTGCACTGCAGCTTGCGCGGGTGCGACTTCAGCCGCTTTGGGCTGCGCAGGCTTGACCTCGAGCACAGCCCCCAGAATGCTGTTGGGACGGTAGGTCGCCAACCCCTTGAGGCGAGCCTCCCAGGCCTGAAGGTACAGCTGCTTGAAGTCCTCGTAGGGGTAGTCCTCTGCCACATTGACCGTCTTGGAGATCGAGGTGTCGATATAGGGTTGCACCACCTGCATCATGGCAATGTGGTCTTGCGAACTCATCTCCAGTGCCCCAACAAAGGCGGGGGGCAAATTCTGGACATCTCCGCCTAGCGCCTTGAACAAGCGGTAGGCGTGGTCTTGCACCTCATACTCGCTACGCGTGCCGTCAGCTTCGCGCTTTTTGCGCGTGTAAGTCCAGGAGAATGCAGGCTCGATGCCGTTGGAGGCATTGTCCGCAAACGCCAAACTCACCGTGCCCGTGGGCGCAATCGACAACAGGTGGCTGTTGCGAATGCCATGCTGCCTGATCTGTGTCTTGATGGACTCGGGCAATCGGCTCGCGAATGTCCCCTCTGCCAGATAGGTGGCGGCATCAAACCGGGGAAAAGCGCCCTTCTCCTGCGCCAGCGCTACAGAAGCGGCGTAGGCTGCATCGCGCATGCACTCGGCAATGCGGCGCGCCATCTCGCGGCCCTCAGGCGCGTTGTAGGGCAAGCCCAGCATGACCAGGGTATCGCCCAAGCCGGTAAAGCCTACGCCGATACGGCGTTTGGCCTGCGCCTCTCGCTCCTGCTGAGGCAAGGGCCAGTGGGTGAGCTCCAGCACGTTGTCGAGCGCCCGCACTTGCAAAGCAACGCTATGCGCAAAGGCATCGAAGTCGAATGTGGCTTGCCCCTCATGGTTGAACGCATGACGTACAAATTGCGTCAGGATGATGGGTCCCAGATCACAGCAGCCATAGGGCGGCAAGGGTTGCTCACCGCAAGGATTGGTCGCACTGATGGACTCGATCGCCCGCAGGTTGTTGTCGGCTCGGATGCGGTCCAGGAACAGAATCCCCGGCTCGGCAAAGTCATAGGCCGACTTCATGATGGTGTCCCACAGCTCACGCGCGGGCAAGATGCGGTAGACCCACAGGCCGTCTGCACGCTGGTGCGCACCTTGCTGCAACTGTTCCTGAACGGGCTGGGCCGCGTGCACAAGATCCCAAGAGGCGTCTTTTTGCACGGCCTGCATGAAATCGTCCGTCACCCCCACGGAAACATTGAAGTTATTCCAGCGGCCCGGTGTGCGCTTGGCGGTGATGAACTCCAGCACATCGGGGTGATCAATACGCAGCACGCCCATTTGCGCACCACGACGAGCGCCCGCGCTCTCCACGGTAGCGCAGGACTGGTCGAACACATTGATGTAGCTGCAAGGCCCTGAAGCTGTGGAGGCTGTCCCTTTGACACGCGCACCTTTGGGGCGAATGCGCGAAAAGTCGTACCCCACGCCACCGCCCCGGCGCATGGTCTCGGCCGCCTCGCGCAGCGCTTCGTAGATACCGGGGTAACCCTCGTCGTCCACACCCTGAATGCAGTCACCCACGGGCTGTACAAAGCAATTGATCAAGGTGGCCTGTATGCCCGAGCCGGCAGCGCTCATGATGCGTCCCGCCCCAATGGCGCCTGCATCCATATTGCGACGGAACTTGCGCTCAAACTCGGCCTGCAACGCGGGCTTTTCAACACTGGCCAAGGCCCGTGCCACCCGGTCATAGAGCTGCTCGACCGTGGTTTCGCCATTCTTGAGGTACTTTTCCTTGAGCACATCCACGCAAATAGGCTGTGCGGGCAGGTTTTGAAGGGTCAGCAAATCAGGAGAGATGGAGGTATTCATGGCACAAGCGCTTCAATACATTCAGGCCCACAGCCTACCCTAGCTTGAGCGTTCATGGTTTGTGTGCAGTCAAAAAAATGGATAATCCACCCGACTTCCGACACCCCCATGCCTTCCCAATTTTCTTATTTTCAGAACCTTGTCCTGGCAGCCATTTTTGCGGTTGTTTATTACCTTGCTTTCTGGATTCAGGTCCATGGGCTGGCCAGCTTTGACTTTGTACAAGGCGTCAGTCTTTTGTTCCTGCCCGCAGGCATCAAAATGCTTGCCATCGTGGTCGGCGGTGCCTGGGGTATTGGCGGGGTTTTTGTCACCTCGATGCTATTGAGCCGTTTTGTCTGGGGCGATCAGGGCTTTGCTTATGTCCTGCTGGCGCAGATCGTCTGGGCTGGTGTGCCGTACTTGACCTACCAGCTCCTCCAACGCCAGCTGCAAATCGATGAAATGCTCTTGTCACTCAAGGGCTCACATATAGCCACGATCGCTGTGGCGACTTCTCTGACATCCAGCCTGGCCGATCGCAGCTTCCGCTACGCGGCTGGAAAGCTCGAAGGCGAAATGTTCAACACCTCGGTCTGGGCCATGATACTGGGCGACGTCGGCGGCATCGTGGTGGTACTTTCGCTGGCAGTCTTGCTTGTGCAGCACCTTCGAAAATCACACGCCTGAGTGAGCCCCAGAGAAACAAAGTTTGCTTTGAAATCCGGGACAATATGGTTTCAAGCAGTTCATACCATGCAGATCAAAACACGCTCCTTCCTTCCCCTCCTCTTGGCCCTTGCCCTGGGCACCTTGGCCCCTCACTCCCCAGCTTTGGCAGCCAAACGCAAACCTGCCAAACCCGCAGCCCATAAAACGCAGAAAAAAGTTGCCGCTGCCGCCGCAACTGCATTACCAGCCCTGGCTGCAGAAACTGCGTTGGCTGCTAACGCGCCAGCACTGCCGGCCAAAGCATGGTTGCTGATGGACTACGACTCGGGCGAAGTGCTGGCTGCAGCCAATGCCGACGAGCCGCTGCCTCCGGCATCCCTGACCAAGATGATGACCAGCTACCTGGTCGAGCAATCTCTCAATTCCGGCAAACTCAAGGAAACCGACCTGGTCACGGTCAGTGAGAACGCCTGGTGCAGAGGCACCAGCGCGGAATCGTGCATGTACCTGCCCTTGGGCAGCCAGGCGACCGTCATCGACATCCTGCGCGGCATCATCATTCAATCGGGCAACGACGCCTCCAAAGCCATTGCCGAACACATCGCAGGCTCCGAAGCCGGTTTTGCCAAGCTCATGAACGCCGAAGCCCAACGCCTGGGCATGACGCGTACCCAATTCGTCAACCCCACAGGTCTGCCTGACCCGGCGCACAAAGCCTCTGCCCGCGACTTGGCCATTCTGGCGCGCGCCAGCATTCACGACAGCTCCAAGTACTACCCCCTCTACGCTGAGCGCGACTTCAAATTCAACGGTATCAAGCAAGGCAACCGCAATGCACTGCTCTACACCGACCCCACGGTAGACGGTCTCAAAACCGGACACACC
>JACCDK010084118.1_pt1 | contig 10369 bp, 6 predicted proteins | sample 7445871 | NCBI WGS metagenome assembly JACCDK01 (sample SAMN15323436, study PRJNA562643) | freshwater metagenome | isolation source: river surface water | place: USA:Blue River Watershed | collected 2017-08-15
CAAAGTACCTTTTTAACATCGGTATGACACCTTCAAAAGGACCATCATAGTTCTGAGCCCAACCACTATAATTAACCTTTAATGCCTCTTCACCTGTTCCGTATAAGATCTTTGCTAATACATCTTTAGATAATTTAGCGGGACTATCAGAAAGTTTAAATTTGTATTTTTTAGCGAGTGCGTTTAGCTGAGCGAAATGAAAAGAATCTTTATTGGAACCAAGCGGTGCTATTGCGCCGTTATCAATGGCAAGATTAAAATCTGGAATAACTAAATTTTCTGCAACTTCATACTGCACTCCCAAACCATTACAATCTGGGCAAGAGCCGTATGGAGAGTTGAAGCTAAACGTATTTGGAGAAGGCTCATCATACGAAATTCCCGACTCCGAACACATTAAGGTTTTACTCATTAATTCAGTTCGATCTTTATCCCAATCTAAAATCATCACTTGACCATTTCCCAACTTCAGTGCTAGCGTAAGTGAATCTCTTAGGCGATTTAAATCCTCCTCACTTACTTCGAATCGATCAATTACCAATTCGATATCGTGAATTTTGAAACGATCCACTTGCATCTTCGGCACTATATTCTCTACCACTCCATCCACACGAATTTTAGTATAACCTTGCTTGTGATATTGCTCAAAAAGCTCGCGATAGTGCCCTTTTCTACCTTTCACTAAAGGTGTTAAAATAGCGATTCGTTTACCATCATAATTAGAAAGAATGTGCTCTAATATTTGTTCTTCTGTAAAACGAATCATTTTCTTTCCTGTCACATACGAATAGGCCTCACCTGCGCGGGCATATAAAAGACGAAGGAAATCATAAATCTCTGTAACCGTTCCAACTGTTGAACGAGGATTCTTATTGGTTGTTTTTTGCTCAATGGCAATCACCGGACTTAAGCCACTAATTTGATCGACATCCGGACGTTCTAATCCGCCGATAAATTGACGAGCATAAGCTGAGAAACTTTCCATATATCTGCGCTGCCCTTCTGCAAATATGGTATCAAAAGCCAAAGAAGACTTTCCACTTCCACTCACACCGGTAATAACCACTAGTTTGTTACGTGGAATTTTAACTGAAATATTTTTTAGATTATGTTCACGCGCACCTTCGACAATCAGGAAAGGGATTTCAACTTCGGAAATAGGATTCTCCACTTTCGCATTTGCCAATTTCTTTGCCATTAGGGGTGTTTCTTTACACGTAATTAAAAGGACATCATTTCTTGTACCTTTTCAATTAAATCATCTACCGAAGGTTTACAAAAATAATCACCATCCGTTCCATAAGCACTTCTATGTGCCGCAGCAGAAAGACATTGCGCAGGTGCATCCAAATAGAAGAAGCCTTCTTGTTTTTCTATCACCTCCTGCATCATATAAGCAGTTGCTCCACCAGGAACGTCTTCGTCAAAGAATAGAACTCGATTTGTTTTTTGTAAAGATTTCAATATGTCATGATTCAAATCAAAAGGTAATAATGTTTGCACATCAATAACCTCTACTGAAACACCGAATTGCGCTAATTGTTCAGCAGCTTCTAAAGCAATTCGCACACTCGAACCATAGGTTACCACAGTAATATCAGAACCTTCATTCACGACTTCAATTTTTCCTAATGGAACTGTAAACTCAGAAAGATTACTTGGTAACTTTTCTTTCAAACGATATCCATTCAAACACTCAACTACGATACCAGGCTCATCACTCTTCAAAAGTGTGTTATACATACCCGCGGCTTGCGTCATGTTACGTGGCGTACAAACGTACATTCCACGTAAAGTCCCTAACATCATTTGCATTGGAGATCCTGTATGCCAAATACCCTCTAGTCGATGTCCACGCGTTCTGATAATTAACGGAGCACGTTGACCTCCCGCTGTACGATATTGCAAAGTAGCCACATCATCACTTAACGGCTGTAAACCATACAGTAAATAATCCAAATATTGAATCTCCGCTATCGGACGTAAACCACGTAATGACAATCCTATGGCTTGTCCCATAATGGTAGCTTCACGAATACCTGTATCAAAAATACGTTCAGCACCATGTTTCAATTGCAAGCCAGCAAAACCTTGGTTAACGTCTCCGATATAACCCACGTCTTCACCAAAGGCAACTACTAAAGGATTTTTACTAAATAACTGATCAAAGTATTGATTCAAAATTTCAAAGCCATTTAAGCTTTGTGCATCTTCTGCAAACACTGCCTTCTGTTCAGGAACCATCAATGCATTCTGCGGGGTTTCACTATGCAAATGCGTAGTGTAAAGCTTAGAAGAGGATTTTTTGTAATTATCAATGAATTGAGAAAGCATTACAAATTCGTTCGCTACACCATTTGCATTTACCATACGCATCACCTTCCGAGCGCTACTTAAAATATCTTTTCTAAATGGTTCGCGAATTGCCTTTAATGAATTTGTTTCTTGTTGAATAAAATACCCTAAAACAGAATGTTGTTCAAATGCAGCATATACATTTAACAATTCTATCATCTCAGTTTTGATAGGTTGCGCATAATTATTCCAAGCAGCCTGTTTTGCGTCTAAAACCTCTTTCTTCGCTTCTTCTTCTATTTGATTTAACGCTTCTTCACTTGCTAAAGCATTCGTCAACATCCATTCTTTCATTTTCACGATACCATCAAACTCACTTTCCCATTGTAAACGTTCTTTGGTTTTATAACGCTCATGCGACCCAGAAGTACTATGACCTTGCGGCTGCGTAACCTCTTCAATATGGAACAATACTGGGCGATGTTCATTACGAGCACGAGCCACACCATCTTGATAAGCTTCAATCAACGCAGGATAATCCCAGCCCTTTACTTTGTAAATTAAAATTCCATCACCAACTTCATTAATTTCAAAACCCGCCAATGCTTCGCTAATGCTTGCTTTGGTTGTTTGATATTTCTTTGGAACTGAGATGCCATAACCATCATCCCAAACATTCACAACTAATGGAACACGCATTACTGTGGCAGCATTTAATGTCTCCCAAAAATGCCCTTCAGAAGTTGATGCATCACCAATGGTAGCAAAGCAAACTTCGTTTCCATTAATGCTAAATGCAGTATTGCTATGTAAAGCTGTATTTTCTCTAAACAACTTAGAAGCTAGCGCAAGTCCTAATGCACGAGGCATTTGACCTGCTGTTGGAGAAGCATCTGCAGCAGTATTCTTTTGTTGAGTGAACGATTTCCAAGAGCCATCGTCGTTAATCAAACGTGTCGCAAAATGCGCATTCATTTGACGCCCTCCACTATTGGGCTCATTAGCAATATTCGTATCTGCATACAACTGTGAAAATAATTGCTGAACACTCACAAGTCCAGCCGCTAGCATAAAGGTTTGATCACGGTAATAACCACTACGCCAGTCACCATTTTGAAAGGCCTTTGACATAGCGATTTGCGGAATCTCCTTCCCATCACCAAAAATCCCAAATTTTGCCTTACCAGTTAATACCTCACGGCGTCCTAGTAATGACGCTTCACGACTAATGCACGCGAGTTTATAATCGTTCAAAACTTCTGCTACAAAATTATCCACTGTGTGTTCAGTTTTCAAATTCATAAAATGAGTATTTAATTGCCCTTAATGCTTAACACGCGATTAACAAAGCAACATTCAAAGGTACAAAATTTGATTCTAAATTTGAACCATAAAAGCAGGCATTAAACAAGCTTCTTTTCAGTTGGATTAATACTATGAAAAACTATTTTGCATTTTTTGCAGTCATTATAATGTTGGCATTTGCGCCAAATATCATGGCTCAGGAAAACGAACCAGTTCAAGTACAAATTGTCCAATCCAAAGCAGTCTTAACTTTGAATGAAGAGACCCATGATTTTGGCACGATTCCTGAAGGACCTAATGCAGCATGTGAATTTGAAGTGAAGAATACTGGAACGGAGCCTTTAGTTATTTATAGCGTAACCGCAAGTTGTGGTTGCACTGTTCCAACTTATTCAAAAGAACCTGTCATGCCTGGTCAAACTACAAAAATTAAAGTTCTTTATCGTACTATAGGCCGATTAGGTCCTTTTACCAAAAGTGTCAACATCTCTTCGAACGCGAGTAATGGTGAGTCGAAGATTATATACATTAAAGGGACTGTACAAAACAAGCAATAGCCTATTTGTTATTTACCTTTTCAACATTTTTTTTATATTTGCCTAATTCAAAAATTTTAAACTAAATCTAAACCATCATAACATGAAAAAACTAGCACTTTTACTTCTAGCTTCTGGATTATTCGTAATCAAGGCTAACGCACAAGCAGTTCCTGCTTCAGCTCCTGCAGCACAAACAGCTCCTGCAGAAAACCCTAATGCTCCAGACATTAAATTTGTAACTGATCAACACGACTTCGGTACTGTACCTGAAGGTCCTCAAGCTAAATATGATTTCGAATTCGAAAACACAGGAAAAGAGCCATTAATTCTTCAAAACGTACAAGCTTCTTGCGGTTGTACAACTCCTGAATGGCCTAAAAATCCAATCTTACCTGGTGAAAAAGCAAAAATCATCGCAATCTACAATACACAAGGTCGCCCTGGTGCTTTCACTAAAACAATTACTGTAACTTCAAATGCAAAATCACCTACAAAGGTTTTGACTATTCGTGGTACAGTTGAAGCGGCTCCAGCAACAACAGCTCCTGAAAAAGCTCCTAACATGATTAACACTCCGAACCCTTCAAACGGTCACTAATCATTATCTCATTAAAACAAAAAAGGCTCTTCGAAAGAAGGGCCTTTTTTAATTTTAGACGATTCAATTATTTACTCGATCATCATCGCCAACTCCAACCAACGCTCTTCCTTCTTCGTTAGATTTGTACTGATTTTTTCTAATTCAGCACCAACTGCTTGGATTTTATCGTAGTTGGTTTCATTGTTTAATATGGCACTAAGCTCCGTTTGCTTTGCCTGCAATTCCTGCATCTCCTGTTCTATCATTTCGTATTCACGCTGATCCTTGTAAGAAAGTTTCTTTTTTTCTTTAGGCTTTTCTATTACAGGCATAGCCGCCAATTCTTCTTTAATTCGAACGTTTTCTTCCTTACGTTTTTTGTCAGTATCTCGTTTAAAAACACGATACTCACTATAGTTTCCAGGAAAATCATTCACTACCCCATCGCCTTCAAAAATAAACAAGTGATCAACTAATTTATCCATGAAATAACGATCATGGGAAACCATCAAAATGCAACCTTCAAAATAGGTTAAGAAATTTTCCAAGACTTGCAAGGTTACCAAGTCAAGATCATTGGTTGGCTCATCAAGAATTAAAAAATTCGGATTCTGATAAAGTAAAGCCAGCATCTGCAAACGACGGCGCTCCCCCCCACTTAACTTCGAAACATAGGTATATTGCTTTTCTGGTTCGAACAAAAACAACTCTAAGAATTGTCCTGCACTTACCTTTGTACCATCTGCTAGCACAAAATGTTCTGCAATATTTTTAACGTATTCTATGACACGCATATCTTCCTTCAAGACTAAGCCTTTCTGATCGAAATAGCCTAAAACAACCGTTTCTCCTAGGTTGATTTTGCCAGAATCTGCTTCCTCTTTACCACTAATTAAATTTAAGAAAGTCGTCTTTCCTGTTCCATTCACACCAATAATTCCGATTCTTTCTTTACGTTTAAAGGTATAATCAAAGCCCGCTAATATTTTTCGCTCGCCATAATTCTTATACACCTTTTTCATTTCCAGCACCTTTCCACCAAGTCGAGTCATCTTCATATTCAACTCCAACTGCAAATCAGATTTACGTTTTAGGGCTTTCTGTTCTAAATCGTCGAAGGCTTCTGTTCTTGCTTTCGACTTTGTAGTACGGGCTTTCGGTTGTTTACGCACCCATTCTAATTCACGGCGATATAAATTCTTTAACTTGTCTTGTTCACTGGCTGCTGCCGTTATACGCGCTTCCTTCTTTTCTAGATAGTAAGCAAAATCGCCGTCATATTCGTAGATAGTATTATCGTCTAACTCGACAATTCGATTACAGACATTATCCATAAAGAATCGATCGTGGGTAACCAGTAATAAGGTTCTTGACTCATTATTTAAATAGTTCTCCAACCATTCAATCATCCCCATATCCAGGTGGTTGGTAGGCTCATCAAGTAATAGCAAACAATGTCCAGGATTGAGTTCCATTTCGATCAACGCCTTTGCTAAGGCAAGACGTTTTTTCTGACCTCCAGACAAGGTCCCAATCTTTTGATGTAGGAAGTTGATATTCAACTTCGACAAGATAGTTTCGATTTGGTTTTCGGTATCCCAAGCTTGTAAAAACTCAATTTTTTCAGCGGCTAAGTGAATCGCGTGTTCATCCTGTGTTTCTGCAGACAGCAACTCATTATATTGTTTGAGCGCTTTTACCTTATCATCATTATGATTGAAAACATTATCAATCGTTTTCTGATTCTCATCCCAAGCATTTTCTTGCTCTAAATAAATCAAGCGTATATCCCGATTCACGACCACTTTACCACTTTCAGAAAACTCTTTTCCTACTAATATTTTTAACAAAGTGCTTTTCCCTGCGCCATTCCGAGCAATTAAGGCAACCCGATCCCCTTCATTAATATGAAAGGTAATATTCTCAAAAAGAGGCTGAATACCATAACTTTTGGTAAGCGACTCAATACTTAAAAAATGCATTTAGCTTTTTAGTTTTGGTGCCAAACATTCTTAGTGAAAACACCCTTCACCTTACCTTGTAGCTGTTTACCTAACAAAGCTGAATTTTTAGACTTTGATTTTATGTCACTTTGCGAAAACAAAGTGTTGTATTGGCGATCAATAAGTGTTAAATCCACTTGCTGACCGACTTCAATCGAACTAATGGCTAGCCCAAGCAATTTGCGTGGATTATGACTCATTAATTCAACTATTTTATCATTCGATATTGCATTGTCGAAAGCCGTAATTAGGGCCGATAGACAAGTTTCTAAATTTATACTTCCTGTTGAAGCATAGGCAAATTCCACGGCCTTTTCTTCAATAGCTCGAGGCGTGTGACCTGAGCTAATCACTGAAATCGTTCCATCTAAAACGGCTTGCTTCATAGATTCCACCTGTTCCTTGTCCCGTAATGGTGGGAATAGTTTACAATTAGAATCAAACTCTGTCAACGACTCATCATTTAAAAGTAAGTAAAGACTAGATATACCCGCACTTACCTTTAAACCACTATTTATTGCTTCTTTTACTTGATTTAAACTTTCCTTGGTGGTGCAGTTTAAGAAATGAATTCGTGAATCAGCATATTTGCACAACTCGATATCTCTCTTCACCGCTAAATGTTCTGCTAAGGCAGGAATTCCTTTTAATCCAAGCGTTACATGCACTTTTCCTTCGTGCATCATTCCTCCGTTAGATAAAGAAGGCGTATCAGGTTGTTGCAACAAGATTCCATCAAACGCTTTTACGTACTGTAAGGCACGTAACAGTAGGCCTTCATTTGCTAGTCCTTTGCTTGCATCCGCAAATCCAAGGGCTCCGGCAGCATGCATATCGTACAGCTCGGCCATTTGTTCTCCCTTTATTTGCTTTGAAATAGCGCCTAAAACAGAAAAATGAATGTCTTGATTTTGATTGGAAACAAACTCAACGCCCGATTTATTATCAATTGCAGGCGAGGTAGAAGGTAATACCACCAAATGACTATAACCGCCTGCTAAAGCAGCTTTGCTAGCGGAGCGAAAATCCTCACGATCCTCTTTGCCAGGCTCACCTACCCAAGTTCCAATATCTACAAAAGAAGGCATCAGAAGCAAATCTTTGCCCTCTACTAGCTGATGTTTATCGTTAGGAATTGAATTTTCGATGGCGGAAATAATACCATCAATTACTAGAACATCCTTCACTTGATTGTTGAAGGAAGAGCGTGGGTCGCAAACAGTTACCTGTCGAAAGAGAAGAGAACTCATATCGAAAAACAAAGTTAAACAATTTTATGGAAAGCTTAAATTTGTGGAGCTACATTATTATGAATAAGAAGAAAAAAAATACACTAAGCCAAGAAATGGCTAATAATCAGCAGCCAAATTCATCTAACAAAGAGGTGTTTGAAGCTATTTATAAGAAAAATTGGTTTTTAGCATTGCTAATTTTTATCGCAAGCTTTGGAATGTACGCCAATAGCATTTCAAACGACTATGCTTTAGATGACATCATGGTTTATACCGGCAATAAGCTGGTTCAATCTGGAATGGATGGAATGTCTGAGTTATGGTCGAAGGACTTCTTATACGGCTATCGTGGATTTCAAAGCTTGGACTTGGCAGGAAGTCGTTGGCGTCCGCTCAGTTTGATCAGCTTCGCCATTGATGTAGAACTCTGGGGCAACAACCCACATTGGAGTCATTTTATGAACGTTTTATTATTTGCAATTTGTTGTGTATTGCTGTTTTACTTCTTGAGTACGCAATTATTTCCTAAATACAAATTAGGTGCTTTTTTCGCAGTTCTAATTTTTGCCGCTTTACCAATACATACAGAAGTCGTGGCCAACATTAAATCACGGGACGAAATTCTTTGTTTTTTCTTTCTAATTATTGGCTTGATTTCCATATTCAAATGGGATAATATAAAAGGAAAATTACTCTTTGTGGTTTGTATATTTTTATCCTTATTAGCTAAAGAAAACGCGGTTCCATTACTAGCAGGATTGCCTTTGCTGCTCTATTATTTCAAAGATCAACATTACAAGAAAATAGCATTTGAAACAGGCCTACTACTAGCAGTTATAGGCTTTTATCTATTTCTTCGACTACAAATTATTCCTATGGGAAAATTGGAAGCGAGTAAAGAAATTTTAAATAACCCTTTTATGCATGCTAATGCGATGCAGGCTTTCGCAACGAAAGTTTACCTACTAGCCTATTCCATTGTAATTATGTTGATCCCTTTTAAGTTATCACATGATTATTCCTTTCAACATTTCTCCTATTTAGATTTAAGTTCAACTTGGTTTATCATTAGCTTCATTTTCCTAACAAGCATTAGTGTGTGGTCCTTACTGAAATTAAAGAACAAAAATCTTTATGCCTTAGGCTGGGGTATTTTCATAATCCTTTATTCCATCAGCACTAATTTTGTGATTGAAATAGGTACTCCCTTAGCGGAGCGCCTTTTATTTCTTCCAAGTATTGCCTTATGTTTTATAATCATTGCGATTTATAAAAAAATGGATGAAACTAAATTCCAGAAGCCATTCCAAGTTATTTTAATTGTCGTGTTTTGCATTTATGGATTACTTACGTTTCAGAGAAATCAGGATTGGAAAAACGATGACACCTTATCCTTAGCAGATTATCCCAAATGCCCAAAATCTATTCGATTGGCGAATCGTGTAGCGACAGCTTATATCAACATGAGTGCAGATAGTTCACTAAGCGCTTCTAAGAAAAAGGAGTTGTTGAATCGAAGTATTGCTATTTGTAAAAAGGCATTAGCCGTTCATCCGAATTACAATGATATGCTTTCCAATATAGGTGTAGCTTACTCTCGTATGGACAGTCTAGATATTTGTGAAAGCTATTGGAAGAATTTTGAACGAGTTGATCCAGGAAATCCAAAACTGGTAGAACTACATCATTTCTTGTTTGTTCGGATGTATAATAAAGGATTGATGTACGGCAGTATAAAGCCTGATTCAGCTTACTATTGGTTTAACAGAGCACTTCCCTACGCTAAGGCAGAGGCCGATGCTAATTTTTGGTATGATTATGCAGGTGCGAATTATATGTTAGGTCATTTCAAAGAAGCCGCTGATGGTTTTGCAAAAACCTTAAAATTGAATCCAGCAAAAAAAGAGGCGGAGATGGGCTTAATGGCCGCATCAGAAAAAGCCGGGATTCCTCTAAAGTAATTTGGTCATCACGCGGTGGGGTATCCCCACTTCTAGAAACTCTTCACCTACAACGGTGTAATTGCTTTTTTGATAGAAAGGAATCGCATAGGAACGTGCATGCATAGTAATTTCTATACCCGAATGCGATTTAACCCAAGTTTCGATTGAAGACAACAAAACGGTTCCCCAATTTTTTTGTTGAAAATCAGGATGCACCGCCATTTGACGCAAGCGATAAATTGGATGCAAATCCTCCAGACAACAACAAGCTATCAAAGCTTCACTATCCTTTTCCCGTAGCGCAAACAAATTAAAGCCTTTATCCTTTAATAAATCCGACTCATAATAAGTCAAGCCTAATGGCTTTCTTAAAACTAAAAAACGGAGCTGTACCATTTCTTGATACAACTCCGTTCCATATTCAATTTGAATAAACCTATAATTAGTTTGCATTCTTAGGATAAACCTTTGC
>JACCDK011685990.1_pt1 | contig 10367 bp, 9 predicted proteins | sample 7445871 | NCBI WGS metagenome assembly JACCDK01 (sample SAMN15323436, study PRJNA562643) | freshwater metagenome | isolation source: river surface water | place: USA:Blue River Watershed | collected 2017-08-15
CATCGCCTCTTATTAGTTCAAAGGGCTATTTTTAGTTGGTTTACCACTATGTATTCGATTGTATTTTTTATGGATTCGTAAAAAATAATCGCCAATTATCTTATTCATCATTTTAAAACTTAACCAAATCGTTTTGAAAACAGTAAGTACTTTTTGTTGTCTATTATTATCGATTACTTTTTTTGGCCAAGATATTTTTGCGCCCCTAAAGGAGCGCAAACAAATTTTTGCTCATCCCATTTCCAAAACATTGAAAGTGGATGGACACCTAGATGAGCCCGAGTGGAATTTAGCCAAGCCAGTTTTTTTAGAATTTCAAGTGGAACCTTTTCAGGGGAATCAGGCAAATTTTAAGACCTCTATCCGACTTCTGTCTAGTCCAAATTTTCTTTACGTGGCGGCTATTAATTATGATACCGTTGGTAAGAATAAGTTTCGGGCACCTAACTTGAAAAGAGATTATAATTTCAGTGAAAACGATTTACTCGGTATCGCTTTTGATGCCTTTAATGATCAACGAAATGCACTTGTAATTCAATCCAATGCTTATGGTGTTCAGCGCGATTTGCTTGCTTTTGACGACATGTTTTATGACGTTGATTGGGATGGGTTGTATCGGGTACGAACACATCAGTCCGACTCTGCCTGGGTGGCAGAATTTGCCATTCCTTGGCAAACCTTACGTTATCCGAAGGTGAAAGCGGGCGAAGCACAAGATTGGGGAATTAATTTTTTTAGAGTACGTAGAACATCAAACGAAGTAAGTACCTGGTCGCCTCATCCAAGAGCGTTTAGTGCCTTGCGCATGGAGTATGCGGGTCAACTGAAGCAAATTACACCACCTCCACCATCCATTACCAATATTCGATTTGTTCCATATTATTTGTTCTCAAATTCCAATAAAGAGGGTACTGAAATAGGAACTGGATCATCCCAATCGAGTAAAATGGGAGGAGAAATCAAATGGGCATTAAATAATAACAATATTTTAGATTTAACGTTTAATACCGACTTTGCCCAGGCTGATATCGACCGGCAAGTTAATAATACCACCCGTTTTTCTGTTTTTTTTCCTGAAAGGCGACAATTTTTCCTAGAAAATGCCACTTTGTTTTCAGCTGGTTTAGCTCCAATTGATGAGGTGGTCGGTGGTTCCATGTACATTCGTCCGTTTTTTAGCCGAACCATTGGTTTAGACAAAGATGTAAATCCGGTTGCCATCACAGCGGGTGCAAGATATGTGCACCGATCCGATAAAAGCAATTTTGGGGCTATTCTAATGCGCCAAGGAGCAAGTGATGGATATGATTTTACCAATTTTGGCGTAGGACGTTTCTCCAGAAACTTTGGAAAACAAAATAGAATCGGCGGAATTGTTACTACACGCCAGAATCCAGATTACAACGATAATACTTTTGCTTTAGACGCTTTCGTGCGTTTTTCCACCAAATTGTCGTATTCTGGTATGATTTCCAATTCGAGCAATGGTAAAGACCAACAACAAGGTTGGGCACAGTACAATCAATTACTTTACCGCTCGAATCAACTCACCTTATATTGGACGCAGACCTACGTAGATCAAAACTACAAGCCTGCCATGGGCTTTGTCTCTAGGACCAATATTCTTTCCAATAGTCAAGGTATTTCCTACAACCTCCGAAAACCATGGTATCCTACTTGGTTGAGAAGTATAGAACCAGGGGTATTTACAGAGTATTATCATAGTTTAACAAGTAATCGTTTGGTTGAACGGACCATATTAGTAGCGCCATTCTGGGGGAATTTACAAAATGGTGGAATCGTGGGAATGTACGGGGTATTTAATTACCAATTCTTAGAGGCAGATTTCACTCCATTAAATATCAAAATTGCACCCGGAAGATATGATTTCTTCCGACAAGGATTTTATTTATCTAGCGATCAAAGCAAGAAGTATTCTGCTTTTTTCAATGCTGATATAGGTAATTTCTTTGATGGCAAATCAAACTTATACACCCTAAAAACCAATATTGCCCCTATACCACACGTTAATTTCGGGTTCTCTCTAGAAAGAAATGAATTGAGAAATTTAGGTGCATTGAAGCAATCGAAGGATGTAAATCTTTGGATGTTGGAAAGTCGACTAGCCTTAAATCCACGCTTACAACTCATAAGTTTTTATCAACAAAATAGTCTAAATGACTTACGTGCACTAAATTTGCGTTTGTCTTGGGAGTATCAGCCCTTATCATTTGTGTATCTGGTATTTAATAAGACTGACTACCTCGGAGACGATCTTACACTTCAAAAACAAAAGGCCTTTTTGGCTAAGCTATCTTATTTAAAACAATTTTGATATGAACATCGAGTTACGTTCAGACACATTTACGCTTCCCACTCCGGAAATGAAAGAAGCGATGTTTAATGCTCCGCTCGGAGATGATGTATTTAATGAAGACCCAACAGTAAGAGCACTGGAGGTAAAGTTGGCCAACATGTTTGGGATGGAAGATGCCATTTTTGCAGCTTCTGGTACCATGACCAATCAAATTGCACTTTCCACGCACCTAAGCAAGGGGCAGGAAGTAATTTGTGATGCCCTTTCTCACATTTATTTTTATGAAGGAGGTGGAATCATGGCCAATTCAGGGGCCTCTACCAAATTATTGCCAGGCAATTTAGGTCGAATTTCAGTTGAGCAAATCAAAGAAGCCATTTCTCCTGATGATATTCATTTTTGTGAGTCGGCACTTGTTAGTTTAGAAAACTCCATGAACAAAGGCGGCGGAAGTGTGTACACTACCGAATCTTTGGAAGCAATATCTGCGTTTTGTAAGTCAATCAAGATGCCTTTGCACCTCGACGGTGCAAGAATTTTTAATGCCATGGTGGCCACAGGTCAAACGCCACAGCAATATGGCAAATGGTTTGATACCATTTCAGTTTGTTTGTCGAAAGGATTAGGCGCACCAATAGGTTCAGTTTTATTGGGTACCAATGCGTTCATTAAAAAAGCCAAGCGAGTACGTAAACGCATGGGCGGTGGTTGGCGACAAGCCGGAATGCTTGCTGCTGCGGGTATTTATGCACTCGACCACCATGTAGATCGTTTGAGCATTGACCACGACCGTGCAAAGAAAATAGGAGAGTTCTGCAAATCCTTATCGTGGGTTAAAAATGTACTGCCTGTAGAAACAAACATTGTAATTGTGGAACTGAAAGACCATTTGCATGCACCTACGGTAATGGATGAGTTGAAATCTAAAGGCATTATGTGTAATTATTTTGGTTTGCATTCCTTACGCTTTGTGACTCATTTAGATTTTAATGACGAACATTTGGAAGCTTTCATGCGCATCTTGAAAGAGTAAATTATCAGAAAGGTCTGCTTTATCAAATAAAAAAGATGGAAAGGAAGGCATTTAAAATGTTTTTACTCCCAGGTTTTGAGGAGGAATACAAAAGAAGGCACGATGAAATTTGGCCAGAACTTTCGGCTTATTTGAAAACCTTTGGAATTGCCAACTATTCCATCTTTTTAGATGAAGAAACCTTAACCCTCTTTGCCTATTTGGAAGCTCCAAGCTTATCAGCACTTAATGACGTCCCGAATCATCCCATCATGTCCAAATGGTGGAGCTACATGAAGGATATCATGCTGACGAACGAAGACTATTCGCCTGTAAGCGTTGATCTTCCATCGGTATTTTATATGCCATGAAGAAATTACTCATTATTGCCCTCTTATTCCTTTCCCAAGTTTCTATTGCTCAGCTTAATAAGAAACAGATTTTAGCCAAAATGCACGCTACAAAGGCCTATTTTCAACAGAAATGGCCCGATGTTGGAAAGGTTATCGTTAGTCCAGATCGTACTAGGCCCAGTAATATTTGGACCCGCGCCGTATTTTATGAAGGACTCATAGAGCTCTATAAGCTTGACCCTTTGGAATCGGATTTGAAATACATGTTGGATTGGGGGAATTTCCATAAATGGGGATTGCGTGATGGGCAAATAAATACTCGAAATGCAGACAATCAGGCATGTGGCCAAGTTTATATTGATTTGTTTTTGATGGGCAACGGTGATTCCTCACTCATTCTACCTATTAAACAGAATATAGATAATATGTTGCTTTCAAGCAAAGCAGACGATTGGTCGTGGGTAGACTGCTTACAAATGAGTATGCCAGTTTTTGCCCGGTTAGGCAGGCTATACAAAGATAATCGCTATTGGGAAAAAATGTATGATTTATATGCATTTACTCGTAACAAACACGGGATAAATGGTTTGTATGACCCAGCCGAGCGCCTTTGGTATAGAGATAAAGATTTTATACCCCCATATAAAGAACCGAATGGTGAAAAATGTTTTTGGTCTCGTGGGAATGCTTGGGTTTTCGCAGCTTTAGTAAGAACACTTGAGCAAATGGATGAAAACAGCCCACATAGAGTAGAATATGTTAGCATGTTTCAAGAAATGGCAGCTGCATTATTACCGTTGCAACGAAAAGATGGCTTTTGGAATGTAAGTTTAAAGGATGAAACCAATTTTGGTGGACCCGAACTGACAGGAACAGCGCTTTTTGCCTACGGCTTTGCATATGGTATTCGTACGGGTTTGCTTCCAAAGAAAAGGTATGATGTTCCATTAAAGAAATCTATTAAGGCCATGTTAGCTTGTGTTCATCCCAATGGCTTCTTAGGATTTGTTCAAGGAACTGGTAAAGAGCCTAAAGATTCTCAGCCTGTAACCTACACTTCAGTGCCAAATTTTGAAGATTTTGGAGTGGGTTGCTTCCTTTTAGCATGTAAAGAATATGTTTTAACCTATTTTTAGTGTCTTTTTTCAAAAAATGGTACATTTTTTATATTTTTTTTACAAAAATTAAAAAAAAATTTATATAGATTTACCCAATCAATACACTAAACATGAAAAAAATATTACTTGGTGCTGTGGTTGGTGGTGTCATTATTTTTATTTGGCAGGCTGTTTCTCAAATGGCCTTGAATTTGCATGAGCCTGGACAGCGGTATACTGCTAAACAAGATTCAATTCTAAATGTTTTATCTAAAACGCTAAAAGATGGAGGTGGTTATATGCTTCCTAGGCCAGAGAATACCTCTTCAATCGAGGAGGTTGAACAATTTACCAAACAGATTCAAGGAAAACCCTGGGCAAGAGTTATCTATTACCCGTCCTACAACATGAATATGATCGAAAGCATGGGTAGGGGATTGGCCACCAATATTTTAATTGTGTTTTTGTTTTTGACTTTAGTAAATCGATTTAAGCATAAAAAATTTACACCTATTTTTATCAGTTCCTTATTTGTTGGAATCATTAGTTTTTCAAATACGTTTTACACGAATCACCTCTGGTACCCTTCTTATGAGATTCGAGCAGATTTTATAGATGCAATTGTTTCTTGGGGGCTTTGCGGAATTTGGCTCGGATTACTGATGAGAGAAAGAAGAAGATATTAAAAAAGGGGCCTAAGCCCCTTTTCTTTTATTGCGCCACACTGATTAATAAATTTCGATATTCAACAGGTCCGTGGTCGCCCTGAATCATAATTGGGCCATCTTCCTCTTCGTTTGAGTCTAAAGCACCACCTGTAATTCCTGGTATTTCAGCCTTATAAATTACTGTTTCACCATTTAAAACCACCGTAACAATTCTGCCTACTAGCGTAATGTCGTACGTTTGCCACTCACCTGGTCTTTTTACGGGAAGTGTCAATGGTTTAATAAATCCATACAATGCACCCATTTGATCCTTAGCAGGTTCCATGCCGTAGCTGTCTGCTACTTGTACCTCGTAACGACCCCTTAAATACAAACCCGAATTACTTTCTGCCGGATAGCGAACCTCGGCATGTAATTTAAAATCCTTGAATTTTTGGGTAGTTTTGATATTTGAACCTGATTTTGGACTTTTTAAAATTCCATTTTCATTGATCCATTGGTTTTCTTTACCTAAAATTTCCCATCCACTTAAGTCTTTTGGATTGATTAATGAAACAGGCTTACTCCACTTTGGTTCTTGTGTATTAATAAGACTTGGAGCTCTTTTACCCGTAAATGGCAGGGTTTCTCCCATTGGACTAACAATAGTACCTTTAATGGTATTTCCTTCAATAGTTCCTTCGAATTTTAAGTCATTTGAACTGTTCTCCCATTGTGGTGGAATGTTGAAGGAAACTTTGTTCTCTTGCACATTGATGATTGAAATAGGTCGCGCACTACCACCAGTGCCTACAAAATGTCCAACAAAGGTTTTTAGTCCTGAATGCGTAATTTCTAACCAAGAAGGTCTTTCACCACCTTTGGTGCTAAGGGTTAAGTCCCAACGTCCTTCAATTTCTTTGGCAGCATAACGGTGCTGCGCTTGGGTACTCAAAGAGGCAATCGCGAAAATTGCTAATAAGATTTGTTTTTTCATGTTAAAATTATCCTAAATTGCATTTAAAAATTACTATTTAAAGTTTTGAATTACAATATATGTCTAATTTGCCAATCTTCGATTTAATCATTATCATTATTTATGTGTTTGCGATGGTTGGTATCGGAATTTATTTCTCCAGAAAAGAGAAATCTGCTGAACAATTTACCAAAGCATCTGGTAGTATTCCGGGTTGGGCCTTGGGATTGAGCTTTTATGCGACTTTCCTAAGTGCTATCACCTTTTTGGGAGACCCAGGCAAATCTTTTGCTTCTAATTGGAATCCATTTGTTTTTAGTTTGTCCATTCCATTTGCTGCCATAATTGCAACCCGGTTTTTTGTACCATTTTTTAGAAAATCCGGAGAAATAAGTGCTTATACGCATTTGGAACACCGCTTTGGGGCATGGGCCAGAACCTATGCCATGATTTGCTTTGTTATGACTCAACTGGCTCGTATGGGTACTATTTTTTATGGAATCGCCCTTACAATGAACGCTTTGTTGGGTATTAGTATGCCTTTGATTATTGTAGTGGTAGGAGCTTCCATTATCCTTTATACGGTTTTAGGCGGTATGCAGGCGGTTATTTGGACGGAGGTCATTCAGGCCATCATTAAAACCATTGGTGCATTTATCATTTTATGGATTATTTTACAACAGGTATCATTACCAAATATTATTCAGTCGGCCCAAGTAGAGGATAAATTCAGTTTAGGAAATTGGGCGCTCGATTTTTCAACGAATTCGGTATGGGTAGTTTTCTTTTATGGATTTTTTATCAACTTAACTAATTTTGGTATTGACCAAAATTATATTCAGCGTTATCACGCCGCCAAAGACCAGCAAGGAGCCGCCAAAAGCATTTGGCTTTGTGCCATGTATTATGTGCCAGTTTCTGCTTTGTTTTTCTTTTTAGGCACCGCTTTATTTGTTTTTTATCAAGCGAATCCAACTTTGTTGAATGGTTTAAAGGAGCAAGTTGCCGTAGCAAAACAAATCCCTCTGGAAACTCTTAAAGTATCCGATTATGGGGATCAGGTTTTACCTTTTTTTATGAAAACGCAGATTCCTAAAGGTATTTTGGGGATTATCCTTGCTGCATTACTTTCTGCTGCTATGAGTACCATTAGTAGTGGCATGAACAGCTCGAGCACTGTTTTCTTGAAAGATATTTATTTGCGTTACATTGATGCCCATGCAGATGCTAAGAAGCAGTTGCGTTTATTACACCTTGGTACCGTTGGAATGGGAATTTTGGGAATTTCATTTGGTATTGGGATGATTGGTGTGAAAAGTCTTTTAGATGCTTGGTGGAAGTTGTCGGGATTGTTTGCTAGTGGTATGCTGGGTATTTTCTTATTGGGATTATTGGTTAAAAAGATCAATTCAAAACAAGCCATGCTAGCCACTTTAATGGGTTTAATATTTGTACTACTTATCACATTTAAAAGTAGTTTTCCGATTCTTGCGACTTTACCTATTGATTCCAAACTGGCCATTGTTATAGGTACGCTTACCATTTTATTGGTTGGATTTATTTTTTCAAAAGTCAATGCTAGATCGAATGAATAGGAAAGACAATTTGCCCGCAGGATTTATACCTGTCATGATTACTCCATTTCATGAAGATGGATCAATTGATTATGGGACATTACAACACCTGGTTGATTTTTATATATCGGCTGGGTCAGCGGGGTTGTTTGCCAATTGCCTTTCAAGTGAAATGTTTGAGTTATCGGAAAAAGAACGCCTTGAATTGGTTGAACACGTGATACGATTTACGGATGGTCGTGTACCTGTAGTAGCAACAGGTAGTTTTGGCGCTAGCTTGGGTGAAATGGCCGATTTTAGCAAAAAGATATACGATTTGGGTGTGGATGCAGTTATTCTTTTAAGCAATGTTTTTGCAACTCAGGATGAATCGGAAGAACAATTTTTTGAACGTTTTGAACAATTTTGTGTCTTAACTCCCGGTATTCCATTGGGCTTATATGAATGTCCTGTTCCGTATAAGAGAATACTAAGTCCTGATTTATTGGCTAAAGTGGTTCGTACGGGTAGGCTTGTTTACCATAAAGACACCTGTTTAAACCTTTCAGAAATTCAGGCTAAATTGAAAAACGTAGGAGATGTTCGGTTTGGATTATATGATGCTTACATGCCACATGCCAGAGAGCCGTTAGAAGCAGGGGCAAGGGGCTTGTCTTGTATTCAGGGCAATTATTTTCCTGAATTGATTGTACGATTTTGTGATTGGATGGCTTCTGGGGCACATCCTGAAAAAGTTGAACAGATACAACAATTCTTTACCAAACATATGGAGTTAATGCACGAAGCCTACCCAATTGCAGCAAAATATGTATTACAAAAAAGCGGATTGCAGATTTCATTAACTACTCGAAGATTGGTAGGTGAACTTTCTGAAAATCAGAAGATTGAATTAGATAATTTATGGAATGAAGCCCAGCAATTGCTGGAACAAATGATAGAAAGATGAAAAAGTTATATATAATAGTACTTGTGTTACAGGTAGGGGTAGCGACCGCCCAAAGCGGATTGAAGCAGCGGGCCTATTTGGTGAAACAAATGACAAATATTGGCGATCCAATTTTTGAAAATTTGAGTCAATCAACACTTAAGCAAAACATGCCCATTGAAAAAAACGATGGGTATCAGAAAACGCATAATTCGACGTACTTAGAGGGATTTGCTCGTATGCTTTCAGGAATGGCTCCTTGGTTGGAATTGGGCCCGGATGATACAGCAGAGGGTAAATTGCGTAAAAAATATATTGATTTGGCATTAAAAGGGATTAAAAATGGGACTGATCCGGGGAATCCTGATTATTTAAATTTTCATATAACCGGACAATCGTTGGTAGATGCTGCTTTTTTGTCTCAGGCATTGTTGCGTGCCCCTACGCAGTTATTAGCAAAATTAGATGAGCCGACCAAGAATAATTTAGTGGCTGCCCTAAAACTTACAAGAAATACCAAACCTCCACAAAACAATTGGTTGCTGTTTGTAGCTACCGTAGAAACTTGTATTTATGAACTTACGGGTAGTTGCGATATGGCTCGTGTAGAAAATGCCATACAAAAACACATGGAATGGTATAAAGGAGATGGTGTTTATGGCGATGGACCAAGTTTCCATTTTGATTATTACAATAGTTTCGTAATTCATCCGATGTTATATGAGGTCTTGGTATATTTAAAGCAAAAGCAATTACCAGCACCACTTTCGCTAGAGGTTCAAACAAAGCGCATGGTGCGCTATGCCGAATTGTTGGAACGCATGGTGTCTCCTGAGGCAACCTACCCAATTACGGGTCGGTCTTTGGCATATCGATTTGGAAATATGCAAGCCTTAGCCTTGGTGGCCCAAAAGAAACTATTACCAAGCTATGTAAGCGAAGGGCAAGTTAGAACAATGTTTTATCAAATGGTTAAACGTCAAATTGAGGCTCCAAATACGTTTGATGCCAATGGTTGGTTGAAGATAGGGCTATCGGGGCATCAGCCCAATATTGGGGAAAATTATATTTCTACAGGAAGTTTGTATTTATGTTCGGAAGCTTTTTTAATTTTGGGATTACCTGCAACGGATTCTTTTTGGCAAAGTAAGGACGAAGATTGGACCTCCAAAAAAGTGTACAAGGGTCAGATGGTGCCAATAGACCATGCAATAAAAGACTAACACTTCAACAACATGAAAAAATTATTGCTTTTGGCACTACAATGTGTCGTGTTTACTACGTTTTCTTATTCGAAAAATGAAATTAAAGCTTGGGAACAACAGGCTAAGCGAGTAAAAATAATCAGGGACAAATGGGGTATTCCGCACATTTATGGTAAAACAGATGCCGATTGTGTATTTGGCTTGATGTATGCCCAATGCGAAGATGATTTCCAACGAGTTGAAATGAATTATATCACGATG
>JACCDK010757734.1_pt1 | contig 10365 bp, 8 predicted proteins | sample 7445871 | NCBI WGS metagenome assembly JACCDK01 (sample SAMN15323436, study PRJNA562643) | freshwater metagenome | isolation source: river surface water | place: USA:Blue River Watershed | collected 2017-08-15
GTACCTTGTTGCCACAAGCTCTCGATGAGATCGAGGCAATCTCAAAGGGTGTTGGTGTTGAAGGTGTAATGACAGGTTTCCGCGATCTTGATAAGTTAACAAATGGTCTGCATCCAGGCAACATGATTGTTCTTGCTGCACGTCCTGCGGTCGGTAAATCAACACTTGGTTTAGATATCGCGCGTCAAGCATCTTTTTACGATGGAAAAACATCAGTTATCTTCTCACTAGAAATGTCGCGCTCTGAAATTACGATGCGTATGTTGTCATCTGAAGCAAAAGTTGGTTTAAATAATATTCGATCTGGTGCACTCTCAGATGAAGAGTGGTCACGTCTAGCGCGACGCATGGGCGAAATTTCAAATGCACCTCTATTTATTGATGATTCACCAAATCTATCAATGATGGAGATTCGCGCTAAGGCCCGTCGCCTAAAGCAGCGCCACGACTTAAAACTCATTGTTATTGACTACTTACAGCTGATGACATCAGGTAAGCGCGTCGAAAACCGTCAGCAGGAAGTTTCTGAATTCTCTCGCCACTTAAAGTTAATGGCTAAAGAGCTAGATGTTCCGGTAATTGCAATCTCACAGCTAAACCGTGGACCTGAACAACGCTCTGATAAGAAGCCAATGCTCTCCGACCTACGTGAATCTGGTTCGATTGAACAAGATGCAGATGTTGTTATCTTGTTGCACCGCGATGATCTATATGACCCGCAGAGTCGTTCCGGCGAAGCAGATCTAATTGTGGCTAAGCACCGTAATGGTCCAACACGCACGATTACAGTTTCAGCTCAACTTCATATTGCGCGCTTTGTTGATATGCCAGTTAATAGCGGAATGCAAGATTTCACACAGCAACGCGATCCCGAAGAAGGATAGTTAGAAAGCTATTTAGTAGCGCTCCTTGCGCGATCTGCCATATAAATTCCGGCGATCACAATCACGCCACCAATTAATTGAATGGTGGTCCAAGATTCCCCGAACCACAACCATGCCACGATTCCAGCAAAGATCGGTTCTAATAAACCAAATGCACTGGTAGTTGTTGCGGATAAATTGCGCAGACCATTCATAACGCAAAGGTATGGAAATACCGTACCGATAAATACAACGTAGAGAATTAAAACCCAGCCAGGCGCGCTATATCCTTCAAGGGCACCCTCTAATTGAACTTGAACGGTAAAGACTTCAAAGGGGAAGGTCCAGATCGGCATAATTAACGACCAGGTAAGTGCGGCAAAACCAAAGCCCCACATGGTGGTTGATTGATTATCACGACGCTCAGTCATTCCTTCGCCGGCTAAGAAGAAGAAGGCAACTGCAAAGGCCGATGCAAGGGCTGCAATCACACCGATGCCATCGAGGGTTAAGCCATTCCAAACTTGAGCTACGAAAGCTAATCCAAGTAGCGCCAAGAAGAGAGCCACCCACATCTCATTTGGCACATGCTTCTTACGCACATAACGCAGGTAAAGCACGATCCAAACTGGGGCAGTGAATTCAATAAGCAGAGCAATGCTGACGTGCATGCGCGAAATAGCTAGAAAATAGGTGCCATTTACTGCGGCGATACCAAAAGCCCCTAAGGCAGCTAGTCGCGGAAGTTCGCGCTTGGTAACGCGCAAAGTTTTAGGTGCCCGCCAAGCAACTAAGGCAGCGAGAATTAAAAAGGTGCAGATCGAGCGAACTTGGGCCAAGCGCCAAGCTGAGATGTGATCATTTAAGAGCAGCTTGGATGAGATGCCATTGGATGCAAACATGATGGCAGCAAGAGTCAAGAGAATCTCGCTACGACGTCGTTTAAGCATCTACAGATCCAGACATCTAGCAAGGGTAACTGATCGGTTACCCAAATACCTTACTTAGAAGGCGGCGTCTGAGATATTCATGATCGAATTATCGGTTGCTTCGACAATCTTGCGATCCGCAGTGATGTGTGGCAAATAGTTCGATACGAAGAATTTAGCTGATGCAATCTTGCCGTTATAGAACTCAAGATCTTTACCTGCATTTGGAATCTTCTCGAGCGCAATATCTGCTTGGCGCAATAGCAACCATGCGGTAATGATGTCGCCGACTGCCATTAAGCAACGTGAAGTATTTAAACCAACAGTATAAATCTTCTCGGCTTCGGTCTGTGATTCCATTGCGTGACCAACTAGGGTTGCAATGATTGCATTTAAATCACCAAGTGCTTTTAAGAGCGCGCCCTTTTCAGCCGCATGTGCGCCACCGGTTTCTGCGAATGCTTGAATCTCTTTTCCAAGGAGACCAATTGCGCGGCCGCCATCTTTAACAATTTTACGGAAGAAGAAATCAAGACCTTGGATAGCTGTTGTACCTTCATACAAAGTATCGATCTTGGCATCGCGAACATATTGTTCAAGCGGCCAATCTTGAGTAAATCCACTACCACCAAATGTTTGAAGTGATTCGGTACCCAGAAGAGTCCAAGACTTTTCGCTACCGAAGCCCTTAACTACTGGTAGCAAGAGGTCATTTAACTTTTCCATATCTTCGGCGCGCTCTTTATCGCCCGCGATTATTGCAAGTTCAATCTCATCCTGAATAGAGGCGGTATATAGAACTAACGCGCGCATACCTTCGGAGTAAGACTTCTGCACCATTAGTGAGCGTCGTACATCTGGGTGGCGAATAATTTCAACGCGAGGGCTGGCCTTATCGTTCATTACCTTCATATCGCCGCCCTGAATACGGGTCTTGGCATATGAAAGCGCTTGTTGGTAACCAGCTGAAAGCGTTGCGATTGCTTTAGTTCCAACCATCATGCGAGCAAATTCAATAACCTTAAACATCTGTGCAATACCTTCATGCACATCACCTAAGAGATAACCAACTGCAGGTTCATTCTCGCCTAAATTAATTTCACAGGTTGCCGAAACATTTAGACCCATCTTATGTTCTACATTTGTTACGTAAACACCATTGCGCTTTCCAAGTTCGCCAGTTTCCATATCAAACATAAACTTTGGAATTAGGAAGAGTGAGAGTCCTTTAGTGCCCGGTCCGCCACCTTCGCGGCGAGCCAGGGTGAAGTGAACAATATTTTCGTAAATATCAGCATCGCCTGAAGTAATAAAGCGCTTGGTACCAGTGATGTGCCAAGTTCCATCAGGTTGTTGAACCGCTTTGCTGCGACCGGCACCAACATCTGAACCAGCATCTGGTTCAGTTAATTGCATCGTTGCACCCCAATGCTTATCCACCATTAACTTTGCAATCTGCTTCTGCTGCTCGGTACCTAAAACATATGCAACTTGAGCGAATGCATAACCTGATGCATAAATATGGATTGATGGATTAGAGCCGAGAACCATTTCAGCAATTGCCCAACGGATAGATGGCGGAACTTTCATGCCACCCAAATCAACTGGTGCATCAAGACGCCACCATTCACCATCGACATAAGCTTTGTAAGACTTCTTAAAACTTTCCGGCAACTTCACATCGCCAGTTGTTTTATTAAAATCAGTTCCGATTCGATCGCCTTCAACGAATGAGGCAGCTAAATCGTTTTCGCAGAGACGCTTCATCTCTTCAAGCATGCCCATTGCGGTGTCACGATCAACCTCGCCGTATGGCGCAGTTCCCATGACTTTCTCGCGACCTAAAAGGTCAAAGAGGCAGAATTCAATATCGCGGAGGTTGGCTATGTAATGGCTCATGGGCAAATAATGCTACCCATCAGTAACTTAGGCAAGCGATAACGGGTAATTAACGAATAGGCCGCTGCCGCTGGGGTAGGCTCGCGCTTGTGCTACTAAGTGATCGCGATATTCGTGCTGAAATTGCCGCTGGCCGGGTTGCTGTTGAACCCTTCGCCGAATCAATGGTTCAGCCTTCCAGTGTTGATGTTCGGTTAGACCGCTTCTTCCGGGTCTTTGAGAATCACAAATATTCAGTGATCGACCCATCGATCGAGCAATCCGAGCTAACCCGCGAAGTTATCGTCGAACCAAATGAGCACTTCATCCTGCACCCAGGTGAATTTGTACTTGCTTCAACCTACGAAGTAATCACTCTGCCAGATGACATCGCCGGCCGCCTCGAAGGAAAATCTTCCCTCGGCCGCCTTGGGCTACTTACCCACTCAACTTCCTGTTTTATCGATCCAGGATTCTCGGGTCACATCACTCTTGAACTTTCAAATGTTGCAAATCTGCCAGTAAAGCTATTTCCAGGAATGAAGATTGGCCAACTTTGTCTAATCAAACTCTCATCTCCTGCTGAGCATCCTTACGGTTCAGCCGTTTATGCTTCGAGATACCAAGGACAGCGCGGACCTACCGCTAGCCGCTCTTGGATTAATTTCCACCAAACCATAATTCAATAATTTTTTAGTTAAGGAAAATAATGGATCTCTCCGTTCTGGTAATTATTGGTGTTGTTCTTCTATTAGCAATTTTCTTTGTTGCGCAATACAACCGTTTGATTCGGTTAAATGTTGCAGTTAGCGAGGCATTTGCACAGATCGAAGTTCAACTTAAGCGTCGCTCAGATTTAATTCCAAACTTAGTTGAAACTGTAAAAGGTTACGCAACACACGAACAATCAACTTTCGACGCTGTAATTACCGCGCGTGCAAAAGCGACTACAGCTTCGACAGTTGCTGACACTGCGGCTGCAGATGGCATGTTGACTCAAGCCCTACGTGGTTTGCTGGCAGTTGCCGAGGCCTACCCAGATCTAAAGGCTTCTGCGAATTTCTTATCTCTGCAGGAAGAACTATCTACAACTGAGAATAAAGTTGCCTTTGCCCGTCAGTTCTACAATGACAATGTGCGCCAACTTAATACTGCAGTTAAGACAATTCCGACCAACTTCTTTGCTGGCTTCGCTAAAGTAGAAGAACGCGAATTCTACGAAGTAGATGATCCAGCTAATCGAAACGCTCCAAATGTAAGCTTTTAAAGGCTTATGGCAACAATTTCGTTTCGCGCTGCCCAGAGCGCAAATAAGCGCAAAACCTTCTTTCTATTAGGAGCAATGGGCGCTCTTACCTGGTTAGTTTTAATTGCAATCTTTAGCTATCTCGGTACCAGTAGCGCTGCCATAGTTCCATTCGCAGTTGGCATAACTTTAGTTTCAGTCTGGGGCTCGTATTACGGCTCCGATAAATTGGTTTTGACTATGACTGGTGCTCGCCAGATTCAAGAGAGCGATAATCCAAAGCTATTTGGACTTATCCAAGAGATAACGATTGCAAGTGGCCTACCAATGCCAAAGGTAGCAATCGTGGAAGATAGCGCACCTAATGCATTTGCAACTGGGCGCAATCCTGAACATGCGCTAATTGCATTTACAACTGGAATTCTTGATGTCATGGATCGCGATCAATTACAAGGGGTAATTGCACACGAGATGGCTCACGTTGGTAATCACGACACTTTAGTTTCTGCTGTTGCCGCAACCACAGCCGGTGCAATCGCACTTATCAGCGACATATTAATGCGGATGATGTGGTTTGGCGGCGGACGTCGCGATCGTGACAGTAATTCAAACCCATTGATGCTCATCGCATCCTTGGTTGTTCTAATTTTGGCACCGATAGCTGCCATGATGTTGAAATCTGCAATTTCGCGTAAACGTGAATCATTAGCCGATGCAACCGCTGTGGCATTTACTCGCAATCCAGCAGGTTTGCGTAGCGCGCTAGAAGTACTTGCGGCAGATTCAACTGTGGTGCATCAAAAATCTACCGCGGTTGCTCATATCTGGATTGAATCACCACTTGATGGATCATCGGTGTCGAAGATGTTTGCTTCACACCCACCAATTCAAGAGCGAATCTCAACTTTACGTGCGATGGAGTCGCTCGGCTAATTAATTAGTTAAAAGGAAAGAAAACGGTAAAAGTTGAGCCTTCACCGAGCTTGGAGGAAACCGAAACCCGACCACCATGAGCCTGCATAACGGCATCGACAATCGATAAACCAAGGCCACTTCCTTCTTCTTTAGCTCGGTTTCGTGAAGGATCTGCCCGATAAAAACGCTCAAAAATACGGGCCTGATCGGCCTCAGATAGACCCGGGCCAAAGTCTTTTATTGAAACGGAAGTGCCGTTATCATCGCTTGAAATTTTAATTTCGATCGGAGTTCCGGCTGGCGTATGGATGCGTGCATTAGCAAGCAGGTTGGCTACTACTTGATGAATCTTATTTGCATCACCAAGCACAAAAGCTTCTGCTGGAAAATCAGTCGTTATTGGATGTTCTGGGCCAGCGGCTCGCGCAGATTCGACCGTCTCGCTTATTAATTCGGTTAGATCAACCGGTTTCATAACTAGCTCTTGTGATTGATCTAAACGAGCTAATGACAATAAATCTTCAACTAGAGCGCTCATGCGTATTGATTCATTCTCAATGCGACCTACGAGCTCGGCAGTTGCTGCTTCACCATTGACTGCGCCTTGTCGATGCAATTCGGCAAAACCACGAATAGCAGTTAGGGGTGTGCGTAGTTCATGACTGGCATCTGCAACAAATCGTCGCAATCTATTCTCGCTAGCTGTTCGCATTGCAAATGATTCTTCAATCCGTGCAAGCATCGTATTAAGTGAACTAACCAATCTACCAACTTCGGTATCTGGTTTAGCATCTGGTAAGCGAGCTGATAAATCACCATCGGCAATTTTAGCTGCCGTATCTTCAACTGCTGCGAGCGGCCGTAATCCAACTTTTATGACGATGCGCGACGCAACCGCAATCAAAAGAAGTGCAATTAAACCGATAAAGATAAAGATAAATCTTAAGCGAGAAGCGGTCTTTTCTACCCCATCTAAAGACTGCGCAATGAAGACTGAGCCCATTGATGATGGCAATACCCGTGCCAAAACTCGAAAGTCAGATCCGGGTACCTTAAGCGTGAATGGTTTTTCACCATATTTCGCGGCACCAGGTGGGAGAGTGCCGACTACATAATCCGTAACGCTTTGAGCATTTAAGTCACCACCCACACCACCAACAAAATTTCCAAAAGGATCTAATAGAGTGATGGAAACTGAGCTGGGAACGCTGCGCAAAGGGGGCAAAGTGCCCTTTTTACCTCTATTGTCGTCATCATCATCTTGAATTCCAGATCTATCAACGCGGAGAAGAGTTCCGTCTGCCACGCTGATCAATTGATCATCTACTTGATTGATCAAGAATTTTTGCATTGCGCTTTGAGCAACTAAATCCGAAATCACAAACCCCATGGCAGATAGCAGCAATATGCCGACCAGAAGCCGTGTACGCAGACTCGCTGCCGAAAGAGGATTGCGATTTTTCATAACTTATTTTGGTGGAATTCTTAATCGGTAGCCAACCCCGCGAACTGTATGGATTAGCGCTGGTTCGTAAATATCAATTTTCTTGCGCAAATAAGATACATAAGTTTCAACGATGCCAGCATCGCCGCGGAAATCATATTGCCAGACATGATCGAGAATTTGTGATTTAGAAACAACGCGGTCGGCATTAATCATCAGATAACGAAGCAGCAAGAATTCAGTTGGTGATAAATCAATAAGATTCCCCGCTCGACGAACTTCATGAGTTGCTTCATCTAATTCCAGATCGGCAAAGCGAATCTTCTCTTCATCATTTGGTGTTTCAACTGCGCCAGTACGGCGCAACAACGAACGAAGGCGTGCAACTAACTCTTCCAAACTAAATGGTTTAGTCATGTAATCATCGCCACCGATTGTTAAACCAGCGACCTTATCTTCCATGCCATCTTTGGCAGTTAGAAAGAGAACGCCAATATTCTGTCCCTCATTACGGATTCGCTTGCAAACTTCAAAGCCATCCATGCCGGGCATCATTACATCGAGAACCATCGCATGAGGTTTAAATTCCTCAGCTAAAAGAAGAGCTTCCGAACCGTTACTAGCTGTTCGAACTTCGAAACCAACGAAACGTAAACTCGTTGAAATTAAATCGCTAATACTCGATTCATCATCAACAACGAGAATCCGTTGACCATTACTTTCATTCTTGCTCATTATTTCCCCTCGAATTTCCCCTCGAATACCTCTGTATTTCAGGAAGGTCGCGGAAGCGACCTACGAGAAGGATCCTTAAGATTCCTGAGAATTCCCTGAGGATAGAGCCTGATCAGCCTGAGGCTTTACAGCGCGCAGGAGCGCCTGGGCCACATCTAAGACCTCAACATCTGATTCGCGGGCAGTCATGCCATCGGTAACCATGACTCGGCAGAAGGGACAGGCAACTGCGACTTCATCAACGCCGGTTGCGATTGCTTCGTCGACGCGATTTAAATTGATGCGAGTGCCGATCTTCTCTTCCATCCACATGCGACCGCCGCCGGCGCCACAGCAGAAGGAACGTTCTTGATTACGCGGCATTTCTGTGACTTTTACACCTGTAGCGCTAAGTAGCTCGCGCGGTGGTTGGTAAATTTCATTATGACGACCCAAGTAACAAGGATCATGATAGGTAAGTGAAGTAGTTGCCTTATTTACCGGTATTAATTTCTTCTCTCGAACTAACTGATTTAACAATTGAGTGTGGTGAACCATCGTTAACTCGAAACCGCTTTGCGCATAATCGCGACCAATTGTTGTAAAGCAGTGAGGGCAAGTTACAACAATCTTCTTATTGCCCTTGGAAACATCTCGGTTAGCGAAAACTTCATTAAAGGTATCGATATTTTCGCGCGAGAGAATTTGGTACAGGAATTCATTACCGCTACGGCGAGCAGGGTCACCAGTACAAGTTTCGCGCTTTCCAAGAACGGCAAAATTTACGCCAGCCATATGTAGTAATTCGGCAACTGCCTTAGTGGTTTTCTTAGCGCGTTCTTCATATGCACCAGCACAGCCGACCCAGAATAAATATTCAACATCATCTGGTAAAACGCCTTCAACAACTTTAATGGGGAAATCACATTCAGCAATCCAAGCTTCGCGATCATTACGATTAGCACCCCAAGGGTTGCCAGCTTTCTCCAGATTGCGGAAAGTGCCACCAAGTTCAGTTGGAAATTCTGATTCAACTAAAACTTGGAAGCGGCGCATATTTACAATGTGATCAACATGTTCGATATCAACTGGACACTCATTTACGCATGCACCGCAAGTGGTACATGACCAGAGCACATCTAATGAAATAGGTGCGTTCTCGCCCACTAATACTTCATTTTCAACAACTTTAGCCATAGCGTGGTCGCGCATAGCCATAATCAATAACTTTGGCGAAAGTGGCTTATCTGTATGCCAAGCAGGGCACTGCGATTGGCAGCGGCCACACTCGGTACAGGAAGTCATGTCGAGCAGGCCCTTCCAAGAAATATCGCCACGGTTACCTAAACCAAAAACATCATCTTCGGCAGGATCTTCGAAGTTAACTGGTTTACCGTGTGACAGCATCTCAGGCAGAGCGCCGAGTGAATTCTTGCCATCTGCATTTCGCTTAAAGAAGATATTTACTGGAGCTAAGAAACGGTGCCAAGCAACACCCATAGTGAAGTTTGAGGCAACAACAATGAACCAGAGCATCGACACAAAGATCTTGATGGCTGCAATTACTTGAATCGATGTTGTGATTTGACCGAGTGATTGCTCTTTAAACATTTCAGCAATCCACCAAGTAGTTATGTAATGGCGATTGCGCTCTGTTTCCTGAGAGAGCGCACCTTCATAACCACGAAGTGCAATTACGCAAAATACAACCGCCAAAATTGTGGCTTCAACGTAGTACGCCTTCCAATTTCCAGAACCTAGAAAACGAGATGTACGACCCTTGTGAACAAAGCGTGCTACCTGGCGAATTAAAATTAGGGCAACAATTCCAATTCCTGTTAGCCAAGCAATTAACTCAACGAAATATTCATATGGCCAGTAATGACCTACAACTGGAAGAACCCAACTTGGATCTGAAATGAGAAAATATGCTTGAACCAAAGTGCCAAAGAGCGCTCCAAAACCGATCATTACAAACCAGTGAGCTATTCCGGTACCAGTGAAGTTCAGCATCTTGGTATGGCCAAGTGTTTCCTTCAAGGTGTTTCTCAAACGCGCAACGCGGTTACCGCTACGAGTTGGGTCAGCTGCACCTTTTTTATAGATACCTATTAATTGGCGAACCCGAATAGCCAGCAGGGTCAGGGCAGCGATCGTGATGCCATAGGCAATGATCATTAAGGCGAGCGTCAGCGTCATATGTAGAGGGTAAAGGGAAAAGTTGGCGGGAATAAGTTCCTAGGGCTGTGGGTTACACCCTATGAAAACTTGAGTCGCCCCGACTCAGGTATTTGGGTATGATCGACTCATGTCCCGCTGGTAAGCGGAGCCTGGGGTCAGGAAAAGACCCAAATCTAGACCCAAAGTCAGACTCAA
>JACCDK011349975.1_pt1 | contig 10365 bp, 9 predicted proteins | sample 7445871 | NCBI WGS metagenome assembly JACCDK01 (sample SAMN15323436, study PRJNA562643) | freshwater metagenome | isolation source: river surface water | place: USA:Blue River Watershed | collected 2017-08-15
AAGATTAATTTCTCTGCACCTAAAATTTCCGCTAACTTGCCGGCGACAACATCGGCATTGATATTGTAAGTCTCGCCATCTGGACCAACACCAATCGGTGCAATCACAGGAATGAAATCGCCGCTATCAAGGAAGTTGATGATGCTTGGATCGATTTTAGTGATATCACCTACTTGGCCGATATCAATCATTTCATCTGGATTTTCTTTGCTTTGCATGCGAAGTTTTTCAGCATGAATGAAATTTCCATCTTGGCCTGTGAGCCCAACGGCTCTGCCGCCTTTTTGGTTGATAAGATTTACAATCTCTTTGTTTACTTGGCCACCCAGCACCATCTCTACTATATCCATGGTTTCTTCATCTGTGACGCGCATGCCTTGAATGAAGACCCCCTTTTTGCCCAGCTTATCTAGCATCTCATTGATTTGCGGGCCGCCGCCATGCACAACAACCGGGTTCATTCCGACCAGTTTTAGTAATACAACATCGCTCGCAAAAGATTCCTTTAATTGCGGATCTGTCATTGCATTGCCGCCGTATTTAATTACGATGGTTTTATCGAAGAAGCGTTTAATGTAAGGAAGAGCCTCAGCGAGCGTTTGGGCTTTTTGAGTGGCGGTCGTGTTGTTCATTTCCTGATGCCTTTATGATTAACTTTTTTGATATTTTACATTGAAATATCATTAAAACTTACAGTGTCTTAACGAACACCTTAGAACGTCTCTGTAGGTTGTAGATTTTTTGTTTTTCTTCAGGCAAGTCCTCAACACTTTTTTCTTTAAATCCACGCTCTAAAAACCAATGTTCAGTTCTTGTGGTTAAACAAAATAATGTTTTAATTCCTTGCTCTCGTGCCTGATCTTCGCAGTAATGGAAGAGCCTGTCACCACGACCACCACCACGGTAGGCCGGGTGAATGGCTAGGCAAGCAAATTCTGCCATTTTTTCACTTATGAAAGGATATAAAGCAGCGCAGCCTATGACACGGCCATCGTGTTCCATAATATAAAATTGGTCGATTTCCATTTCCAAGCGTTCACGACCGCGTCTGACTAGAACACCTTCATTTTCTAATGGTTCAATGAGTTGTAATAGTGCACCTACATCGCTAATTTCTGCCTGTCGCATCGATTCTAAAGGCATTTCTGTGACCATGGTGCCTATGCCATCATGTGTGAATAGCTCTTGAAGAATTGCGCCGTCAGTATGACGACAAATTAAATGCGTTCTTGCTACCCCGTGCTCACAAGCTTTAATTGCGGCGGGTAAGAAGTAAGCTTCATCTTCTGTAATGTTGCTGTTGCCTTGATGATTATTTTTGACGTGTTTGAGTAAGTTTTCTGCTTTTTGTGCAGTCATTTCACGTAATAGTTCACCACGTGCGTTATGAACACCAGACGCATCCATTAAGAAAATAAGTTTGTCTGCATCTAAGGCAATCGCGGTGCTCACAGCGACATCTTCTAAAGACAGATTGAACGCTTCACCAGTTGGTGAGTAACCTAGTGGAGATAACAATACCATCTCGCCATCATCTAAACGTTTCTGAATGCCAACAGCATCTACTTTTCTAACTTCACCAGTGTGTTGTAGGTCTACACCATTTCTAACGCCAAGTGGCTTTGCTGTCACGAAGTTGCCGCTTGCAACTCGAATATCTGAGCCGGCCATTGGTGAGTTAATTAGCCCCATTGAAAGTAAAGCTTCAATTTCTACCCGAATGGCACCGTTCGCTTCTTTTACTGCCTCCATCGCCATATCGTCGGTAACGCGAAGACCATCGGCCATTTTTGTCTCAATCTTGGATTTTCTAAGGCGTGATTCAATTTGCGGCCGAGATCCATGAACTAAAACCAATCTAACTTCTAGACTAGCAAGTAAGTTCAAGTCGTGAGATAGCGCTACAAACTGCCCATCATCGACAACTTCGCCACCAAAGGCGATAACAAAAGTGCGGCCACCAAAGGCGTGAATGTATGGGGCGACTGAGCGAAACCAGCTGACAAATTCTTGAGGCTTACTTAAGTTTTGAGTGTTCTGTATTGCAGACTTGGTTAAATTTGCGTAATTCGCAATATTTTCAGTGCTGTTAAGTATTTTGGATTGATCGCTTTGTTCATAAAGAAACGCCGGGGTGCAATTAAGCGCTTTGCACAGCTTCAATAGCATTTGTTCACTAAGGCCTTGCGCACCCCTTTCGATGCGAGAGAGATTCCCTGCATCCGTGCCAATTTGATTGGCAAGAGACTGAAGAGTGTGTTTGAAAAGTTTTCTTTGTTGTCTGATAGCTTGACCTAGTGACATAGCGCCTCATTATTATTTTGCGTTTAATGCATTATTTTAATATAAAAATGCGTTTAATGCAAAATTAAAAGTATTTAAATTGCGTTATTCGCAAAAGTCACCCCAAAGTGTCTGCATGGCGGCGATTGCTGCAAGCGGGGCGGTTTCGGTTCTTAGTATGCGTTTCCCAAGTCGAACAGCTGTAAATCCTTGTTGGGTGCTTAGCTTTATTTCATCATTTGTAAGACCTCCCTCTGCGCCAACAAGTAAATGAATGTCAGTTTTTGGTTGCGGAAGATCTTTGAGGGAACACGCCGCGTTTGGTGCTAAGGTAATCATTAGGTCTGTTGGCTTAATTGAGGCCAGCCATTGTGGTAGGGATAATGGTGCTTTTACGATTGGAACTGTTGCGCGGCCGCATTGCTCGCATGCCGATATCACTACATTTTGGCAATGTGTGATTCGTTTTTCAGCGCGCTCACCAGACAATTTAACAACACTACGTTGACTCGCGATTGGTTGAATAGACGTGACTCCCATTTCGACCGCTTTTTGAATGGTAAAGTCCATGCGATCACCGCTTGATATGGCTTGTGCTAGATGTATTGAGATGGGGGCTTCGTTTTTGACACGAGTTTGCTCACTTATTTTGGCGATGACCTCATTTTTTTTAACCATCGTGAGTTGAGCTGGATAATCATTACCGTCTCCATTGAAGAGAACCACATCATCGCCAACGTTAAGACGAAGGGCTCTTGTCGCATGGGTCGCCGCAGTTGCAGACAATTCAATTTCACTGCCGATTGACAGTGAATTAGAAATTGCCGGATCACAGTAAAAACGTGGTGTAGACATTCAATTTAAGCCAAAATGATGGAATCGGTCGATCTATTTTAAAGGAAGGAATGAAAAAAATGGCAAGTTTGAATCCGCCGGTCTGTGATTTCGGATGGCAGGCGCCTCATTTTAAATTGCCTGGGGTTGATGGGCGTGATTGGACGCTTGATGATGTTAAGGGCGAACATGGCTTATTGGTAATGTTTATTTGCAATCATTGCCCTTATGTTCAATCAATTCGTCAGCGCTTGGTTGAAGATATCGCTGTTTTAAAGACTTTGGGAGTCAACGCGATCGCGATTTCTTCAAATGACGTTATTAGCTATCCGCAGGACTCATTTGAGCAGATGAAGCAAATTGCGGAAACGTTCAATTTTGATTTTCCTTATGTTTATGATGAGTCTCAATCTGTTGCAAAAGCTTATGGCGCTGTGTGTACACCAGACTTTTTTGGATTTAATGACAGGCTTGAGCTTCAGTACCGAGGGCGTTTTGATGATCAAGGTCGTGATTTAACGCCTAAGCCAAACGCTACAAAAGATTTATTGGAAGCGATGACGCTAGTTGCAAAAACAGGACATGGCCCAAGTCAGCAAATTTCTAGTATTGGTTGTTCAATTAAGTGGAAAGATTAGTGCTTTTGGTCTGCTTGGGCTAAATATCTGGAAATCGTTACCATTTCGGGGCTGATGGTATTGCTCAAAATGCCCATTTAAGCAATAATTCAGGATTTAGCTCCCGTAAAATTAATAATTAAATATTTCGCTGTATAGAATGCCTTGCAGCCATAATATTCATGCGTTTGGGAGTGTCCAAAGAATTTCTAGTGCCATGCTTATGCGTTGAATCTATCTAGATCCAATACACAAGCTGGCGCTTTTTACGTTTTATAGATTTGATGATAGGGAGAAAGAAATGGCAACTCGTAAAGATTTAGCAAACGCTATCCGTGCTTTGTCTATGGATGCGGTGCAGAAAGCTAACTCTGGCCACCCAGGCGCACCTATGGGCATGGCTGAAATCGCTGAAGTACTATGGAACCATAATTTGCGTCATAACCCAACAAATCCAAATTGGGCTGATCGCGATCGTTTCGTATTGTCTAACGGCCATGGCTCAATGTTGATTTATTCATTGTTGCATCTAACTGGCTACGATTTGCCTATGGATCAAATTAAGACTTTCCGTCAATTGCATTCTAAATGTGCTGGTCACCCAGAATATAGCTACGCACCAGGTATCGAAACAACAACTGGTCCATTAGGTCAAGGTATCACTAACGCGGTTGGTTTCGCGATGGCTGAAAAATTGATGGCTAATCAATTCAACAAGCCAGGTCACGACATCGTTGATCACTATACATACTGCTTCTTAGGTGACGGCTGTATGATGGAAGGTGTATCGCATGAAGCTTGTGCTTTGGCTGGTACATGGGGTCTAGGTAAGTTGGTTGCATTCTGGGATGACAACGGCATCTCTATCGATGGTCACATCGAAGGTTGGTACACAGATGACACAGCTAAACGCTTTGAATCTTATGGCTGGCATGTTCAATCAGTAGACGGTCACGACTCTGATGCAATTAATGCAGCAATTCAAAAAGCTAAAGCAGTGACAGATAAACCATCATTAATTTGCTGTAAAACAGTCATTGGTATGGGTTCACCAAATAAATCTGGTAGCCATGATTGCCACGGTTCTGCACTAGGTGAAGAAGAAGTTGCAGCGACACGTGCAAACATTGGTTGGAATTACCCTCCATTTGAAATCCCTGCAGACGTTTATGCTGGTTGGGATCAAAAAGCTAAAGGCGCTAAATTAGAAGCTGACTGGAATGCTAAGTTTGATGCTTATGCAAAAGCTTTCCCAGCTGAAGCTGCTGAATTCAAACGTCGTATGGCAGGTGATTTACCAGCTAACTGGAAACAAGCTACTGATGCATTGATTGCTTCAACAAACGAAAAAGCAGAAACCATTGCAACGCGTAAAGCTTCACAAAATGTTATCGCTGCTCTAGCACCAACATTGCCTGAGTTCTTGGGCGGTTCAGCTGACTTGACTGGCTCTAACTTAACATCATGCGTTAGCTTCACACACGTTGATGGTAAAAAACCAGGTAATTACATCTCTTACGGTGTACGTGAGTTTGGTATGTTCGCAATCATGAACGGTATGGCATTGCACGGTGGTTTCTTACCATTCGGCGGCACATTCCATATGTTCTCAGACTACGCTAAGAGCGCATTACGTATGGCTGCATTGATGAAGCAACGTACTGTTGCAGTATTGACACATGACTCTATCGGTCAAGGTGAAGATGGTCCAACTCACCAACCAGTAGAAAATACATCTGGCCTACGTTACATTCCTAATATGGATGTATGGCGTCCAGCTGACTCAACAGAAACTGCTGTAGCTTGGGTTGCTGCTGCTGAACGTCATAATGGTCCATCAAGCTTGGTATTAAGCCGTCAAAACGTGCCGGGTATCAAACATGACACAGCGCACTTCGACCTTATCCGTAAGGGTGGTTATGTGTTCTCTGATGTTGCTGGTAAAGCTGACGTAATTATTATTGCTAACGGTTCTGAACTTGATTTAGCAATTAAGGCTGCTGCTGAATTGAATGCTGCTGGTACGAAAGTGCGCGTAGTTTCAATGCCATCAACAAACGTATTTGACCGTCAAGACAAAGCATATCGTGACAGCGTTTTAACTCCAGGTGTTAAACGCGTGGCTGTTGAAGCTGCTCACCCAGACTTCTGGCGCAAATATGTTGGTTTAGAAGGTGCTGTTGTTGGTATCGACACATTCGGTGAATCTGCACCTGGTGGCGTATTGATGAAGCACTTCGGTTTCACTGTGGAAAACGTAGTGAAAACTGTTAAGTCAGTACTGTAATTATTGAAGTAGGTTAGACCAAGGGAGCCAGTATTTTTCGGCTCCCTTTTTGTTTGCTAATTTAAGGTATCAATCATGACAATTAAAGTGGGTATTAACGGATTTGGTCGTATTGGCCGCATGGTATTGCGGGCTGCAGTTCAAGATTTTAAAGATATCGAAGTGGTTGGTATTAATGATTTGCTTGAGCCGGAGTATTTGGCTTATATGCTGAAGTACGATTCAGTACATGGCCGATTTGATGGTGAAGTGTCTGTTAGCGGCAATGATCTGATTGTAAATGGTAAGAAGATTCGGTTAACTGCAGAAAAAGATCCTGCGGCACTTAAGTGGAATGAAGTAGGTGCAGACATCGTGATTGAATGTACGGGTTTGTTTTTAACAGAAGAAACATGTCAAAAGCATATCGCGGCAGGGGCTAAAAAAGTTGTGCAGTCAGCACCTTCAAAAGATGAAACGCCAATGTTTGTTTATGGGGTTAACCACGAGACTTATAAAGGTGAAGCAATCTTTTCAGCAGCGTCTTGTACTACAAATGCTTTAGCACCTGTAGCAAAAGTACTTAATGATAGTTTTGGTATTAAGCGTGGTTTGATGACAACAGTACATGCAGCTACAGCGACGCAAAAAACAGTAGATGGTCCATCAAATAAGGATTGGCGTGGTGGGCGTGGTATTTTAGAAAATATTATTCCATCATCAACAGGGGCTGCTAAAGCGGTGGGTAAGGTTATTCCTACTCTTAATAAGAAATTAACAGGCATGGCATTCCGCGTACCAACTTCTGATGTGTCAGTAGTTGATTTAACTTGTGAGCTTAATAAAGAAGCAAGTTACGAGCAAATTGTAGCTGCAATGAAAGCCGCATCTGAGAATGGCCCATTAAAAGGCGTACTGGGTTTCACTAATGAGAAGGTAGTTTCAACAGATTTTCGTGGTGAAACTTGTCCATCAGTATTTGATGCCGAGGCTGGTATTGCCCTTGATCCTACATTTGTAAAAGTCGTGGCTTGGTATGACAATGAATATGGTTATACCTGCAATTTAATGCGTCTTGTACGTCACGTTGCTTAAGGAGAAATCATGTCGGTAATTAAAATGACGGATCTTGATTTGGCTGGCAAGCGAGTATTGATACGCTCAGATTTAAATGTGCCAGTTAAAGACGGTAAGGTGACCTCTGATGCTCGTATTACGGCATCAATGGCAACGATTGAGTTTGCACTAAAAGCTGGTGCAAAGGTAATGGTTACATCTCATCTTGGTCGTCCTGAAGAGGGTGTTTATTCAGAAGAGAACTCACTTAAGCCTGTTGCCGATATTATTTCATCTAAGCTCGGAAAACCAGTTCGCTTAATTAAAGATTGGGTAGCTGGTGGTTTTGATGTGGCAAATGGCGAATTAGTCTTATTAGAAAACTGTCGTTTTAATTCTGGTGAGAAAAAGAATCTGGATGCTACTGCGCAGAGTTATGCAAGTCTCTGTGATGTATTTGTGATGGACGCTTTTGGTACAGCACATCGTGCAGAAGCATCCACACATGGCGTTGCAAAATTCGCACCTATGGCTGCAGCCGGTATTTTGTTGGTTCAAGAGCTTGAGGCGTTAACGAAAGCTTTGTTAAGTCCAGCGCGTCCGATGGTGGCGATTGTTGGGGGCTCTAAAGTATCAACAAAGTTAACAGTGCTAGAAAGTCTATCTGATAAAGTTGATCAGTTAGTGGTCGGCGGAGGAATCGCTAACACTTTCTTAAAAGCAACAGGCTTGGAAATTGGACATTCATTATGTGAGGATGATTTGTTGCCAACGGCGCGTGCTTTAATGGAAAAAATGTCAGCGCGTTGTGCAGCAGTTCCGATTGCGGTTGATCTGGTGACCGGCAAACATTTTGATGCTAATGAGCCAGCGGTGATTAAAAGCGCAGATGCGATTGAAACGGATGACATGATTTTTGATATTGGACCGGAATCTGCTAAAGAGTTGGCCAATATCATCATGAATGCGGGTACGGTTGTTTGGAATGGACCAGTTGGCGTGTTTGAGTTTGACCAATTTGGTGAGGGCACTAAAGCCATTGCAATGGCGATTGCCAAGACCAAAGCCTTTACTTTAGCTGGAGGCGGCGACACAATTGCTGCGATTCAGAAATATGATATTTATGATCAAGTTTCATATATTTCTACTGCGGGTGGTGCCTTTTTGGAATTCTTGGAAGGTAAGAAGTTGCCAGCCGTTGAAATTCTAGAGCAGCGTTCTATTCCTTAATTGTATTTAATAAAAAAGGGCTCATTTGAGCCCTTTTTTATGGGTGGCTTAAATCCAGCCGGGTTTTTAGGGCGATGCTTAGTTAATGTATAATTGCGGGGGAATACAGGTCATTTTCGCTAAATTTTATTTGGGATATTGAATTGTCAAACACACTGACTCAATCAAGCATTAAAAGCTTGCCGCTTCTTCATCAAGGTAAAGTTCGTGATATCTACGATATTGATGCAAATACAATGTTATTGATTGCCACGGATAGACTTTCTGCATTTGATGTTATTTTGCCAACGCCCATTCAAGATAAGGGTGCGATTTTGACCGAGATTGCTAATTTTTGGTTTAAAAAACTTGGTCATGTCGTACCTAACCACTTAACAGGGATAGATCCAAAATCGGTGGTTTCGGATCCTGCAGAAAAAGCACAATTAGGTAAGCGTGCTTTAGTGGTCAAGAAATTAAAACCATTGCCTATTGAAGCAATTGTTAGAGGTTATTTGGTGGGTAGTGGTTGGAAAGAATATAAAGTAAGTGGTACGGTTTGTGGCATAGCTTTGCCTACTGGTTTACAAGAAGCATCAAAGTTACCTGAGCCAATTTTCACCCCATCGAGCAAAGCGGATGTAGGTGATCATGATGAAAATATTAGTTTGGAAAAGTGCGCGCAACTCTTAGGTAGAGACTTGGCAGCTAAAGTCGCAGAAGTGAGTTTGCGCTTGTATAAAGAAGCTGCTGAGTATGCACTTACTCGCGGAATTATTATTGCAGATACTAAGTTTGAGTTTGGTTTGGACGCTGCGGGTGAGCTGTATCTTATTGATGAGGTTTTAACGCCAGATTCATCACGTTTTTGGCCAGCCGATCAATATGTTGTTGGGAAGAACCCACCAAGTTTCGATAAGCAATTTGTTCGGGATTGGCTGGAAGCTTCGGGTTGGGATAAGTCGCCACCAGCACCTGAGTTGCCACAGGATGTTGCGATTAAAACGGGCGAGAAGTACCGTGAGGCTTATACAAAATTAACGGGTTTAGATTTAGTGGTTTAATTAATTATTAAAACGATTGAAGGGGAAAGTAATGTCTTTAAGTAATGTGCCAGCAGGTAAAGATGTACCTAATGATTTTAATGTCATCATTGAAATTCCAATGCGTGGAGAGCCAATTAAATTTGAGGTTGATAAAGAGTCAGGCGCAATTTTCGTGGATCGCTTCATGGGCACATCAATGCATTACCCATGTAATTACGGATATATTCCACAGACATTATCAGAAGATGGTGACCCAACAGATGTATTGGTAATTACACCAATCCCATTGCAGCCTGGTGTGGTAATTCGATGCCGTGCAATTGGCGTTTTGATGATGGAGGATGAGTCAGGCATGGATGCCAAAGTATTGGCAGTACCTGTAGATAAAATTTGTCCACAGTATAAAAACATTCAAAGTTTTGAAGACATTCCTGAGTTCCAATTAGCACCAATTGCACACTTCTTTGAGCATTACAAAGATTTGGAAAAGGGTAAGTGGGTTAAAGTTGGTCAATGGCAGGGTGTTGATGCAGCAAAAGCTGAGATTGTAGCTAGCGTTGCTCGTGCTAAGTAACTAGCGATTGCTTATTAAAAGGCCATTTCATTGCGAAATGGCCTTTATTTTTTGGCGCGTTGTGCAAGTCTTTCTAAAACATCACCTAAGGCACTTCCTTGAAGTTTTTGAGCAAGAGAATGAATGTTCTCAGCTGCCTCCGAACTTAAATTGCGCAAAGGTTTGTCGGCTTTAGGTGTGTGAGATTGCACTTGGACACTAACCCTTATAGAGCTGATAGCAACACCTTGTTTTTGTAATTTTGTAAGTAAGCTAGGCAATAATAATTTTATTTTTGCTGCTACAGCACCGTTTAGGGCGTAAATAGTCAGGCGCTTATGTTCAATTGCGCCTGCTTGAGTTTGGTTTTTTAAGGCGCCGGGGACGATTTCTTGCCATAGCTTCTGAACCGCTGTTAATTCAGAAACTTGCTGGCTCAGTGCTTTTAATTCGGTATTGCCTTTAAAAATGGCGTTAATTAATTGCAAGTCCATTCCTTAA
>JACCDK010084029.1_pt1 | contig 10361 bp, 5 predicted proteins | sample 7445871 | NCBI WGS metagenome assembly JACCDK01 (sample SAMN15323436, study PRJNA562643) | freshwater metagenome | isolation source: river surface water | place: USA:Blue River Watershed | collected 2017-08-15
GGTACCATAGCTCAGTTGGTAGAGCAAAGGACTGAAAATCCTTGTGTCGCTGGTTCGATTCCAGCTGGTACCACAAAAAACCTCAATCAGAAATGGTTGGGGTTTTGTTGTTTTAGGGGGTTTTTGGTCTTTTTTCCTTCCTTTACTTACTATTTTAAAGAACATCTCCCTCGAGTGGGTCTGGTTAACACTTGGGTTGATTAGCTGCTAATTTAAGTATAATTTGACTCATATAGTGACTCACTTTTAGAAATTAATTTCAAGTTTAGATTTCTATTTCTTAAAGATGTTCAATAATGAGCTTTTGTTTTATAGTACAACAAATATGTAGGAAAATCAAATACTATATAATAAAATTAAAAAGTTATCCACAAGGTTTTCAAGTAGTTAGGTGCCTGCTTATCTTTGTTTATTAGATTAATAATTAGCCGATAAGTTCAGATTTTAGCCGTATGAAAAGCATATTTCCCACCAGAATAAGAAGCTACTAAGTCAAGTAGTTCAATAGCTCAACTTTCCAGCAAATACCCTTAGTAAACCCCAATAGATTTTTGGGCAAGGGACTCTTTTGCTTTTTTTTGTTGGGCGGTGTGATGGCAAAAAAGCAAATGTGAGTGCAAAAGCGTTGGCATTCGTAGCGGTGTCCTTTGAGTTAGCACAATATTATTCCTCTGTATTTTTCATTGTCATTAACAAGGTATAAGCTCCTTTAGTTACAAATGTTTTGTTGGTCATATCTGCATTGTCTGGGAAAGTGATTTGAGTAAAACCGTTTTCGGTGTTTTGTGTGGTTACTTCCTGCATTGCATATTTATTTTTATCAGTTTGTGTAAAAACATATTGCTTTCCTTCAAAGCGAACTAAGCCGTCATTTGGAATTACAAAAGCGTTGTTTGTTGAAACTTCAACTTCTGCATTCATATACATTCCTGGGATTAGCGTTTTGTCGTATTGCTCAAAATGGCAATGAACAATTACGGCTCTTTCGGGTGAAATGTCTTTGCTAATAAGGATAATTTCGCAATTGTATTTTTTGCTGGATTTATTATTGTTGTAAGCAACAATTTTTTGTCCGATAAAAAGTTTGTCTAAATCCTGTTCAAAAACGGTTAAAGCCAAATGAATGTCGGCAGGATTTACCAATTCAAACAAAACATCTGTCGGGCTTGCGTATTTGCCTATGTTCATTTTGATGGTGGAAACAAAACCGTCTATTGGCGAATAAATATTTATGCTTCGTGAAATTGTGTTTTCGTTTAAGTTGTCGGGATTTATGCTTATGAGTTTTAGTTTCTCCGACAAAGATTTAATCAACACTTTTTGCGAAAGATACTCGGCTTGTGCATTCTCAAAAACCTTGTCACTACTGGCTTTGCTTTCGTTTAATTCTTTTTGTCGCTGAAATTCTTTTTCTAAAGAACTGAAATGTGCTTTGGCTGTTAAGTAATCTTGTTGCAACTGAATGTATTGCTGGTCTTCAATTACCGCAATTACTTCACCTTTGCTGATGTGCATACCCGCCAACAACTTGGTTGATTTTAAATAGCCACCCATCGGAACGCTAACTGATACCATATTTTGAGGCGGCACTTCAATTTTTCCATTCACTTTCAAGAGTGAAGAAATATTGCGTTGCTCAATTTTTCCTGTTTTGATTTCAGAATTTTTGAGTTGTGCATCGGTGAGCTCAACGGTAGTTTCGTTTTGCGTTTCTTCCGTTGCCTCTGTTTTTGTTTGTTTGCTTCCGCAAGATGTGAGAATTGCAAACACTATTGAGATAATGATATATTTTTTCATTGTTGAAATTTATTTAGATGTTAAGAAATTGAGTTGAATGATTGATTGGTTAAGGTCTTTTACTGCATCAGCATAATTGCTTTGAATTGAAATTGCGTTGTTGATTAGCATTGTCCATTCCAAATAATTGATGTCGCCATTTGCGAATTGGTCGTTGGCGGTTTTGGTAATGGTGCTTGCATTTTGCAAAGCGTTGTCCTCAAAATACTTTACGGCTTGCAATTGTGTTTGATATTGTTTGTATGCCGCTTGGTATTCTGTTTTCATTGCTTGTAAACCGATTTGATAATTGTTTTCGGTAATCAATTCAAGTGTTTTGCTTGAATTTATTTTTGCCTTCTGAGAACCAAAAAACAAAGGAATTCCAACACCAAACTGAACCGATTGGAAACGGTAAGAGGGTAAGTAAAATTTATTGTCGTTGCCGTTGCCCTGTATGCTTTGGTTACTGTAACCTAAATTTAAGTTGGGCAACAACTTTGATTTTTCCAATTGTGTATTTACCAGTGAAATATTTTTTTGCTGCTGCAAAACTTTTATTTGTGGATGGTTACCGATTACGGAAGTGTCAAGGGTTGCAGTGAAAATCATTTTCGGGTTTTCTGCTTGCGGTGTGTAAACGGTTGTTGTATTTAAGAGTAATTGAAATTGCAGTTGCAAAACTTCCAAATCGTTTTTCAATTGGTTTAACTGAATGGCAATTTGTCCCCGTTGTGTTTCGGCTGTGGTTTTTTCCAAAACATTGCTTTCGCCTTTGGCGAAACGCAAATTTGCTTTTTCTAAAAACGAAGCATATACACTATCGTTCTGCAAAAGGATTTTTTGCTTTTGCTGTAAGTAAACCAACAAGTAAAAAATATCACTTACTTGCTTTTTCAGTTCGGCTTCTTTTACTGCAATGTTCAACACACTGCTTTTGTAATTTTCATTTTGCAATGCTTTTTGTTTTGCATAAACAGTCGGGAAACTGATTGATTGTGCAATTCCAAACTTGGTGTCTTTATAAAATGAATTGAATTGTCCGTATTCGCCTATTAAATTGGTTTGTGGAATGTCAATGGCTGCGGCTTTTAGTTTCTTTTGATATTCTGCATTTAGCTTTTCATTCTTTACTGTCAAGTTATTTTTCAAAGCGGTGTCAATTGCAGTTTGCAAATTGATTGGTGTTTGAGCATTTGTATTTTGAAAAGAAAAGAACATCAACAATAAAATTGTAGTTGCTGTGATTGTGGTTTTCTTTTTCCGCTTTAACGAATAACCTTTTTCAAAAAGAATATAGAGAACTGGCAAAACAAAAAGTGTGAGAAAGGTAGCAAGTAAAAGTCCACCGATTACAACGGTTGCTAATGGTCGCTGCACTTCTGCACCCGAACCGTTACTGATTGCCATAGGTAAAAAACCAAGAGAAGCAACAAAGGCAGTCATTAATACAGGTCGTAAACGCAATTTTGTTCCCTGCAAAACAATCTGTTTGAGGTCTGTTTCTCCTGCGTTTTTTATTCGGTTAAATTCGGCAATCAATACAATGCCGTTTAATACTGCTACCCCAAACAAAGCAATGAACCCAACTCCTGCACTGATGCTAAAAGGCATTCCTCGTAATGCTAAAAATAAAATTCCACCGATTGCAGAAAGTGGAATTGCAGAATAGATTAGCAAACCTTGTTTGATAGAACCAAAAGCAAAATACAGAAAGAGAAAAATCAATAACAATGAAAGCGGAACTGCAATTGATAAGCGTTTTTTTGCTGCTACTAAATTTTCAAATGTTCCACCGTATTTAATGTAATAGCCCGTTGGTAGTTTAAGTTGCATCTCAACTTTCTGTTGTAATTCTTTAACAAGGCTCTGCACATCTCTACCACGAACATTGAAACCTACAATAATTCTACGCTTTGCATCATCTCTTTGAATTTGATTAACGCTTTCCTGAATGGAGACATCCGCTACTTGATACAATGGAATTTGTGTTCCTTGTGGTGTTGGGATTAAAAGGTTCTGAACATCTTCTAACTCTTTACGGTTTTCACCTGCAAGGCGAACCACCAAATCAAAACGCTTTTCATCTTCAAAAACAAGTCCGCTGCTTTGCCCTGCAAATGCTGTATTTACTACTTTGTTTATATCCTCAATGTTCAAACCATATTGAGCAATGATATTGCGTTTGTAATGAACAATTACTTGCGGTAAACCTGTGATGCTTTCTACATAAATATCTTTTGCCCCATCTATATGTCCCGAAATATCTCCGAGTATTTGAGAATACTTTGCAAGTGTATCTAAGTTCTCCCCGTAAATTTTGCAAGACACATCCTGCTTTGCACCTGTCATTAATTCATTAAACCTCATTTGAACAGGATATTGAAAACCATAAGTAACGCCCGGCACATCTTGTAATGCCACACTCATTTTTTCTGAAAGTTCATTGAAGGTTTTTGCAGATGTCCATTCGCTTTTATCTTTCAAAATAATCATCAAGTCTGCTGCCTCCATTGGCATTGGGTCGGTGGGAATTTCACCGCTACCAACTTTGCCAATTACTTTTATCACTTCAGGAAATTTCTTTTTTAAGATGTGTGCCGCTTTCAAACAAGCATCAACTGTTGTGTTGATATTGCTTCCCGAAAGCACCCTTGTTTCTACTGCAAAGTCGCCTTCCTCTAATGCAGGAATAAATTCGCCTCCCATTTTAGAGAAAACGAAAAATGAAATAAGTAATAAACCAACTGAAATTCCAATTATTGTTTTCGGGAAATTCAAAACTCTGCTTAGATATTTTTGATGAATGTTTATGAAAAAATCCATCATCCTATCAGAGAAATTTTTCTTGTATGAAATATTTTTATTCAAGAACACTGCACTCATCATAGGAATGTATGTGAGTGAAAGGATGAAAGCACCTAATAGGGCAAAGGCAACGGTTTGAGCCATTGGCTTAAACATTTTGCCCTCAATGCCTTCAAGTGTGAAAATTGGTAAATAAACAATTAGAATAATTATTTGCCCGAATACTGCACTGTTCATCATTCGGCTTGCCGAATGGGTTACTTCGGTGTCCATTTCAGTTTGATTTATTCTTCCAATACTTCCTAATTTTTTGCTGTGTGTTAAGCTGTGCATTACTGCTTCTACAATAATTACTGCACCGTCCACAATCAACCCAAAATCCAATGCTCCTAAACTCATTAGGTTGCCGCTAACTCCGAAAAGGTTCATCATTATTACTGCAAACAGCATTGCTAAAGGAATAACAGAGGCAACTAAAATTCCTGCTCTGAAATTTCCTAAGAATAAAACCAATACAAAAATTACTATTAACGCACCTTCCATTAAATTTTTTGAAACTGTGCCAATAGCGTTGTTTACCATTTTTGTTCTGTCAAGGAATGGTTCAATTTCCACACCTTCGGGCAAAGTTTTTTCTATTTGTGCAATGCGTTCTTTTACATTCTTGATTACTTCATTGCTATTGCCGCCTTTTAGCATCATTACTACTGCCCCTGCTGCTTCGCCTTCATCGTTGTATGACATTGCACCGTAACGGGTGGCACTGCCTATTCTCACTTCGGCTACATCGTTTATTAAAAGCGGTGTGCCGTTGGTTGTATTTTTTACTACGATACTTTTTATATCGTCAATGTTTCCTATTAAACCTTCGCTTCGGATATACAACACGGTTGATTTCTTTTCAATGTATGCTCCGCCTGTATTTCCATTGTTCTTTTCTAAAGCTGTAAACACATCATTTATAGTGATGCTTAATGATTTCAGTTTGTTGGCATCAATAGCTATTTCGTATTGTTTCAACTTCCCACCAAAACTGCTTACATCAGCTACACCTTTCACACCTAACAATTGTCTGCGAACAATCCAATCTTGAATTGTCCGTAATTCGGTTGCATCATATTTTGTTTCGTAACCTTGTTTGGCTCTGATTACATATTGGTAGATTTCTCCCAAACCTGTTGTCACGGGGGCTAATTCTGGTGAACCAAGACCTTTTGGGATTTGCTCTTGTGCTAATTTTAATCGTTCTGTTACTTGTTGCCTTGCCCAGTAAACATCTACATCATCATCAAAAACGATGGTGATTAATGATAAGCCGAACCGTGAGAAACTTCTGATTTCTTTCAGCCCTGGGATATTGCTATTGGCTTGTTCTATGGGGAAAGTTATGAGCCGTTCTACATCTGGAGCACCCAATGAGGGAGTAACCGTAATTACTTGAACCTGATTGTCGGTAATGTCAGGTACGGCATCAATAGGCAGTTTTGTGAATTGGTAACTGCCGTAACCAATGAGGGCTAAAATGAAAAGCCCTATGATGAGTTTGTTCTTTATAGAGAACGCAATTATTTTATTGAGCATGATTTATCAGTTAATGAAATGAATGAAAATTTGCGGTGCGTCAGCACCGTAAACAGTTTTTTTGTGTCCGCAAAGCGGACACTTCATAAATTCATTAACTGATTTTTGGCGGTTGCCAAATTTTGCTGACGACAGAGGAAGAATAAAATGCTCCGTTGTAGATTGGAGAAATTTTGTCGTAAAAAGCGGTTGGTCGTGGAATAGAAAATTGGATATGGTTTACAAAAGCTAATGAAACGTGAGCCGTTGAACAATCCGTTGTCTTGAAAGGTAAATTGTCCTGGTCGTGGTGGTCGTTGTCCGAATGGTTTTGGTGGTCGGAATAGTGTTCGTTTAAAAAGTCAGCAAAGGTTTCATCAGGTTCTTGGTCGTGATGCTCAAGAAAGTGATGAATTAAGACTGGTAATCTCAATAACTGATGCAGTTCTGTGTTAGCACCCAGAAAAACAAAGAGAAATGATATTGCGATTAATTTTTTCAATGGGTCAAATATACGGTAAAAAATTGTCGGTTGGGCAAAATTAAATGTGCTGCAAAAGCGTTGGCTTGTGTGTCGGCTTGCAGCTCTTTTAATTTTGCGAAGGGATAGCCAAAAGGAGAGGGGTAGTAATCAATCCCGATTATAAAGATTATAGGATTATAAGACAGGAATTGGAAGTAATTGCACTTACCCAAGAGGAGTTAAATAGGCTATTTTTATGCGATTTAAGCAACGATAAAAGGCTGGCTAACGTCAGGGATGTTTTTTGCTTTTCCTGCTTTACAGGGCTGCGATACAGCGATTTAAAGCAGCTTAGATGGGAGCATATTAAGTCAACTGAAATTGTTCTAACGATTACAAAGACAAAATCTCGTTTAAGTATCCCTTTGTCGGAGTATTCTTCTACAATATTGGATAAGTATAAACAAGCTGGTAGACCTTTACCAGTAATTAGCTCACAAAATATGAACTATGCTTTGAAAGAGTTAGGGGAGCTGGTGGGGATTGATGAGCAAATAGAGATTGTAAGGTACAGAGGTGCCCAAAGAATAATCAATGTATACCCTAAACATAGGCTTTTAACAGTACATACTGGTCGAAAAACATTTGCTACCCTTTCTCTTGAGAGAGGTATGAGTGCAGAGGAAACTATGAGTGTAACAGGTCATAGTGATTATAAAAGCTTTAAGAGATATGTGAGGATAACAGAGGAGCGCAAGAAATTGGTGATGAATAGAGCTTGGGGAGCTCCTGAAACTATCATTTAGGCTCGTAATTAGGTATTTACTGACTACGAATGGACTTTCTGGGCTTTGTGGAAAACTTGTATAGTAAAATTTTTAGTATTTAAGATTAAAATAGTAAATTTATGCTAATAAAATTAGTTACAAAAATTGATTCTGGGGTATATAATATACTAAAAGCAAAAAAAATGTAACCCCAGCTTTGAGCTGTATAATAGAAAACCTAAATGCTTATACTAAATGCAAAGAATTGACTGTGGCAATTTTTCTTATCTCGGAGAGGTTGAAGAATTTAATAGCGGCTTACCTAAAGACTGCATATTTAATAAAGTCAAAACTGGATGTGGAGGTACTACAATAGCTCTTACTGACAGCTCACCAACTATTATATGCGTACCACTGACCGAGCTTATTGACAATAAGATTAATCAATCTAACAAGGATAAACATAGTTACCCATATGAAATATTAGGTATTTATGCGGGCTTTAAACCCTCAGACGTTACATCCTATTTGAAGAGAGCTGTAGTGCCTAAGATAATGGTCACGTATGATAGTTTAATGAAGCTATCGTCTTGTTTAAACCCCAAAGACTTTAATTTACTAATTGATGAATACCATTGCTTATTAACTGCATATGATTATAGGTCAACAGCTTGTGATACTGTACTTAACAATTTTAAGAAGTTTAAGTCTTATACTTTTATGTCTGCCACTCCAATTCCAGAAGATTTCGTATTTAATCAGCTGAAGGGGATAGAAATGGTAGAAGCCTCTTGGACAAACCTTAGACTTCCTAAGATTATAGGTGTAATGGCTGAAAAATCACTGAATGCTACACTCATAAACAATGTGAACAAGTTTTTAAAGAACGAGATTGAAGGAAATGCCTACATTTTTATCAATAGTTTAGATATAATAGACAAGGTTATTAAAGAGTGTGATTTAAATGAATCTAACACCAGGGTTATCTACTCTCGACACAGTGAAAGAGTCCTGAGTAATGGAATAAAGAGGTCTAAAAGTTCAGACATTCCTAAACGAATAAATTTTCTGACCAGCAGTGCATTTGAGGGATGTGATATCTATGACCCAAATGGTAGAACTATCATAGTTACTGACGGAGCAAGAACGCATACGCTTTTAGATATAGAGATGCAAATAGTTCAAATAATAGGTAGAATACGTGATACAAAATATACTGATGAGATATATCATATTTTTTCGAAACGATATAATACAGAAGAGCTAAGTTACCAAGAGTACAAAACCAACTTAGATATTAAGATGGATAAGGCAAGAGGTAAAATGTACTTTTATACGCTCCCAGAACAAGCCCCGTTCGTAAAGGATATGTTCATAAATACAATTAATCACAATTATACGATTTATGATGAGTTGGATTTTATCTCTATAGACAATGAAACAAATGAACCTTATTTAGATTATAATCAATATAATACGGCACTGTTTAAGTACAAGCTTCACAATGAAACATATTCAGATTTACTTTCATTCGAAAAGGAGTACACCACCTATAGGAATATTGAATTACTGACTACTAAGGACTCTTCATACTTTTTAATACTACCTCATTTCATAGGTACCAATATTTTAGACTTAACTATTAAACTAAAGCGAGAAACAGATGGGAATACGATAGATTTAATTACAATGCAAGAATTTTTTTCAGCAGCAGAAAAATTCCCATTCTACAAAGAGGCAGTACATACACTTGGTTTTGAACGTATTATTGAGTTAGATGGAAATCATAAAAAAATTAAAAATGAACTTCAAGTACGCAGTAGGCAAAAATTGATTCAGGATAAACACCCAGAAATCATTGAAGAACTAATTGTCAGTTTAGGTTTTTCGCCTAACAAATTTGTGAGTTCTGCTATAATAAAGAAATGCATTAAGGAAGTATACAGGGAATCAGGTATTCCTAATAATGGTGTAGTTGCAAATGAAATCAAGCGGTTTTTTAAGACATCATCTGAAACAGACTCAGTTGTGAAAAAGGTTAATAATAAACCTGTTCGGGGCTATATTCTTATAGAGCCGATACAGTAGTGGATTTATAGAAATTCTTAATTGGTATCAATTCGGATTCTGTAATCAGTGGCTCTTTCTCCACTGTCCATTTTTACCAATTTATTATTTTTGAAATAGTAAAACCTTGCGTTTTAACCATTCCATTCATATATAACTTTATAAACCATCCAATCTCCATCCATTGTTACCAATTCTTCATATTTTGCATTTTTTTGAAATTCCTCTACAAACATTCCTTTTCTGATTCCTGGTAATTTAGTAGTTCAAAAATAGTCCAAAACCAAGTCCCATATCGCTATCGTAATGTGTTGTAAGCCCTACATTTTTGTTTACGATGTAACGCAAACCTGCCATATATTCTTTGTCGGTGTTTACCATAAACAATGCTCTTACTCTTTTTGATATTGGAATATCTTCTCTCATTAATTGCACTCGTAAATTTCCATCGTGGTAAATTTCAGTTTGTAATATTACCATCATTGGCAAAGTATAAGCAACTCCTAAACTAAATTGTCGTCTGTTGTCTTTGGTGTTGGTTTGTCCAAACAAGTTTTTTTCTCCTTCAATATTTCCCATTGCATCGGTTTCTAATTTTCTGTATCGCCAATCAAAACCTATAAACGGCATTAGCCATTGCATTTTTCCAATGTATCTTCCAATGTGAGTTTCTGATTCATAACCATGCATATTGTTATAACCTAATCTCCATTCAGAACCAATACTCCATCTAGTGTTTTGAAGCATAACCATTCCATCATTACCATTACTTGCGAAGTCATTTTCAGCCATCGCATGGAATTTCCTGTCTTCTCCAAATAACTTCCTTTGGGCTAATTTTGGATTTGGTATTAAAGGATTAGGTGCTTGATTTTCATAACTAAAAATCCTTCCCATTCCACTCATCATGTGGTACAATA
>JACCDK011363673.1_pt1 | contig 10359 bp, 8 predicted proteins | sample 7445871 | NCBI WGS metagenome assembly JACCDK01 (sample SAMN15323436, study PRJNA562643) | freshwater metagenome | isolation source: river surface water | place: USA:Blue River Watershed | collected 2017-08-15
GAAGATGTATTTTATAAATATCTTTTATTAATTGTACCTATATTTTTTATCGGTATCGGTATTGATGATGCAGGTGGCACATCTAGGATACAAGGATTCATGAGCGAGCCATCAGCACTTTCTTTAATATTGAATTTTTTATTTTGGACTTATTTAACAAAAAAAAATTATAAAAAACTAACTTTAGTAATATTAGTGTGTTTATTGACATTCAGTTTAGTGGTTTACGCACAAATTGTTTTATTTTATTTGCTGCGACTCTTTTTTGATAGAAAATTCAAATCATTATTTAAACTTATCTTAATTAGCGTATCAACTCTGTTTATTTTAATTTCATTTCAAAACATTGAAAGTGAGAATTGGTTAATTAATAAAATAAGTTCTGCAGTAAATCATACATTATCAGGTGGTACTGAAGGTAAAAATTCTAGATCTGTAGATATAAGTAGATTAATTGACGAACAAAATAGAAATGATTTAAGTTATTGGATTGGAAATGGACCAAATTATGGAGTATATTACTATAGTTCTAGAGAAATGTTGACAAATACGCAAAACATGCCGTCAATCTTTTTTTTTAATTTTGGAATTTTTGGTTTTATTATTGGACTTTTTTGGATTTTTTATGCACTTAATAAATTAAGAAAATCGATATATTATTTTCTACTTTTAAGCTCAGTTAGTTATTCTTTAATTAATACAGCGTCAGGAATTGTTAATGATATTTATCTTTTTACATTGTTATTTTATTCTTCAAGTATACTATTTAATTTAAAATCAAATTATTTAATGAAAAAATCAATTATTAATGAATCTAAATAAGCCAAATTCTAATAACATATTAATTTCAATTATTTCTGCTTCATTTAATTGTGTGAATACTATCGAAGATTCTATTAAAAGTATTTTACCTCATTTGTCAGAAAATATTGAATTTATTATAATTGATGGCAAATCTAATGATGGTACTGTAGAAATTATAAGAAAGTATGAATCATTTATTTCTTATTGGGTGAGCGAAAACGATCGTGGAATTTATGATGCATGGAATAAAGGTATTGTAAAAGCTAAAGGTAAATATCTATGTTTTGTTGGATTAGATGATTCACTATGTGAAAATTATTCTACTGAGTATTTAAATGTAATAAATCAATATAATGATTTAGATTTTATTTCATCTAAAATGATTATAAAAAAAAACAAATCAATTGAATTTGGAGAAAAATGGGAATGGAATAGTTTTAGAAAACAAATGAATATTGTTCATCCTGGTTCTTTGCATAATGCAAAATTATTTCAAAAATATGGTGTTTATGATACTAAATATTCTATTGCCGGAGATTATGAATTTTTATTAAGAATTGGTAAAAATTTAAATGCTCATTTCATTAATAAACCAACAATAAATTTTAGTTTAAATGGAATAAGTAATAATAATTTCTTTAAACTAGCAAATGAGGTTAGAACTGCGAAAATTAAAAATAAGTCAAGAAATATTTTATTAATTAATATTGAATTCTCAATAAGGATTTTAATTGGTTTTATTTCTCCTTTTTATAATTATTTTAAAAAATCTATATAAAATGAATTTTAAAAATCCAAAAGTAGTAGTTATTGGACTAGGATATGTTGGCCTCCCATTAGCAATTGAATTTTCAAAAAAATATCATGTAATTGGGTATGATATAAATGAAAATAGAATCAATAAATTATATAATGGTGTTGACGAAACAGGCGAAGTTAGTAATGATGATTTAAAACTAGTTTTAAAAACTAAACTAACTTTTAATAAAGGACTTTATCTTACGAGTAATGTAATTGATATAGAAAATTCAGATATTTTTATAGTAACCGTTCCGACACCAATTGACGAAAGTAAAAAACCAGATTTAAAACCATTAAAAATGGCAAGTGAATTAATTGGAAAAGTATTAAAAGATGGAAATTTAGTGATATACGAAAGTACTACTTATCCTGGTTGTACTGAAGAAGATTGTGTGCCAATTTTAGAAAAATTTAGTCGTTTGGAATATAATAAAAATTTTTATTGTGGCTATTCTCCAGAAAGAATAAATCCTGGTGATAAAATTAACACTCTAACGAAAATAAAAAAAGTTACTTCCGGAAGTACACCAGAAGTTGCAAACTATGTTGATAAATTTTATAAATCTATTATAAAAGCTGGAACCTTTAAAGCAAGTAGTATTAAAGTTGCAGAAGCATCTAAAGCTATTGAAAATGCTCAGCGAGATGTAAATGTATCTTTTGTGAACGAGTTGGCTTTAATATTTGATAAATTAGAAATTGATACCAATGAAGTATTAGAAGCAGCGGGAACCAAATGGAATTTTATTAAATATAAACCAGGATTAGTTGGTGGTCATTGTATTAGTGTAGATCCATATTATTTAGCATATAAAGCAGAATTAATGGGCTACCATCCTGCAGTTATACTTTCAGGAAGAAGAGTAAATGATGGAATGAGTTCATTTGTTGCAAATAAATTTGTAAAATTACTTATTAAAAAAGGTATTCCAATTAAAGATTCAAAAATTTTAATCTTGGGAATTACATTTAAAGAAAATTGTCCAGACATTAGAAATACAAGAGTTGTTGAAATTCGGCAAGAATTGTTAGAATTTGGATGTGAAGTTGATATTTTAGATCCCTGGGTTGACAAATATGAAGTAAAAAATGAGTATGGATTCGACATAATTCAAAATATAGATATTAACTATAGTATTTACGCAGGTATAATATTAGCGGTATCACACAATGAATTTAAAAACTTATCTATTGCTTCTAATTCTTCAACAGTTATTTTCGATTTAAAAGGAATTTTACATAAAGATTTAGTTGATGCTAGACTATAATAACAATAATTTTACTACTCTTTTGTTTAAAAAAATATGAATAACATTCAAATGGTCGATTTAAAGACCCAGTTTTTAAATATAAAAAATGAGTTAAATACTGCAATTCAAGAAGTGTTCGATGAAACTTCTTTTATTAATGGACCACAAGTAGATAAGTTTGCTTCTGAACTATGTGAATATACTGGAGCAAAATTCACAATCCCATGTGCAAATGGCACTGATGCATTACAAATTGCTATGATGGCGCTTGGTTTTAAACCCGGTGATGAAATTATCGTTCCAGCTTTTACCTATATAGCAACAGTAGAAGTGATTGCATTGTTAGGATTGATTCCCGTTTTCATAGATGTTGATGAGTCTACTTTTAATTTGAATATAGACCATTTAGAATCAAAAATTACAACTAAAACAGTTGGTATTGTTACAGTTCACTTATATGGTCAATGCTCCAATATGGAGGAAATTTTAAAAATTTCTAAAATCTATGGGCTAAAAGTTATCGAAGATACAGCACAAGCTATAGGAGCAATTTATTCTTTTTCAGACGGTACAAAAAAACATGCTGGAACAATAGCCGATATTGGTACAACATCTTTTTTCCCATCTAAAAATCTTGGTTGTTATGGAGATGGCGGTGCAATCTTTACCAATGATCCTACTTTAGCTCAAAAAATTAAAATGATTGCTAATCACGGACAACAAAAAAAATATTTCCATGATTCAATAGGTGTAAATTCAAGATTAGACACTTTACAGGCGGCAATATTAAGTGTTAAACTAAAGTATTTAGATCAATATACTCAATCAAGAAATGATGTTGCTGATAAATATGATGAATCACTGAAATGTCTAGAAAATATTATTACCCCAAAACGCTCTTATTTTTCCACTCATGTATTCCATCAATATACAATCCTATTAGATGAAAAAATTAGTAGAGATGCTTTTAAAGACTACTTGAGTTCTAATAGTATTCCATCAATGATATATTACCCACGGCCATTACACTTGCAAAAAGCATATTTATGTTACGGAGGACAAGATGGGCAATTCCCCATTTCTGAAAAATTATGTAAACAAGTTTTATCCTTACCAATTCATACTGAAATGAATAACAATGAACAAAATTATATTATTGAGAAAATCATAAATTATTTTAAATGACAAAATATTTTGCACATAATACAGCTGTTATTGATGATAATTGTATTATTGGAGGTGGTACAAAAATTTGGCATTTTTCGCATATTATGTCAGGTTGTAAAATTGGTAAAAATTGCAATATTGGGCAAAATGTCGTAGTGTCTCCTGAAGTTGTTTTAGGTGATAATGTTAAGGTTCAAAATAACGTATCTATATATACTGGTGTAATCTGTGATGATGATGTTTTTTTAGGTCCTTCTATGGTTTTTACAAATGTAATTAATCCGAGATCAGCTGTCAATAGAAAATCGGAATATCTTAAAACTCATGTTGGGAAAGGTGCAACAATTGGAGCAAATGCAACAATAGTATGTGGAAATGATATAGGAAAATTTGCATTTATTGGCGCTGGTGCTGTTGTGACAAAAAGTGTCTCGGATTATGCTTTAGTTATGGGAAATCCATCTAAACAAACTGGCTGGATGAGTGAATATGGCCATAAACTAATTTTTGATAAAAGTGGAAAAGCATTATGCCCTGAAAGTAAAGAAGTATATATTTTAAATGATAATAAAGTAGAAAAAAATAAAAAATGAAAAAATTTGCATTAATTGGAGCTGCTGGTTTTATTGCTCCTAGACATTTGAAAGCCATTAAAGATACTGGCAATTCTCTTTTAGCAGCTTATGATAAATTTGATTCAGTAGGAATATTAGATAGTTATTTCCCAGATGCTAATTTTTTTGTTGAATTTGAAAGATTTGATAGACATATTGAGAAGTTAAAAAAAAGCATAAATAAAGTTGATTATGTAAGTATTTGCTCTCCTAATTATTTACATGATGCACATATTAGATTTGGATTGAGAGTAGGGGCAAATGTTATATGTGAAAAGCCATTAGTGTTAAGTCCATGGAATATTGATGGTTTAAAAGAAATGGAAATAGAAACGGGAAAAAATGTTTATAATATTCTTCAATTAAGATTACATCCCTCAATTATAGCATTAAAAAATAAAATAGAAGAAGGACCTAAAGATAAAATATATGATATTGATTTAGCATATATTACTAGTAGAGGAAGTTGGTATTATACATCTTGGAAAGGAGATATTGATAAATCAGGTGGAATTGCCACAAATATTGGCGTTCATTTTTATGATATGTTAACTTGGATATTTGGGAATGTTAAAAAAAGTATAGTTCATATTCAATCACATGATAGAACAGCAGGTTATTTTGAACTAGAAAAAGCTAGAGTTAGATGGTTTTTAAGTATAAATCCTGATACATTGCCATTAAAAGTAAAAGAAAAAGGCGGAAGAACATATCGATCTTTAATCATAGAAGGACAAGAAATTGAATTTAGTGATGGATTTACAGAACTTCATACCCATAGCTATGAAAATATATTACGTGGAAATGGTTTTGGACTAGAAGAGGCTAGAAAATCAATTGAAATTGTTTATGACATTCGAAATTCAAACCAATTAGGATTAGTAGGCGATTTTCATCCACTAGCAAAATAATTGGTTTTGTAATATATTTTTTACTTAATTTTTTTCATGTTATTATGAAAATTGCATTGTTAGCAGCAGCTAATAGTATACATACAGTACAATGGGCTAATGGTTTAGCTTCATTAGGACATGAGATTCATGTTATTTCTCAGCATCCTGTTATAGATAAATTTGACGAATGCATCAATCTTCATTTGACTACTTATAGAGGAAATTTTGGTTATTACTTTATGTTACCATATATTAAAAGGATTTTAAAAGAGATCAAACCTGATATTTTAAATGTACATTATGCAAGTGGATATGGAACTTCTGCTAGATTGGTAAATTTTCATCCTTATGTATTGTCAGTTTGGGGAAGTGATATTTTTATTTTTCCATTTAAGTCATCTCTCCATAGATGGATTATACGCAGAAATATTTTATCGGCTGATGCTATTGCGTCTACTAGTAATAGTATGGCAAAGCAAATTTATTCAATAGTTCCAGAATTAAAAAGTATTTCAATTACTCCTTTTGGTGTTGATCTTAATAAGTTTAATTTAAAAGAAGATGAATTGAATATTGAAAAAAATAAAATTGTTATTGGTACAATAAAAACTATGAGTTTAACATATGGAATAGATATTTTAATTAAATCGTTTGACCAATTAATTAAGCGAATTAAATCTAATCCCGAATATAAAAATATTGAACTAAAATTGAAACTGATAGGCGGAGGTGTTCATTTAAATGAGTTTATAAACTTAGTTAAATCATTACAAATTCAACAATATGTTGAATTTGTCGGTCAAATAAATCATACGAATGTCCCATTTGAATTGGCGAAATTAGATATATTTGTTGCACTAAGTAGAAGTGAAAGTTTTGGCGTTGCAGTTATAGAAGCTGGTGCAGCTGGGAAGCCAGTCGTTGTTTCAAATGTGGGAGGTCTACCCGAGGTTGTTATTCCTAATATAACTGGATTAATAATTGAAAATGAAAATATATTACAGTCGACTAACGAACTAGAAAAATTAGTCATTAACCCAATTTTAAGAAAAGAATTAGGAGTAAATGCAAGAAATTTTGTTGCAAAAAATTATTCATTAAATGTTTGTTTGAATAAAATGATCTCTTTATATGAGATAACAATAGCAGCAAATAAATAATTCATTCAATTAAGAAAAATATTAAAATTTAATAACATGTGTGGTATCTTTGGTGTAATTTCTACAAATAAAGTTGATATTGTTAAACTAAAAAAATTAGTTAAACATTCTCAACAAAGAGGAAAAGATTCAAGTGGCTTGATCTATCATGAAAATGACACTTATAATATAGTACGTGCTGATTTCGAAATTACAAGATTAATTAAAAACATCAATTTTAAATACTCAAACTTTGTATTTGGACATAGTAGATTAATTACCAATGGATTATCAGACAACCAGCCAGTAGTAAGAAAAAATATTGCAGCAATTCATAATGGTATTATTGTTAATGAAAAGGAAATTTGGGATAAATTAAAAGTCAATAGACAATTAACGATTGATTCTGAAGCTATTGTCGCTATTGCTGAAGAATACATTAACAATTCTCTACCAATTTCTGAATTAGGTACAAAAATATTGTCTTTATGTGAAGGCATTGTGGCATGTGCGCTAATATTACCAGCACAAGGAAAGCTTTTATTATTTTCAAATAATGGTAGTTTATACATTGGTGAAAATAATTCTAATTTTTATTTTGCCTCTGAAAAATATGGGCTAGAAATTATTTCTTGTGGTAATATTAAACAAGTTAAAAATACAGTAGAGATAATTGAAATACCAAAATCATTAATAGATTTTAATATCAAAGATTACAACTCTAGAAATGAAAACCTAATTCCTGAATTTATTTACAATTCTCAACAAGAAAAACTTTTAGAGTATAATAAAATTGAATTAAGAAGATGTAAAAAATGTATACTTCCTGAAACCATGCCTTTTATAAAATTTGATCAAGAAGGTGTATGTAATTATTGTAAAAATTATAAATCAAGGAACACACCCAAGCCGAAGGAAGAGTTATTTGAATTAGTTAAGCCGTATAGAAGAAATGGCAATCAATTAGATTGTATAGTTCCATTTTCAGGAGGAAGAGATAGTTGTTATGGATTACATTTAATTGTTGAAGAATTAAAAATGAAGCCAGTTACATATACATACGATTGGGGAATGGTTACAGATTTGGGACGAAGGAATATTAGTCGAATGTGCTCAAAACTAGGTGTAGAAAATATAATTGTTGCTGCAGATATTTCATTAAAAAGAAAAAATATCAAAATGAATTTAGAAGCATGGTTAAAATCACCTCATTTAGGAATGATGGCAATGCTTACTGCAGGAGATAAACATTTCTTTAAATATGTTGAAGATATAAAAAAACAAACAGGCATTAATTTGAACTTGTGGGGTGTAAATCCACTAGAGGTAACACATTTCAAAACTGGATTTTTAGGTATCGAACCTGATTTTGAAGAAAAAAAGGTGTATAGCAATGGGGCAATGAAACAATTAAGGTATCATTCAAAAAGATTCTTAGCAATGACAAAAAGTTTTGGTTATTTTAATTCTTCAATTTGGGACACACTTTCCGGTGAATATCATAGAAGCTTTACAAACAAGAAAGATTATTATCATTTATTTGATTATTGGAGATGGGATGAAAATAATGTCAATGATTGTTTATTAAATTTGTATGACTGGGAAAAAGCTGTAGATACACCTACAACATGGAGAATTGGAGATGGTACTGCCGCTTTTTATAATTATGTTTATTATACAGTTGCAGGTTTTACAGAACATGATACTTTCAGAAGTAATCAAATTAGAGAGGGTCAGTTATCAAGAGAAAAAGCATTAGAATTAATTCATGAGGAAAATAAGCCTAGATATCAAAATATTAGATGGTATCTTGACACTTTAGATATGGATTTTGAAAGAGTAATTAAAATTGTAAATAATATTCCAAAATTGTATTTTAAAATTTAAGTTAATAATGAATATTTTAATAATTACTAAATATGCTTCAACAAACTTAGAAGGAAATGAAACAAGAATTATTTCTATATCTAAAATTTTATCCACTTATCCAAATACAAATATTACTTTAATTTCATCAGATTCTAATTTAGGTGCAAATTTTGAAAAATATAATAAAATTTATAACCAGTATAAATATTCAAATATAAATATAATAAGAATTAAAACTCTAAAATATTTCAAAACAACTTCTTTACGAAGAATTTTATCATGGATAGATTTTGAAATAAAAATATTTTTAATGCCTAAAAAATTAATTATTAAACCTGATGTGATTATTGTTTCTTCATTATCACTTTTAACAATATTAAATGGTGTTTTTTTTAAATTCTTATATAAAACAAAATTAGTATTTGAGATTAGAGATATATGGCCTTTATATTTAGAAGTTGAAATGGGCTATTCTAAATATAATCCAGTCATTTTTTTCCTTTCTATAATCGAAAAATTCGGATATTTAAAATCAGATTTAATTATAGGAACAATGCCTAACTTAAAACAACACTTACATGATACTTACAAAATATTTAATAAAAATGTAGATTGTATTCCATTTGGTTTTGATGAAGATATTTTTAATTCACATCTATCACCTGATACTAATTTCATTAATAGAAAAATTTTATCTATTTCTGATGATGCATTTGTTATTGGATTCGCTGGTTCGATGGGTATTGGAAATGGACTAAATACTATATTTGATGTAATACCAAATTTTGCTAATAGAAATGATATTTATTTTCTATTTATGGGAGATGGCATCTTAAAAGACATTTATGTAGAAAAGTGTAAAAATTTTAATAATGTAATTTTTTTACCAAAAGATATTGATAGAAATAAAGTTGCACAATTGTTATCTATATCTGATGTTTTATATTTTGGAAGCTTGAACTCTAAATTTTGGGATTACGGATGGTCTCCTAATAAAATCATAGATTATATGATGTCAGGAAAACCAGTCTTAGCATCATATAGTGGTTATCTATCTATGTTGAATGAAGCTGAAAGTGGTTATATTGTTAAAGCTGAAGATTCAAAAGAATTATTTGATATGATAAATAAATTATTGTGCACAAGTAAAAATGAATTAATGCTTAAAGGTTTAAATGGACGCAAATGGTTAATTGAAAATAGAAAATTTTCAATATTGGCAGAAAAATATTACAATCTATTAAAGAGTATTAAGTAAATATTATTTTTTAAAAATGAAAACAATAATAATAAATGGAGGCACTAAAGGAGTTGGAAAAGAAATTGTACTAGCTTGTCTTAATACTGGGTACAATGTCATTTTTGGAGGCAGAGACGAGGTAGCTGCGGAAAAAATTTTAAATTCCGTTAATAATAATAATTGTCATTTTATTAAAATCGAAAATACAAATATTAATTCCTTAAAACAGATGTTTACTTTTGCTATTGATAAATATAAAAAAGTTGATGGTTATGTACATTATGCAGGAATTACTCCAGTTTCTGGTATACTAGATTGTATAGAAGAAACTTATGATAGTGTATTTGATATTAATCTAAAATCTGCTTTTTTTTGCACCCAATATGCCATTAATTTTATGAAAAATAATGGTGGAGGTAGTTTAATTTATTTTGGTTCAGCTCATATGGATTATGGTCAAATAGATAGGGCAGCATATGCTATAACTAAAGGTGCATTAAATATTTTATCTAGTCATATTGCACATCATTATGCTAAATATCAAATTAGATCTAATTATATTGTAATGGGCTGGACGGATAC
>JACCDK011043926.1_pt1 | contig 10357 bp, 17 predicted proteins | sample 7445871 | NCBI WGS metagenome assembly JACCDK01 (sample SAMN15323436, study PRJNA562643) | freshwater metagenome | isolation source: river surface water | place: USA:Blue River Watershed | collected 2017-08-15
AATTAGGTATTGAGTTAACTAATGCTGATGTGGAAGAAGCAGCTTTAGGAACAGGCACTACATTTATTTTAACAGCTTCTAATTTATCATTGATATTTACCGGTAGTACTTCTATTGGATATTATTAACATAAAAGCTAGGGAAAAAATCCCTAGCTTTTATGATGTAAAAATTACTACTAAATATGATTTAATGATAAATAGGAGTCCATTATGGAATTTACTAGTGTAATGAATGAAATAAGAGCTGATGATAAAGTTCATTTTATTTATAAGAGATACGATACACATGGGTTTGCTTGTTCTTATATTTTCAGATCTTACTTTAAAGAAAGAAATGAATTAGATAAATTAACTTTAGCTTATGTTTCGCCTGGTGAAGATCTTAATTGTCCAGAGCAAAGTATTGTTTTTCTTTGCGATGTAGATATTGATTACAATATTTTATCTCGTTTAAGAAATAAAGCTAGATACATTGTAATTATTGATAGTAAATATTCTACTACACAAGTTCTTTTTAATCAAATTAAAGATAAAGAAAAAGATGGTAAAGCAGTAGTTCAGGTTTTATGTATGGGTAAGGAACCTCCAATAAATATTGTTTGGAGTATTATTCATGGATTTAAACAAAAACCAAAATATGTAGAAGATATTTCAAATTCTTATCTTACTGAGTATATGATGAATATTACTGGCAAAGGTAATAATTTTCTTTTATTGAAATATCAAAAACATAATTACGATCATTGGGACCTATTAGTAAATGATGAATTTTATTTAGCCGATCATGAAAGTTTAGTAAACGCTAAAGCTAATCTTAGTTTAGTAACTGCGACTAATATTTGTTTTAGAAACGCAATACCTTATTCTCTATTAGGACATAAAGTTTTACTTATAAACGCTAATAAAGAATTAATGGATGAAGTAGGCATTCTAACAATTGCAAGTGAAGCCACTTCCAAAGTAGATCTAGCAATTGTTTATGAAAGAACATTTAATGGTTATTATTATTCAGTCTATACTTCTGAAAAATGTAACGTAAATCTTCTAGAAGTATTTAAAGAATTTAATTGTTTTGGTTTTCATAGAAGAGCGTGGTTCTTTAATGAAAAGTTTATTTTTGAAAAAAGAAAATCTTTTTTCAAAAAGTTAAAGGAATTGTTTTTATCATGAAAGTAAGTAGTATTAAAAAGAAACTATATAAAAGATTTTTTATATATTATAAAAAGAATAGAAAAATGAACAAAGACATTATTGCTAGTTTTAAAAGAGGGTTGTTAAAATCAACAATCGATGATAGTAAACTTAAATGAAAGGAAAATAAAAATGAGTGAATATAAATCAAAAAAATATAAAGATAATGAAGATAACACTGAAGTAATTGCAAAACAACTTGATAAAGAAGGATCTTTTGTTGTTACAAAGACAGCAAGACATGGAACTTACCAGTATATTTTTCTAAATAAAGAATTTCAATCTAGATTTAGTTTGATTACTGAAGAAAATAAAACTTATGATTTTTCAGATGCGTTAAGAGCTTTAGAACAAGGTAAACGAATTCATCGTCTTAACTGGAATGGAAATAATCAATGGGTTATTTTGATTAATCCAGGCAATGCAATGCATACATCAACAGAAGGTAGTTTTGATATGCAAAAATGTTTTGGTTTGAAGAATGCTCAAAATAAGATGCAGCCTGGATGGATTCCTTCCACAGGTGATTTGCTTGCTAAAGATTGGGTTATTAAGGAGTAATTATGACTATTGAACTAGCCACAGACAATCTGTCACCAGAAGAACAATGGAAAGCTGAACAAGCATCAACACAATTGTTTAATCAACATTATCCTGATATTCCAATTGTTAATGTTGAAAATATTGGAGAAGTAATTAGTTCCCTACACGAAACTGAGGAAATGGATCCAAACAGACCTTACAACGGTCAATCACACACTCATCATGGTGTTCGTGGTCAAGCCGAAGTAAAGGGTCTGACTATGAGGGATATTAGAGATTGTTTCATCAGAGCATTCATTATCTCTCACTCATATCACGTTTACGATGAAGCTAAACGTGAATATACACTAATTCGTCAAGAACCAAATGCTACTCTTATTGATGAGGCAAATAAAGGTATTCATGCAAAAATTAATGACAATGATATCTATAACTTAGTTGGTGATATTGATCCAATTGCCGTGTCTCAAAATCTTACATGTGAAATTGAAAAGATGATGGGTATTTTTCCTAATCTACCAAGAACAGTACTAATTGATAAAATTAGTGAGCCAGATCAAAGTCCAAATCCACCTTGCGATGGTTGTCAACTAAAAGTATGCGACGATAAATCCAGTTACTAAGGAAATAGAATGAAAAATTATTTGTTTATGATGAAGCAAATTCTAGCATATGGTAAAAACCATGTTGATAGAACTGGTGTAGGACGACGTTCTTTATTTGGTAAAGAACTACGATTTGATTTGAGAGACGGATTCCCTCTTGTTGATACAAGAAAAATCTTTACAAAAGGTCTTATTGTTGAAGATCTTTGGTTTTTGTCCGGTAGTAACGACGTAAGTATTCTTCAAAGTCAAGGTGTTAAAATTTGGGACAAATGGACACCTACAAAAGAAGATGCTGAAAAATTTCTTTCTAGTAAAAACTACAATAGCTATAGATTTACAGCAGGCAGCGAAGATGAAGTCTATAGCCGTGTAGGTACCATTGGACCAATGTATGGTAATGTCTGGCGCGGTAAAGACAAACCAGGAAGTCTTGATCAGATTATTCGTTTGATCGAGGGACTAAAGAATCAACCTTTTGGTTCTAGACATTGTGTTACTGCATGGATACCTGAATATTTGCCTTATTCAAATTTGTCTCCAATTGAAAATGTACTTATTGGTAAAGGTGCTTTGGCACCATGTCATTGCTTTTTTCAATGTTTTGTTGAAGAAGGTACCGAAGGCGGAAAGAATAAACTAAGTCTTAAACTTGAAATCAGGTCATCTGATGGACCTGTAGGTCTACCTTACAACATTGCTCAGTATGCGTTGTTGCTAACAATTATAGCTCAATGTGTAAATATGCAAGCACACGAATTGATTGTTTCAATTGGTGATGCACATATTTACCTTGATCAAATTGAATTAATGAAACATCAGGTAGAACTGGAACCTAGAGAAGAACTACCTACTCTGTGGGTAAATCCAGAAAAAACAGATATTGATTCTTTTGTATTTGAAGACTTTAAAATTATTGGTTACGACCCTCATCCAGTAATTAATTACCCAGTAGCTACTTAAAAGGAGATTAACATGACAGAGCAGACAGCACAAGATGCAGTATCATTGTTCATTATGGAGAGATTTAAATCTTCGTTGACTTCTTTTCTACAAGAAAAGAAAGACGAGATCCTACCTGAAGAAATGATGCAAGGCTTTATTGAAAAATCTATCAAGGATTTATTTGATACTAAAAAAGAAATAACCATTACTTACGCAGAACGAGCAAATTATGGTAGTGGGTCAAGAGCTTCAATTCAAATGAATCCTATTACAGCTATTGTAATGGAAGCAGTTTTACCAATCTTCAGGAAAGAATTGATAAAATATCTTGAAGAAACAGAAGACAAACTAAAATCAAAAGTATTTTCATGGCTTAGTGGTGAAGCTCAAGGTGCCAGTGAAAAATTAATGGAAATTGACTTTGACAGACTAGCTAAAGGATCTTTCAATATTCTTATTGGAAACCTATTCCTTGCCCAAGTAGCTAACTCAAGAGCTACCTTAGCAGGTCAAATGCAAAATCCATCACTATTTAACAATATGTCTACTCTTGATATGAATAAATTATTTTCTTTATCCGCAGTAGATACTAGTGATTCGAAAAATATATTTGCCAACATGATAAAAGCGTTAGAAAATCCTAATTAACAAAACATAAAACCTAGAGGTTAATTCCTCTAGGTTTTATTATGTATTCTAAAATATTTCAATCACATATAGTAAAGATGAGATTGATAATAGTATCAATCCAAAACCTTTTTAATAGGAGTTATCATGAACGGATTCTTTAAGATTGCTGCCATTGTTGCTGGTGGTGCTGCTGTTGCGACTGGCGTAATTATCGCACGTCGCAAATGCGATAAGAAAACTACCGAAAATGTTGAAAAACCAGTTGATGCAAAACCGGTTTCAGAAACTACTGAATATCCTTATCAGGAAACTAAATATGATCCAAAATTCCTGGCAATCTGGGAAAAAGCTACAGAAGTAGCTTTTAATCCAGAATGGCACAACGGTACAGGATACTTTAACAATTGTGTTAAAGATCTACTGTTTAAACAGCAGGAAAACTGTGTTTGGAAGTTTACAGACACAAGTGGTCGAAAAGCCATTGTGTTCAATAACGACAACGCTATTTGTGTCGTGTTCCAGCGATATTCTGACAGACAGGATATTCTGGTGTACAACTCCAGTATTAAACTGGAAGACAACATAGATGCAATGCTTGAAAAAGCATTGCAATTTATTTAACAGTTAATGAAAGGAAGAGCGATGACATACGCTCAATGGTCAGAGCGACGTATCGCTCTTGAAAACAAGATTAAAGTGTGTAAACACTTTATCAGCAAGACAAAAGATCTTGCTCGCAAAGCAATGATGGAGGTAGAACTCCAAAGGCATGAAAAAGATTTTCAACGCTCCAGTATTATGGAACAAGCTGCAAAAGCAGCAGAAGATCTTAATTAATAAATAATCAGAGATTAAAAATCTCTGATTATTTTTTTGTTTTATTGTATATGGAAAAACTAGTAAACCTAAAGAACGCTACCTACAACAGGTTGCTTTCTATAAACAATGAAATAAGATCTACACGGAAAGCTAAAAGTGATATTTCTTCACTTGTTAAGCAAAGAAAGCAAACGGATAAATTATTGTCCGAAATAAAAAAAGAAATAATTAGTAATAACAATTCTAATTATAAAATTTTGTTAAATAAATTTTTAAACCCTTCTATAGGAGAAGATGATGCTTTTTAATAATAACACAAAGAATGATTTTATCAAAGATATTCAAAATCACGAATGTTTTATTCGCACACGAGCAATAGTACGTTTCAACAGGGTGTCATTGACATCTACTGTTGTGCGTTGCAGCACAACACAGAAAAAAGCTTTTATTAACATTCATGAGGACAAATGTGAACTTGTTCTTTTGGATAAATTGAAAATTTGCCCACAGAATCTGAAAAACCCATACAAGGAAACAGGTAATCATATATTCAATTTCACTATTCATGATATTGATAGTTTAGCTAGACTTCTTTATGATCACCTCATGAGAAAGTCAGAATTTCTTATCTCTATTGAAAATGGTGAAGCTGATAAATTAACACCTACTTTTACTTTTGCTTCAGTAACTGAAAACAATGTATTTGTAGGCAGGATAACAAAACTGGTGTTTGATCCAGACTATGTCTGTATCGAAACAACAAACGGTAAGCTTAAACTTACTGGTAATGACAGTAAAAATTTACTTAATTTGGATAATTCTGTAGGCAGATACCTTATTATGAATTCTAAAAAAGAATTTATTATTGTGCCTGGTCCTATTTTGCGACAACGTGTTAAGGAAATGTAGAAAATGTCAACAAAAAAACCACAACCTGCTAAAGTTGCTGCAAAACCAGTAGCAAAAGTAGCAGCTAAAAAAACAACTGTAAAACCAGCTGTTAAATCAGTTGTAAAACCAGTTGCTAAATCTTCATCTCAAGTAAAAAAACCTGAGGTAAAGAAACAGCAAAAAACAGTTACAGTAAAAACTGTTAATGCTGCTATACCTACTAACAAATCATTGTTGGATGGTATGAGTAAAGCGCTGCTAGCAAATGCAGCATAACCTAACTATAATAGCCAGGTAAAAATCCTGGCTATTATGCCGTCAATAGAGGAAATTGTCATGATTAATCCAAAACTTAAAAATTGGTACCTACACCAAGGTATCACCGAACAAAAAGTAACAGATTCGATCTTTATGAGTTTTGAAAAGAAATCTATCAAAATTCATTTGTCTGGGTTTGTTGAAGGTCATCCTGGATTCAAAAATGGTGATCATATCACCACATCTCAAATAGTGGGTATTAAAGGTAACGTCATTCGTACTCTGTCTGGTACAGAATATGAATTAGTTAATCCTTTGCCTGAGTATGAAGCTAAATATCCAAATGCTTTAGAACGATTGAAAGTCTCTTTAAACCAGCAGTTTAGGAGAACAGATTTTACAGAACTGCGTGCTCTGTAAAAAAGTGATTCTAAATTATTTCAATCACATATAGTAAGGATGAGATTAGTAATAGTATTAATCTCTTCTAACCTTTAATAGGAGTTGGTATGAAAAAGTTTGATGTAATGACCTTTGTCGATGATCACTATTATGATGATAGTGATGTTGTAGTGGGTTGTTGCATTGAAGCGTTACCCCAAAAAGAACCTAGTAAGCGACAAGCGCCAGACTGGTATACATGGCGAACACCTGAAAATGGTGTTTGTGTTTTTACATCTGAGGGATCAGTACTTGACTCCTTAGAGAAAAATGTCTTGCTTAGCAAGTACATTTAGTAATAAAAATGCATCTTTAAAAAGATGCATTTTCTATATCCTTTTTAAATAGAAGATATAGAAAATGTGATTCTAAAAAATCTCAGACACATATAGTAGTATTGAGATTGATAGGAATATCAATTAAATTAACCCTTCCTAATAGGAGATTTTTTCATGATTGTTACAATCGACGGTATTGAGTATGTGTTTGGTATCGAGGTGGAGTACCTCGATATTGAATACATCGAGATCTAACCAAAAGCCAAAAGCCGAACTACGCTAGGCTTTAACTTTGCGTATACTACAGAGCACACTGTAACAAAGCAAACATTTATAACGATCAAAGGAGAAATCATGTTTGATCAAAAACCAGTTGAAGTGCTAGCTAGCTACCTGATAGCAATGGCTATCGGTGCTGGCACCCTTTTCGCCGTACAGAAGTACGGCGATTGGAGAGCAAAAACTAACGGAGATAAGAAGTGATCTCCGTTAGTAATTTGCAGCCTGATGAAAATCAGGCTGCAAAGGAATCTAAACAGATTCCTCGCGTTGTCATAGCAATCGAGATAGGCTTCGATTGCTATGAGATTGATGTCAGCCCACTCCAGGATGACATAATCAACAATATCAGTCAGCTAATAGCTGACGCCATCAGGATCGATTCTGAAGTCGATTTTGACTTATTCCTGGTAGAGAATCCCTCTCTACTGGAAGTAAAAGACCAGATCACTGAGATCTGGCAAATGTATCACCCAACCCACAATCCCACCTCAACACAGAAGGAAAATATCATGAACGCAAACGAAACAAACACCGCAGCGACTTCCACTCCTACAGCAGCCGAAATGTTGGCTGCCGAGCTGGCAGCGGCAAAAGCCAAGATTGCCGAAATGGAGAAAGCAGCTGCTGAAAAAGCAGGTGCTGAAAAAGCAGCTGCAAAAACAGAGGAGTCTAAAAAGACTCCTCTGTGGAAGAAAGCCACCATCGCAGCTGCGGCTGTAGGTGCTGTAGGTGCTGGCGGATTCTTCGCGTGGAAGAAATTCCACAATCAAACTGCTGGTTAAATTTTAATCATCATAATCACTACCTGACCTTTATGGTCAGGTAGTGATTACTCTTATTTTTTTTTTTATTTTTAACCTTCAAATTCCCAAAAAGGAGTTTCTTCACCACTACCAATAGGACCACCACCTACTTTCTTACAAGCTGTGTTAGGTCCATTAATATCATCTCTAATAGCACCAACTTCATGAAATGGATAAACCATATATTTCATTTCATCTTCAATCAAAGTAGGTATACGGTGTTTACCCCTTTGGATAGCAAGAAATGATTTCTTATGTAGTTTCTCAATATGTACATAAATTTCACCATCGACCTCTTGATCGATAGTTCTGCATTTATCATAATAACCTTTGTTAGCAATTTCTTGAACAAAGTTACTACGACCGTCTCTGATAAGTTGTTTAGCTTCTGTAGACAATTGATGTGGAGTAATTACTGTAATCTTCCTAGGAGCACAGAAATTTCTTACACGTCTAAACATGTCTCTTAAGTCACTACCCATTGGTCCAACACTACAACCAGTAGTGGGTACCATTGCAAGATAATCTAACATAATAAGATGGATTTCATAACCTTCAGATTCGAGTTCTGTAATCTTATTACAAATATTCATGTAAGTCCATTGAGTAGGATCCACTCGCATCATCTTAACATGATAGCCATTTACTTGTAATTTCTCTTTAATATAAGAAGCCATTTCAGCTTCTGTAATATTATCAGTTACACATTTTTGACCTGTTTCGTTTTCTTTTAAAGATTGATACATCCATTGAATGTTTTTATCAATCTCATCTTCGAATGAAATTCTAAGTAACAAAGGTTTCTTAGAAGGATCAATCATTACTGGTTTATTATACAGTGCAATCTGTTTAAAAATTGTTAGACTAAAACCAGTTTTAAAATTATGCTGTAATGCACCAATTACCCAAGTTTCACCTCTTCTAAATCCACCTTGTAACATAAGGTTTAATTGAGTAAGTCCAGTTTTTAATACACCGTTGCCATTGCTATTAGATTTAATAACCTGGAATACTTCTTCAGTGGATTTTTCATCACCAATATCAATATCAGCAACTACAGCAGGATCTTTAGTAACAGCTGCTACTTGGAAAGGTTCTAACTCACTACAGAGTTGTGCTACCCAAGCATGTACGTTTTTAATTTTTTCTCTATGAAACTTAAAAGCATTTGTAGCTTTAGATAAAATCTCATCTACTTTGATTTCTCTAAAGTGATTATGAAGAGATTTTCTAATATTAATAATTGTTCTTTTTAGAGCAGATTCCGACATATCCGGCTCAATACCTTGAACAATGGTTTCATAAAGAGATTCATCATCTCCTACGATTAATTTAAAACGATGAAGTAATTCTGTTTTCTCATATTCGTGATCTGGGCTATTCTCACAAAGCTCCAAAGCAAATTGTTTCATTGCATACAGAATATCACGTTCTCTACTAATAGTTACTGTGATTTCAGGAAGTTTAATATTTTCAAGAACAGTTCTGACAAGATCAGCTGAATTTTCTGTTTTTGAATTTAGCAAACTTTCACGGTAAATAAGAGTGATACTTTTTATGAGTAAAGATTTGTTATCCATGACTTTCTTCTTTATTGCTAGATTTTTCTCAAATTATACGTCTGAACTATATTTTTTATATTTTGAATACATAATAAGACGTAGAAATAGTAACTTTTTATGTTTCATTATTATGAACTATATATTGTCAAAATAATCTTTTTGTTTTGAGGGAAATTGTGAGCACAACTTCATTTGTACTTGTACCGTTTTGGGTAGAAAAAGTTTTAAAGAGAAATAATCTTAATCTCTCAGACATTTTAGATTATTCAAAAATCAGAAAATATTTCTCTTTAGAGGATTTAGCTGGTTTAATATTTGTACAGGATAACTTAAGTTTAAAACCATTTGAAAATTTAAACTTAAATACGATTTTGCTTAGCAGCTGGAGAAAAACATCAGGTGTTTTAACATCAGAATTAGATTCTGGTGCTATCCCACTGTCATATAGCAAAGAAGTGAGTAGTTATGTTAAAACCATGTTATGTGGTAATAATGAAACTACGCAAGATGTTAAAGATTCTGTTTACAGAATTGTGGACATCGAGAGAAATACTTTTTGTATTGTACTAAAAGAAGGTTTCATTAAAGAAGAAGGCTTAGCTTTTAATTTATTAAACTTTATTAAAGACATTCTTAAAGTATTTTATGTGTATCACAAAGTCGAAGATGTTTCTAAAGAACCTATCTTTAGAACTTACTTAGAGTTACTCAACGGATCTACTCCTAGAGTTTAAGAATAAAATCTTTTTGTGATATTAGTAGATTAAAAGAAAAAACTCTCAGCTGAGCTTTTTTGTTTACTATATTTTGTTTAATCCTTAAGGAATAAAAATGACTGTTTTTGCAAAGAAAATTGGCGCAGCTACCGCTTCTGGCGTTACTGGTGCATTGACTGCTGCTCTGGAATCTCACGTAGTTTCCGCTATGTCGGCTACTAATCGTCCTGCTGTTGCTCGCGCTGCATTGTCGATGGAATCTATTTCCCAATCTGACACTCATGAGCTGGCTACTGCTGTTGATAACATGGGTCGTGCTTTGGAGCAAATTGCTACTAGCTTGAAACTGCCTGCTACTTCTATTCAAAAAGATGCTGCTGTAGCTGCCGGT
>JACCDK011097755.1_pt1 | contig 10353 bp, 10 predicted proteins | sample 7445871 | NCBI WGS metagenome assembly JACCDK01 (sample SAMN15323436, study PRJNA562643) | freshwater metagenome | isolation source: river surface water | place: USA:Blue River Watershed | collected 2017-08-15
CACCGTTGACGGAGTCCATGTAAGCAATGACTGCATAAATTGCCAACGCTTGCTGTGGACTTACGCCGGCATACATAGCTTGGAATGAATAGACCTTCTGCAAGCGAGGATCTTTTAGGAATTGGTTAACCTTTGGAGCGAGGCGCCTAAATCCACCGAGTGCAACAAGTCGGGCAAGATTTGGTGTCAGCAAATTGAACGGTGAATCAATATTACGATCAATAAAATCATTCATCTCATACTTATAAAGCTTGGTAACAAATTCAACATATCTGCGGTATCCGAGTGCCTCTTCAGGGCTGACAGTTCTTGCTATCTCTTCTTCCATCTCTTGCGTGTTCGCATGAACATCAATGATGCTTCCATCGTGGTAGAAAGCACGGTAGAGCGGCTTTACCGGTGTCAGTTCTAACCAATCCTTCATATCTTCACCGACGCAGGAAAATGCATCCTGAATCAAAGATGGCATAGTCAAAACGCTAGGGCCAGTATCGAAGGCATATCCATCTTTGTTGAGTAGACCGTTGCGACCGCCAGGAACACTTGCTCGTTCTAGAACGGTTACCTTTCGACCAGCGCCGGCAAGGCGAAGAGCAGCGCTGAGTCCGGCCAGACCTGCACCGACAACGACAACGTGATCCGTTGGACCCTTGATTCGTGCGACCATTTTTACTCCTAGCTCTTCCGCGTAGTTGCACTTGCTGCAAGGGCGGCCAAAAGTTCTTGTGAATCTGCTGCAATTTCAGGAGATCTTGAAGCAGAAAGTGCATCAAAGGTGAGTTTTTCGATGAGTCCTTCAACGCTCTCTACAGCGCCGCTCTCATTGATGATTCCTCGAAGTTTTCCAATTTCTTCAAGCGAGAGTTCAGGATTTCCTAGATGCGTTGATAATTCTTTACGACCGGCGTCTGTGGTTCGCTCCATCGCCATAGCAATAAGGACGGTGCGCTTTCCTTCTCGTAGATCATCTCCAGCAGGTTTGCCGGTCACAGTAGGATCTCCAAAAATTCCCAAGAGATCATCGCGTAATTGAAATGCTTCACCGAGTGGCAGACCATATTCGGATAACCGCCACATTAACGGGTTACGAATTGCTGGATCTCGCTGAGCAATAGTTACGCCTAAATGCAATGGACGCTCGATGCTGTACTTGCCAGACTTAAATCGTGCAATGCGAAGTGACCGTTCAACATTGTGGTTCTTTTCACCTGCTTCACGCACATCGAGATACTGCCCTGCCATTAATTCGATGCGCATCTCATCATGAACATCTAGTGCATCAAGTAATTGGTCAGAAGATATCCCTGATGTATGGAGCATGTGATCTGATTGAACTAGGGCGAGATCTCCAAGAAGAATTGCTGCTGCTGCACCAAATTGCTCCGAGAGACCAGCCAACGCCTGTTCTTGATGCAAATTTTCGAATCTACGATGCATCGCAGGTTTTCCGCGACGAGTATCGGAGGCATCCATCAAATCATCATGGATGAGTGCGCAGGCTTGTAAGAATTCCAAACTTGCAAAAGCTCTAATCTCGGCTGGACCGACATCTTTTCCGGCTGCCTTATGTCCAGCGTAGGCAAAGAGTGGTCGAAAACGTTTTCCGCCATCAAGAATGAAATCTTCGAGCCCGTCGCAGACCGGAACTAGTTGAGATCCGATGGTGGTCAGATGAGAGCGGGCTTGCGTTAAATATGTAGCCAAAGCTGCTTGTACTTGCTCGCGAACCGATACGAGCTCATCCATTACCTGGCTATTCACATGGGCAACGGTACCCTGACCGCGTGGAGATGCGACTCGAAAAACGAATGTACTCATTTGAGTTCTTCCCACCTAAAGATGTGGCCGGGGAGGATCGCCTCTGGCAGGCCCTATCTAACCTCGCCACTTTGCATCCAGATTTTGTTGCTGTTACATACGGCGCGGGTGGCGGAACACGAGATCGCACTATTCGTATTACTTCAGAGATCACTGCGCGCACCAAAATTCCAACGGTTGCTCACCTCACTTGTGTTGGCTCTACGCGAGATGAACTCATTGAGATTCTGCATCGCTATACCGAATCTGGGATAAAAAGTATTTTGGCTCTGCGTGGTGATCCCGTGGGCGGACCGCGTGCACCATGGACGCCAGTTAGAGACGGACTGACTCACGCCGATGAACTCATCACCTTGGCGCGTGAACACGGTGACTTTACGATTGGTGTTGCCGCATTTCCTGATGGCCACCCAAATTCAGAAGGAGATTTTGGTAAAGATATTGATGTTCTTCTGCGTAAAGAATCGCTAGGAGCATCCTTTGCTACGACACAATTCTTCTTTGAAGTAGATAAGTGGAAACGTTTAGTTGATTCATTAGCAGCACGTGGTTCGAGCTTACCAATCATTGCTGGTGTTCTTCCTGTTACCAATGTGAAGTTATTGACCAAGATGGCAGAGCTGGGCGGCACACCAATCCCAGATTCGATTGCTTCACGCTTTGCAGCTGTGGAAGATAATCCAGAGGATGTACGCAAACTAGGTGTTGAAATTGCCCTCGATCTTTGTAATGACTTGATCGATGCTGGAGTGCCAGGCATCCACTTTTATACAATGAATAGTTCGACTGCAACAAGTGAAATCTTTGAATCGTTACAAGATCGGCGCTAAGTGATGACGCGTGAAGAGTTCTTTGCAACATGGAGCAGACTTCACCTTGATGCCGAAATAAAGGGAATCGTTAAAGGTTGGCTCAGCATCTCCTACGTCACCGCTCGAGTGTTAAGTGCCCTTCGAGTTACCCCAAATGTATTGACGCTACTTGGCGTACTCACTGCAACGGCCGCACTCTTCTACCCATATTCAGTAGTTGCACTGATCTTCCTCGTGTTATCACTGATTTGTGATGGCGTTGATGGGAGCGTCGCAATCGTTTCAGGCAAGGTAAGCCAATTAGGTGCAACCCTTGATGCCATCGCCGACCGAATCACTGAAGGACTATGGTTCTTTGCCCTTTATCAATGGGGGATAGCACCAGAGATTTGCTTAGCGCTATTTGCACTGGCACTGACACAGGAATATGCCCGAGCACGAATGGCATCCCTAGGCTTTCAAGAAATTGGCGTAGTAACAATTGCGGAACGACCAGTACGTGCCAGTGCAATCGCGATCTTCATGGTTCTCGATCTACTTAACTTTTCTTTTGCGCCAATTGCAATCTATATCTTTACCGCGATGGCAACTTTTAGTGTCTATCAAGTGATGAGAGCTGCTCGCCGCCATCTTGGGTAATAATTGCTTGAGCAACGATCTCAGCGCTCAAACCAACAAGAGGTAAACCTCCACCAGGGTGCGCACTTCCGCCGACGCAATACAAACCTTTCAGTGGACTGCGATTTTTGGCGCGATTAAATGCACTCTGTGATCCATTACTGGAAGTGCCGTAGATCGATCCGCCAGGAGCTAAGACACTTGCTTCTAAATCTGCGGGAGTGCGAATCTCCAAGAGTTCAAGGCGATTGCGCACTGGTATCCCATGGGACTCAATGCGGTCAATGATCTTCTGCGCATACTTACTTGCAAAATCACGATCGTTCCAATTAAAGGCGTCGACTCCGTGTCGAGGGGCGTTAACTAAAACAAACCACGCCTCATGACCCTTTTTTTCAACCATCGTTTCATCATGCGGAGCACAGATGTAGATAGTCGGATCATCCACTGGAACCTTCTTGCTAAAGATTGATTCGAACTCCTGATCATAATTTTCAGGGAAGAGAACGGTGTGGTGTTCAAGCTTGGGGGCATCCGACGGGCGAAGTCCCAAGAGTAGAGAGAAGCCAGCAAGTGATGGCTCCATCTTTGATATCGCACGAGCTGCCCTGCGCGCCGCTGGAGGAGGGTTATTAATCAGCTTTGAATAAATTATTCCAGCATCTGCATTGGCGACAACAGTTGTTGCAGAGATTATCCGTCCATCAGTCAGCGCTACACCCGTGACAGAACTATCGCTATGAGTTATCTCAGCAACTCGAGAGTTGAATTCAAAGATAACGCCGCGATCTAAACATCGTTGATAGAGAGCATCACCAAGCTTTCCGATCCCACCGGTAATGTGCCAAGCGCCAAACGCTTCTTCGACAAAAGCGATTGATGACAAGACTGCGGGTGCTACACGAGGATCAGAGCCGCTGTAGGTTGCGTAACGATCGAGAATTTTGCGAAGGTGTGGGCTCTTGATACCAAGTCCTCGGATCGATTTCCACGGCGCGATAATGAAAAGATCTTTAATCAGTGATCTCCGCCTTAAAAGAGATGCAATCGATGTGAGCTCTGATTCGATAAATGGTTCGCGCGAAACATCCCACATTGCTTCGGCTCGGCGCATGATCTCATCCCATTCCTTGGATGCATCTGCTCCGAAAGAATTAGAGATCGCTTCTAAAGTTTTCTTGCGCGAAAGATTTGCAAATTTCACAGAGGTTCCATCGTGGAAGCGATAATCAAATGATGGGTCGACCGCTTTGAGTTCGACAACTCTTCCCAAAACATCGCCAGTGCGCTGAAAGAGATCGCGATAGACGGCAGGAAGAGTAAGAAGTGACGGTCCTGTATCAAATGCGTAACCATTGATCCACTCGGTTCGGCACTTTCCACCATGGCGATCGCTGGCCTCGAAAACTTGAACCCGATATCCCTTTTTCGCTAATCGAGCAGCTGTTGCCATTCCACCCATGCCGGCACCGATGACAACTACATCTTTCTTATCGATTGTTTTCTGATCGATTGTCATATCGACCGACCCTTCCACGTGATCTTTGAGTGGAAGAAGTTGGAGTAAATCAAAAGGTAGATAAACACGATGGTGGAGACGGGATGCATCAGACTATCGATGATGAGTGAACGTGAAGAGATAGCAGAGACTACACGTGATGTGATAACAAGAAGTAATGCTGCTGTCGCCGTCGGTGATCCGAAGAATGAAGCGATAAATGGAAGGAGTCCAGAAATAGCCATCATCGCAGCAAGTGCAAGCGAACCAAAGATTCCACCAAATCCGGTAGACATAGATTTTCCATACCCTGCACGTATTTCTTTGAAAGACGAGTACATTCGAGTTGAGGCGATTTTTGATCCATCGCATACCCCTCCACTAAAGCCACCACGAATCAGTATGCGCGCGAGGTCGATGTCATCTAAAACACTCGTTTGAATTGCGGCAAAACCACCAGATGCGAGCAGAGCGCTCTTCTTAACTAAGAGAAACTGTCCATTGGCAACAGCTAGTGATGGACGTGAACTTGTCATTGCTAGACGGAGTGGAACCGTAGTCATCCATGTCCACTGCAAGAGTGGCTGAACAAGTCTCTCTGACATAGTTACTGCAATTTGAGATGGGTAGGGAGAAAGAAAATCTGATCCTGTTCGCTGCAAAACGGAATCCATCGCCGAAAGCGCGATCGGTGATAGTCGAACATCAGCATCTACGGTCACTATGTAATCGTGAGTTGCGTGGCTAAGCCCTTGCGATAAGGCCCATGGTTTGCCCATCCAACCATCGGGCAAGGGGGTCGCACTTATTACTTTCATATATGGGCGATTAATAATTGATTGACGTAATGAATCGCCAGTTCCATCGGTTGAATTGTCATCGATAAAGATAACTTCATATCGCAGATGATCGAGTGCTCCAAGAGTTGAAACAAGTTCGCTCACATTGTCAACCTCGTTGCGACATGGAACCAGGATCGAAAAACTCAAATTCTGCGCGCACCGTACTCGTGGTCGGATGATTGTGATGGCATTAAAGATTGCCATGCTTAATAGAAATGCATTGATTACGACAGACAAACTAAGAAGAGCAGACATATCAGCTAGTTGCGATTAAGCCATCGAGTAAAGAAGTACGGTGCTAGGATTGCGCCGTAAATCAGAAAAGCGACAAGTGCTAAACCCTGTCGACCAAAGAAGAAGAACTGAGCAATAAATCCGCCAACTAAGCTCCAACCCAAGAAAATGTCAGCCGCCATAGTGCTCGGCGCTTCCTTGCGTCTTTCTGTAGGAAGTACAAAGTGCAAGATTGCAATCAAGGTAAGGCCAGAAAGCAACCAGCCGAATGGATTCGATAATGGAATTTCTGGTGCATATGGAAACGATGAGCCAGTGACTTCCCACGTCCAACGCCCTGCTGCAACCATCTGTGGATCTAAGAAGAGATCCCAACCCATCAAGATTGCACCGCCATAGAGAAATACCCAACCACGCGCAATACGTCGAGCGGCAATGAGTGCTGGGTATGCCATCATCGTCCAGGCAAAGAGGACAACTAGAGGGACATCAAAGATAAAGAATCCTAAAGTTTGACTATATTCGTAAACACCGAATGGCCAACCAGTGTTAACTCCAATGGTTTCGATAACTAAGGCAAAGAGAGTGGTAATTGCTAAATAAGTAAGTGCAAATTTATTTCCAAAACTCATACGAGCGTGCAGCAGCATTGCTGCTGCGCCAAAGTAGACAGTAAGCAGTGTAAAAATCTCGAGTGCTCGTCCATCCAAAAGTGGGTATGGAATTTGCAGCAAGATTGCAGTGGCTAATACAAGAGCGAGAAAGATTTTTGAGCGTTGAGATTGCCCGCGGCGACGATTTGCCCGCGGCGTGAAATCCCTAATCGACATGGGCTAAGTCTGCCTTACTAGAGTTGCCCGCGCACATGGCGTACTGCAAAGCGCGAAAATAGCTCTTCGGCATACCAGTTGTACTGCGCTGTGGCCTCGATTGCTCTCTGATGTGCCTGACCTTTGTATGCAAAGTCACGTAAGGATTTCCCATTCTCCCAGAGCGAGAAAGTGCCTTGTAACCCAATCGGCGCTTCACCTATACCGATCGCTGCAATGAGGCCAGGGGATTGGTGTAAATCTGTGGAGACCGGCGGCACCGCCTTCCAAAATCTAAAGTTCTGAAGCCACTTAATTCGCGCACGAGTTATCGCAACTATCTGTGCGTCTGCCGATGGAGTAACGCTCCAGTTAAATGGATTCTTTCCTGACCACAATCCGTGTGCCGAGATCGGATCTAGTACTAGTCGAACTTCATTAATCGCTCGCTTGCTCCACGATCGAAGCACCGCAAGAGAATCGATTAATTCCAGCGCACTTTCATCAATTACTACGAGTGCGCCCCAACGAGTCAGATCGGCATCACTGGGAGTGAAATTCTCACCTGTACCTGTACCAAGCATCTTTGCAAAGTGCACGCCTGCAGATCTGCGTAAGCGTCCGCGATCGCGCGCCATAGAGAAAAATGCGAAAGGAAGATCAGATTTCTTGATAGTCCAAAAATATGCGATGACAACTTGGGGCACGGCTACTCTCCGACAACCATCGGCGTGGCTTGCGTGCAGAGCAACAATTCTGAGTAATTAGTTGGATAGACCGCATGTGGATGTCCGGCGGCAGCCCAGACAACGTCATAATCGTTGAGCGCAACATCGATGAGCGTAATTTCAGGTTGAGAAATCCACCCCAGAGGGCTTACTCCACCGATTGAATAACCAGAAATTTCTTTTACGAAATCTGCATCTACGCGCGAAAGTTTTTCAACTCCTAAATTTTTGGCCACAAGATGAGTATCAACGCGATGGCGACCGCTCGTAATGATCAGGAGAGCTCCGCCAGATGGGAGTTTGAAAATTAATGAAGAGGCGATTTGGCCAACTTCAACTCCGAGAGAATCGGCTGCTTCTTGAGCGGTGCGGGCACTTTCACTTAAGGCATGTATACGGCCACTGACATTGAATCGATCCATCGCTTCTTGCGCGCGCTTTACAGATGCGCGCTCGAGAATGTGCTCCATAGATAAAGAGTACGACATAGCCAGATGCACGCGCATTGACGGTGCAGATGGTTTAGCGTTAGCCGCTATGAACCCGCAGAGATTTCGCGCAACAACCCCTGTCGCGATTGCAGAGCAGGCTCGCAAATCGCTCCTAGCGATGTTCTTACTCATGGGCATGGTCTCAATGGGCTGGGTTCCACGGATTCCTGAGATCAAAGATGCGATTGGGTTAAGCAATGGCCAATTCGGATTTATCTTGCTTGCTAGTACTTTCGGTTCTGTCAGCGGTGCGCAAATAGGTGGACGAGCGATTCACACTTTTGGCTCTCGCAGAGTTACTCAAATTGCAATTTTAATTATGCCTTTGGGACTTGTGGGAATGGGTCTAGCAAATTCTGCACCCATGCTTGTGCTCTCACTCTTCGTAATGGGCTTTGGGTATTCACTGATGGATATCTGTCTCAACTCGCAAGGATTTGTCGTTGAGAAAATCATCGAAAAGCGTTGCATGTCCCGACTTCACGCGATGTGGAGCGTGGGTGCATTTCTCACGACGGTTCTTGGTGGATCGATTGCACGTTTTGTTTCATATGAAGTCAATCTCGTGGCGATCGCAGTATTTGCAGGTATTGCATTTATTCCCGCGGCTTTCTTCTTGCTTCCAGGTGATCTTGATGATCATGATGGAGGAGAGGAAGAGACAAGTGCAAAGATTCCTCTCTTCGGAAAGAGCGTTCTTCCACTCTGGGGATTAGGTGTTGGATTACTTGGCTCCCTAATTGGTGAAGGCGCGGCAAGTGACTGGGCCGGAATCTTGCTTCGCGATGACATGGGCTATGACAAGGGAATCAACGCATCGGGATTTGCCTGCTTTGCTTTGGCAATGATTGTGAGCAGATTGCTTGGAGATAAGACTCTTGATCGACTAGGCCCGGCACTAACTGTAAAGCTCGGTGGTTATGTTGGCGGCGCAGTATGGGGTGCAGCAATCTTGATTGCGGTTCCACTTTCAGATTCGCATCCAGTACTTGCACTAATCATAATTAACCTTGGATTCATTGCTGCGGGATTTGGAATCGGCCCAATGTTCCCAGCATTTATCTTGGCCGCAGGAGCTACTCCGGGTGTTGCCCCAGCCGTTGCAATTGCTCGTGTGGGCGTCATTGGTATTGCTGGTTATTTCTTTGGACCGACGCTGACTGGATTAATTTCCGAGGTAACAAGTTTGCCAATTGCGCTATTTTTCCCGATAGCGATGCTTTTTCTCTCAGGATATCTATCACGCACAATCCATACCAATAAAGATCGGCACTAAGTCAATCGATTTTTAAACGAGAAAGATTCGCTCGATTAAGGTAAATATCGCGACTGAAAATAATAGGTACGCAAATATCTTTCGTAAGAGGACATCTGAAATCGGTAGCTGGATCCGTGAGGCAATCTGAGCAACAACGACAGCACTGGCTCCCATGATGAGAGGTATTTCCCAAGTGACCTCGCTCCACAATGCATGGTGACCAAGTAGGGCAGTTGCTGAATTTATGGCAATAACAAATAGTGCGGTTCCGGCAGCGATTGCGTGAGAGGTTCCAAAACCTAGAACTAAGACAGGAATGACAAGGAATCCTCCACCGATACCAAAGAGTCCAGTGATAGAGCCAATGAGAAGTGAGATCGTGATAAGTACTGGCCAGCTCATACGCTTATGAGTTGTCGTCAGCGGAGAGCCCAGCATGCTCAGCCCTGCAAAGATGATTACCAGCGAGAATCCAATCGCAATGAAATCTTCCGGTAAACGGTGAACCAAAGTTGAGAAAAGAATATTTGTCGCCAGGCCAATGCCCCAGATCGCAAGTGCATCTCGGTAATAGATTTCCTTCTTTTTAATTTTTGCACTCGCACCTGAAAGTGCCGCAGAACCTACGACAGCAAGAGCAGCAGTTGATGCAACAGAGGGCTCAAAGCCAAATCCATAAATCAAGATCGGCACTGCCAGCATCGCACCGCCAGCGCCGACAAATCCGAGGACGCTTCCAATAAAAGCACCAGCAATAAGTGCGCCCAAGATCTCCATTGACGAATACTCTCAGAAAAATGGAGGCAAAAAGAAGATTGCCCCCGGTATCCCGGGGGCAATCTTGTGAACGTTCAATTTAATTAAAGAACGAGATGCTTCCGATATTAACGAGAAGATCGGTTCCTTCAACTACACCTGATGCAACGAGTGCAAAGAGGATAAGCGCAGCACCTGCAAGAGAGATATCTTTGTTGAAGGCAATCTGCTCATTCATCTTTGCCGTTGCATCGGTCTCTTTCCAGAAGTTGTGGAATATCACTGCTGCAAGAACGAGTGTGATTGCGATGAGCAATGCGCCTAAATCGACATAAGTACCGATTACGATCAAGATTCCGCCAACAAGGAAGAAGAGTCCACTTGCCATTACTCCGAGCTTTGCTGCTGGGAGCTTCTTGTACTGTGCGTAGCCGGTCATAGCTTCAAGCTTTGCGAAGTGACCAATGCCTGATGTGATGAAGAGGGCTG
>JACCDK011495994.1_pt1 | contig 10352 bp, 9 predicted proteins | sample 7445871 | NCBI WGS metagenome assembly JACCDK01 (sample SAMN15323436, study PRJNA562643) | freshwater metagenome | isolation source: river surface water | place: USA:Blue River Watershed | collected 2017-08-15
AGCTCCCTAAGTTGACCAAGAAGCGACCAAGAATTGCGTCGGGATTCTGTATCAATACATTAGTAGTTGAGGAATACGAGAGTGAACTAGAAAAACACTTAAGTCTTTTTCTGGAAAAGATCGACCTATTGATCCCTGTGAATTTACAATATCAAGTGATACATGTGCGCAAAGGAGACTATTTAACCTCCGATACTAGTTATGGGGTCCTAAGCCCTCAGTACTATTCGAAAAACTTTGGTCCAGAAAAGGTCTCAGTGCTAGTGACGGATGACCCTGATGGGGCTCAAGAGATAGCCGACCAGTTGCACCCTAACTATATTTTTACCCCTAGAAATTCAACAGCGTGGGAAACTTTGAAAATCATGCAACATTCAAATCGATTATTGATGGCAAATTCTACTTTGAGTTGGTGGGGAGGGTTTCTTGCCTCTAGACGAGGCGCAGTAGTTATTGCCCCAAACCCATTCTACTCAAAACTAGATGATGAAACTAATGCCAAATTACAAACAAAACTCTTCACGGTCTCTAGCTCTGAATTCGTTAATCCCTTATGAAACGGGATCCCTGCCAGGCAGGAAATGGCTTTTGTATAACCGCCGTTTTTCTGCCACGCAACATTCTGAAGGTTCTCATTCTTGAAAGGGCCGTGTAGAAGTCATCAATACTCAAAAACTGTGGCTCATTTAACTCCAAAATCATGGCTGCGATTTTGCGATTGACTAAATAGAAATGTGCTCCCGGCAAGCAGTCATCTGCCACAAAGCGCACAGGGCGTTTCCTAGCTACCACAACCCGCAATCTGTCTGAAAACTTCGAATCTATCTTCTTAATAAGTCGCTCAAATTTAGACAGTACTCTGAAAAAGGTTGCTTCAAAATTTGCGATCAGCATCTTTAATTTTGTATCTATGCCAGGAGTTAAAAACCCAAATTGAATGAAGTCCCAATTCAAGTATTCTGAATTTTCCATAAAGTTCAGAATCCACTCCGGTTTGGATACACCAAAATCATCCTCAAGAATGAATGCATACTCTGAATCGGAACTGAGGAATAACTCCAGTGCCTTCATATGTGATTTCCAGGCTGCTTGAACACCATTTGTTACAAAAGGCGACTGAACTAGGTCTGCTGAGTTCACGGCACTCACTCGAATTAGATTCATGTTTAGCGCCGAAGCCTCACCTTTAGAAGATTCCCATCTTGAATACTCGGAATCTAAGTTGATAACATAACCTGGAAAATTCATTTAGTTCAAATCCTAACAATTGGCTTTAGGGCACTTCTCAGTACTTCTATAACCTTATCTAAGTTGGGCATGTTGAGAATCAATGGTTGCGAAGCTATTGCGGCCCAACGCTCTGGGGACGCAGCCACTTCACTAACTTCCCGTGAATAACTTTCCAAACTATCAAAATCCGCAAGATTCAATAGTGCATTTGGATTGAAACTATTGGCAGAATCCAACCCCCAATAAAGTGGAATAGCCCCAGTCGCCCAGGCTTCTGGAGCCTTCTCTGTCACATATCCGGGAAACAAGTCGTTTTCAAATGCGAATACAAATTTGTAGTCTTGAGCGGTTTTGTACTTCTCCATAGCTTTTGCGGAATCCGCATTTCTAGAAATTCCACCGAACACATCAATTTTCCCAACTTTCGAAAGTGCTGCAATCGCCTGCATCCGGAACGGATAAGCCTTTCCAATAAAGGCAACGCAAAATTTCTTTCTTCTTACGTAATTAACTTCGCGGGTGGAAGCCATCTCTGCAAGCGTAATAGGCTTACCGAGATAAGGAGAAACCGTTGGTTGTATTAGATCCGAACTTGTGATCCACCAGAGGGGTAGGTAAGCATTCCTGCCACCTAGTGGGTCTAGGTCGAAGGAAAGATAACAATCCCAAGATCCAAAAGGAAGACGTTCATTCTCGCCAGTGAAAAAAATATTGAATTTGGCTTTTCCAGAAGGCTGCTGGTTTGTTGAGTACTTCTCATTCGAAAAATCAATGCCTTGGGGCGAATGAGATGCTAAGAATCTATATGTTCTAGTTATCAAACTTGGCGCTTGGGGCCGATTGTAGACGGATTCAATCTGGATTAATGGAATTTCTGAGGGGCTTCCTAAAAGTCTAACTGGCCTATTGATTGCTTTTTCAATTAACTTTGCAAAAATCTGCTCTCTCTCGCCGACAGGGTGTGGCCAACTAGCAAAGCCAAGAGTGACTTCAAGATCTCTACTCATCCGACCGCCTCCACAACTCTCCCATGTACTGCATGCATCAGCGACACGTCATTTCTCTTGTGAAAGACACCGGACTTCACTCTAATGTGGAAATTACTCATCAATACATCATTCGATGTCTGAACGAGTTCGTATTCTGAGGTTAATTGCAATGAAGGAAGAGGCGTGAACTCAATCTGCATGATTGATAACATTTCACCCATCGCCCGATCTTCAATTATCCCAGGATCAAATCTAATACGGTTTTTGAGGATTAGTTCCGCTACATCACGGGATATTAGACGATTATTTCCCGCCGCAAAATTAGCACCGTCATAAGGGTTTACCCCGGCGTAGACATTTCTTTTTGGTAAAGCTCGAATCAAGATAAGCAACTTCTGAGGGATAACATAGGACGATGTAGTGGTCATAAAGATAAAGTCCGCATTCGTTTCGTCAACAAAATACTTGAGCACAGCCAAATCTTTCCACCTCATAAACTGATAGGAGTCTGGGAAATGTATATGTATCGCAGGATCATTTGTGATTAACTCTTTTGATTTAGAATATGAAGGTATATAGAGAATCAGCGGGAATCCGATTAATCGATCAAATAATTGTAAAGCATATGCAAACCACTTATTCTTCCAGCGCAAGAATTCATGCAATCGATCAAATTTCCATCCAAGAGTCTTAAGTTTTGTGGAGTGAAAGTGGGCTACTTGTATCTCTGGGGGGCGATTAAGTGTAAGCCAAGTCTTAGCTTGCCCCTGATGCAAAATGCCTAACCAAGGCTCGTAGAGACCATGGGATAGTGCGACTAGTATCTTTGGGTTGTCCATTGAATTTATCCCTTTCTCAGTTCAATGGAGCCGAATTCATTAAACACAATGGAGATATCAGGATTTCCAGGAACGGAAGGAGCATCCTGAGGGTTACTTGTAGTCGACAGGTTAACAACTTGAATAGACCTATCTTTACGGTGGAGTGTGAGCTCAACGATTCGTGGGTACCGAAAGCGGGCTATTGACCATGTTCCGCAGCAATTATTCGGATGCAAATGAACAACATCATATAAATCGAATAAACGAGTAAAAAATGGCCGATAAATCATTTCAAAAGCCCAACGGTTTTTCAGTGCTTCAAGGAAGTGAATTTCGATAACAATAATTCGAAACCTTTGTAATTCTGGAGTAGAGAGAGACAGCAAAGTTTGAAACTCAGCCCCCTCAATATCCATCTGCAAGATCAGGTCACCCTTACTCCTACTAGAAGATTTCACCCAATCACTCAGTGAAATAAATCGATTGCCGTCTGAGTAAGGGCCAACCCATCCATCGGTGAACTCTTGAAAATCTGTTAAATCTTGAGGTTTTTGATCTAAAGTGTCACACATAAAGGATCGAATACCGAATTGGGCTTGAATTGATTTCTCAAAAGTCCACAGTAAGTTGCTGCCAGGAGAAAAGCACTCCTCTATCCCATCAAAATCATTTGGTACTAAGTAGCCACCATCACTTGGTCCGCCTACGCGAATGAGTTGATGGCCGTTACTCACAGGACGCAACCGCTCTAGAAGTTCAACAACTTCTGATTGGGGAGTCAATCCAAGCGTCATCGAATTCCTGGAAAAGTTAATTCCCCTTAATTCTAGGAATTCACGAACAGATCTCTTGATGGCATTCATAGTGGACTACTATAGATAAGATGCAATCAATTTTTTCCAAAAAGGCCACCATAGCGCTTCAACTTTATCAGTTTCAAACCCTCGTTCAATAGGCGATTCAGCAATATCTAAGAGTTCGCGCTCTCCCCAATTGGCAATTTCAACTAAAGGAAATCCAAACTCTCGCAGTCCTGTCGCCCAATCATCGGCTTGGACCAACGGTATGGACCCACGATAAAGCGACTCCCATAGTCGGTGAGTATCAACACCATTTCCTCGCACCGCACCAACATATCTGTAGTTAGACGCAATCTTTGAATATTCCCAAGGGTTGTACCTCTCGGTCAAAAAACTCACACCTTTTGCACCATTAGAGAATTTTTCTCTAATCTCCATTCTTATTGGGTGCGTAAGTCCAAATGGACCGATTAAGACTTCTGCCTTACGAGAAGCCCATGGAATTCGACTACTCATAAACTTTGGGTTTCCATTAACGCCCCACCGAAAATTCTCAATACCTATCGGGAGAGTAGAAATCAATGAGTTGTCAGATACGAAGGAATTTTGCAAAAACATTTTTTTAATACTCGCAGGTAGTGGATGTGGTATTTCGTGGAACTCAAAATCACTGTTCCCACTGATGATTACCTTCGCATTTATGTGAGATTTATACCCCTCAAGGAATTCATTGAGCCGATTACTAGGACAAAAGATTACTCGAGCTGTCGAGATTGCTTTCAAAGAAGGATCACTGCCGCGGAATTTAGGCGGAAACATGCTTACATCAGAGTTGTCTGAGAATAGGTCTCCAGATAGGTATGGGTCACTATTTCTTCTCCACCTTATGGCTCGCTTTATGTGAGTGTGTAACACATTTACACGTGACGGCCTACGTTCCTCCCACACGCCTAACATAAGTGTGAATATGCCATAACTTATCCGGACCTGAGGATTCTTCTTAGAAGGCTGTAAGCACGATAAATTAGAAGCTTAAGCTTCATGATAAGTCGCCTGTAAATGGTGACAGAACTAAAATCTAATTTATGTTGCGTGTAAGCGATTCTTGAAATCATCAACTTCTTAGGAACTCCAACGACAAAGTTTGCATGGAATATATAGGGAGAGAATGGTTTCAAGCCTGGGAATTGATCTCGCCTTGAGAATAAATTCAATAAATTGCCAACTGGAAAAGTTGTTTGTGGGAGTAACTGAATTTCTACTGGGGAATTCTTCTGGCGATAGAGTTCAGTAATCACATCATCATCCCCGGTTCGAGGATTAGTTTGGAGCAGGCTAGAGTGCAATTTAGATGCATCATGAATGAGTTCATTGAAAAAATCACCCATTCGGAATGCTACAAAACCCATGCAGAGTTGAGGCTGACCTGGAACCCAAGAAAAGTGCTGAATCATCATTTGAGTTGACGGCACATTGAGAAAAGCTTTCAATAAATCTGGTAGCACAGGACGCAGCCAGAAAACATCTATATCGTTATAAACAAGGAATTTGCAATTGCTGACTTGAGAAACATTCTTAAATAGTGCCCACTTTAGTTGAACAAGAGAGAAAAAGAGGTCTCTCTCAAAACTCTGATAATTACCATCACCGATTGGTAGCCCCAAGGACATTGCATCTGCGCCAAGGTCTATAAATGTAATTCGATCATTTTTTGGGAGAGTATCCCGATCTTTAGCACGGACAGTTCCAATGAAAATTGGCGAATCTGAGTTCTGTAAAACTGAGTTGATGGCAAGTTCGGGCAAGTCCTGAATTCGGTTGATTACCAGAAACACCACTGCGCACTCAGAGTTTAGGTTAGAAACTGTCACAAAGGTATTCTGTCATAAAAGCATCGATATCCTTGTTCTTCAGAGGGGCAAATGCGATTACGGAAAAACTAAGCGATAGAATTGTGCACGTGATTCCTGGTCCATCCGCCAAGCTCGTATCGATAATTTGCCCTGTTACAAATATGGCAGGCAGACTCCAGAAACTTGAGAAGTGGATTTGCGAGTTGGCTGGGAACTCCCAAGTTGAAGTCGTAGTAATTCATGACTTTTATGACGAAGCGACTAGAAAAGAATTGAAAGCTGTTTGCGAAAAGTACAAACTTGTGAATTTCATTGAGGGGCAATATGGAAATCCTGGTAGTGCAAGAAATGCCGGGCTAGAGGTTTGCAGCGGGAAATGGATTGCTTTTTGGGATTGTGATGATGAGCCAGACACCCGTGAATTCTTATTGTTAATCGGGGAAATCGAAAGAAGCAACCCTGACATTTGTTTTGGTCGATTCAGTACACTAGATGAGAATTCCGGAGCGATAACAGCGTCAAATCCCTGGAGTTCTACACAAGAGAGAAATCTCAGAGTTATTGCCCATAATCCGGGTATCTGGCGGTCTGTTTTTTCAAGAGAGTTATTGCAAGGAATTTCTTTTCGTCCATTGCGAATGGCTGAAGATCAAATCTTTATGTGTGAAGCAGTCGTGAAAGCGAGCAAGATAAATTTTTTTAACAATCTGATTTACGTTTACTTTATTGGCTCTGACCATCACCTAACCAAGAACACAAGTGCTCTGCAAGACTTACTTCCGGCATTCAATCAAACTTCGGGAATGCTTGGAAAAGTAAAGGCTGAGCTATCACCTTTTCTTCTTTTAATGGTAGTCCGGCAGTTTATTTCCGGGCTTAAATTTGGAACAATGAGGACCAGGTTGGGATTAGTTGGTTCCATTTGCAGAAGCGGATTGCTATTTCGACCTGATTTTCTAGCAACTATCTTTACTTCAGTATCCAATTCAAGGCGGGTCGAATGAAATGAAAAAGGAACCCTTGATTGTCTACCTGACAGGTGGACTAGGTAATCAACTATTTCAGCTCGCACATGCAATTTCGTTAGACCCGGAGAGAGAGGTTCTATTGGAGTGGACTCTGGGGAAACCTCGTTGTAATTTTGGTGGATTGCCTGATATTCAAAGTTTCCGTCTGCCAGAAAGAGTTCAATTCTTGCCCGCAGCACGATACTCGCGACTGGCTTCAAAGACTGCCGGGTATTTATTGAGATCTGGGATTGAGCCCACAAAATGGGAAGCAAAACCCTTCATTCGACAATTAGCTCTTCTGCTTGGTGCCGTCGTACTGTCAAGCCACTTCCGCCGGATAATTCGAATTTCATGCGGAACTGGAATTGGATATTCACAAATCACTACAGGGAAAGGGGCTAGTTTTATCATCGGCTATTTTCAAAGTTTTAGATTTGCAAAAGATGTTAACGCATATCATGAATTAAGACATTTAACGCCAATAGAAAAGAATTTTGAAAGTGATCGATTTAAAGAGCTTGCAAAAGCGGAAGAACCTATCGTTGTGCATTTCCGATTTGGAGATTACAAATTTGAAGATTCCTTCGGAATTCCTGGAACTTTGTATTACAGGAAATCACTAGAAGCATTAACAAGCAAGTATCCAAATTCTAAGATATGGGTATTTACGGACGAAGCTGAGGCGGCAGAAAAAGTTTTTCCAAGCGAGTTTGCGAGTAATGCGCGGTGGTTTACGGATAAACACATGGCTTCGGCTGAAACTTTAGAAATTATGCGCCTGGGCAAATCCTACATAATCGCCAATTCAACGTTTAGTTGGTGGGGAGCAATGCTGAGTAAAACAGAGAATCCTGTGGTTATCTGTCCGGAAGTTTGGTTTAAATCACAATCTGAGCCACTAGATTTGATTCCTGCTAATTGGAAGCGATTGCCCGCATGGTAACAATTTGCTACGAATTCTAGTGAATATGAAAATGAGAGGATAGATATGGTCGCTCTATTGCGGAGAAAATGGCAAAGAACAACTATTGGGCGATCCGCTAAAGTTCTCTCTCGAGCAGATCAACAAAAGATTTCTATTGTGATTATCTTTCAGATATTTTTAGGGCTGATGGACTTAGCTGGGGTTGCAGCCATCGGAATGCTTGGCTCTTTGGCTGTGCGTGGCGTGTCATCCCAAGGACCGGGTGACCGCGTAGAAACAGTGCTTGGATATTTGCAGCTTTCGAACCAGTCGTTTCAAATGCAGGCAGCTGTACTTGGATGCCTAGCTGCAAGCTTGCTCATTTCTAGGACAATTCTTTCAGTAATTTTTGCTCGACGAACGCTATACTTTTTAAGCAGGCGCGGCGCAAGGATTTCTTCCTCATTAATTTCAAAGTTGCTTTCACAAGATTTGTTAACAATTCAGAAAAGAACTACACAGGAAACTCTTTATGCTGTTACGCGTGGAGTCGACAGCATCACATTAGGCGTTATCGGCATCACGGTTACTTTGGTTTCGGACATCTCACTTTTGCTTGTTATGAGCATCGGACTCTTTATCGTTGATCCTGTTATTGCTCTCAGTACGCTCGCTGTATTTGGTGCGGTTGGGTGGTTGTTGTATCGCTTATTGAACAAGAGCGCCAAAAGATTAGGGCTTGCCGAATCCAACTTAACTATTGCAAATAATGAAAAAATCGTAGAAGTCCTGAATTCCTACCGTGAGTCTGTTGTCCGAAACCGGAGGTATTTTTATGCAAAAAACATCGAGAAAACAAAATTTGAATTAGCTCACACTCTTGCTGACATAGCATTTCTTCCCAGCATAAGTAAGTATGTAATCGAGTCTACAGTTGTTTTTGGAACACTACTTATTAGTGCGAGTCAATTCCTTTTGCAGGATGCGAGCACTGCCGTCGCCACCCTTTCAGTCTTCATGGCTGCTTCAACGCGAATAGCCCCAGCAGTCATGCGAATTCAACAAGGCACAATTGGGATAAGACAAAGTTTGGGATCTGCAGAACCCACATTAGCTCTAATTGAATCCCTTGAAGGGGTTGAAGAAAATCCAAAAGCCAGTAATCAATTGAACACAGATCACACAGGTTTCATTCCCAGAATTGAAATCCGTAATCTTTCATTAACATACCCACAAAAGGTAACCCCAGCGCTCGAACATATTTCTCTTGACATTGAAAGCGGCACGTTTGTCGCCATTGTTGGTCCATCGGGTGCGGGAAAGACATCGTTGGTAGACGTGCTACTCGGAGTGCTCAAAGAAAGTAAGGGCACTGTACTGATTTCAGGAAAACCTCCTCTTGACACCATCGCGAGATGGCCTGGCGCCATTGCGTACGTTCCCCAAGATGTTGCGATGTCTTCAGGAACAATAAAGGAGAACATAACTTTGGGGTTTCCAGATAATTCCGAGGATGACGATTTGATTAGTGATGCGCTTCGGCTGGCACAACTTTCTGATTTCGTTGGTTCGTTACCAAAAGGTTTAGATACACAGGTAGGCGAGAGGGGCACAAAACTTAGCGGGGGTCAGCGCCAGCGTTTGGGAATCGCACGGGCCATGTTTACAAAACCAAGGTTATTGGTTCTCGATGAAGCAACGAGTGCATTAGATGGGCAAACAGAATCGGACATTTCAAGTGCACTTTTAGAGCTGAAAGGTAAAACCACAATTGTGATGATTGCCCATCGGCTCTCAACAGTCCGTTTTGCAGATTTGGTGATCTATATAGACGGTGGAAGGATTGCGGCAAAGGGCACATTCGAGGAAGTGCGAAGCCAAGTCCCGAATTTTGAGAAACAAGCACATCTCATGGGTTTGTAATGAAATGTCCGTTTTGTCCCCTTCCCACTACAAACTAGACTCAGATTCGTAGAAGCAGGTAGAGGCAGCGACGGCTGGCTCTGTAAGACAAAACCGGTTAATGAAGGATCATTAAAGTGGCACTTAGCGTATGGACAGTTGCTGAACTGGGGGCTTTTTACACTGAGCACCGTTCAGAGCTACTCGCGCATGCCAACCGAGTATTGAAGGATTCAGCTAAAGCTGAAGAGATAACCCAAGATTCACTCATTAAGTTCATGCTCGCTGCCCCTGAGCTTGAATCAGAAGAGCATGCGCTCTCTTATCTACACCGCACCATTGAAAACCTCTGCATCGACTACTTCCGCATGGAGGGACGCCGCCCTAACCTTGTAGTTATCGATGATGCCCAGGCTGAAGTTGAAGCTAAGTGGCAGGTTTCAGGCGATCACTCAGAAGTTCTTTCCCAAGCAGAAGATGCAGCAATTATTCGCCAAGCCTTGGCCCTACTTTCCCCAGCTGAGCGCGCAGCGCTGGTTATGTGGGAGATGGAGGGACGTTCAACAGAAGAGATCGCCGCAGAGCTTGGCATCAAGGAATCTGCAGTGCGCCACACAGTTTCACGCGCTCGTACATCCCTTCGCCGCGTGCTTTCAGAGCTTGTTATCGATCAAGAGCGTGGCCTTACAGCTCTCGACATGCTTTCAACCACCTATAAGAAGGCATCAGCGCTTGCAGCTAAGTCTTCAAGGGTAGCTCTCTCCTTATTATTAGTAGTGACAGCCTTCCTTGGCTTTAACTCAATGACTGGTCGTGAAGATATTCTTCCTACAGGCTCTTCTA
>JACCDK011592426.1_pt1 | contig 10348 bp, 10 predicted proteins | sample 7445871 | NCBI WGS metagenome assembly JACCDK01 (sample SAMN15323436, study PRJNA562643) | freshwater metagenome | isolation source: river surface water | place: USA:Blue River Watershed | collected 2017-08-15
TCCATCTTTTATAAATTAAATTATTTTCAAATGGCAAATTCAAAAATTACCCTATTTATTTCTACCGCTTTATTAGGTATTAGTATTCATGGTTTTTCACAACAATTTACTGGTTTCAAAAACACGGATAATCAAAAAAAACTAGAAGCATATTTTGATAGTAAATTAAGTGCGAAACGTGTAGGAGAAAATATTAAATTAATGTCCTCTGTTCCTCATCATATAGGATCTGCAGGTGGAAAATTTGTAGCTGATGAAATTGCAAAACAATTTAAAGCGGCAGGATGGGACACAAAAATTGTGACTTATCAATTATTATTCCCCACACCTATCACACGTGTCTTAGAAATGAAAGGGGCAACTAATTTTAAAGCATTACTAAAAGAACCAGCTTTAAAAGAAGACGCAACATCTGGACAAGCAGATCAATTACCAACTTATAATTGTTGGAGTGCAGATGGAGATGTCAACGCAGAATTGGTTTTTGTAAATTATGGTTTACCAGAAGATTATGAAACATTGGCCAAATACGGTATTGACGTAAAGGGTAAAATCGTTATTGCAAAATATGGTAGAAGCTGGAGAGGTATAAAACCCAAGGTTGCTCAAGAACACGGCGCAATTGGATGTTTAATTTATTCTGATCCACAAGATGATGGCTATGGTGCAGGAGATGTTTATCCAGCGGGTCCGTTTAAAAATGAATTTGGTGTACAAAGAGGTTCAATTATGGACATGGTGATTTATCCTGGCGATCCAAGCACACCCAATTATGCTTCTACCGAAGGCGCACCAAGGGTTGACCATAATAACGCCGAAAACCTTTTAAAAATACCGGTATTGCCAATCAGTTATCACGATGCTGCGCCTTTATTAAAAGACATGGCTGGACCAGTAGCACCAAAAGCATGGAGAGGTGGGCTTCCCTTCACTTATCATATTGGACCAAGCAAGTCTAAACTACACTTGAAACTTAATTTTGATTGGAAAATACGCCCAGCCTATAATGTGATTGCAACAATAAAAGGAAGTCAATATCCAGATCAGTGGGTTATTAGAGGAAACCACCACGATGCCTGGGTAAATGGCGCAAATGACCCAGTAAGTGGCATGGCTGCGGAACTTGAAGAGGCTATTGCTATTGGAGAATTAGTGAAGTCTGGATGGAAGCCTAAAAGAACACTTGTGTATTGTGCTTGGGATGCAGAAGAACAGGGTTTAATGGGATCTGTAGAGTGGGTAGAAGACCACGCTGCCGAACTACAGGCGAAGGCGGTTGCTTATATTAATTCTGATGGTAATGGTCGAGGGTTTTTAAGCGCGGAGGGTTCACATGCCTTCTCGGGACTAATGACAGATATTAGTAAATCAATTATGGACCCTCAAACAGGCGTTACCATTTTTGATAGACAAAAAGCAAGTCGTGCAACCGAAGCGACAACCTCAGCGTCTAAAAAAGAAATCTTAAATAGCACAAGTTATCCTTTGGGTGCGATGGGTTCTGGATCTGATTATTCCTCCTTTATACAACACGTAGGCGTGCCCTCTTTAAATATTGGTTTTGGTGGAGAAAATGAAGGTGGAGAATACCACTCTATCTATGATTCATATGATCACTATTCAAAATACAAGGATCCTGGTTTTGCTTATGGTGTTGCGTTGGCACAAACTGCGGGTCGTGCAGCTTTAAGATTAGCAGAGGCAGATGCTTTACCTTTTGATTTTACAGCATTACACAAAATAGTAAAAGGATATATTTCTGAATTAATGTCCAATGTAGAGCAAATGAGAGAAAAAGCAAAAGTAGAAAACGAATTAATCAATAATAAAGCGTACGCTGTTGCGGCTGATCCAACAGAGGGTTTAAAACTTCCATCATTACAAACAGAAGTGCCCTTTTTAGATTTTGCACCAATTTTAAATGCGTTGACAAATTTAGAAAAAGCAGCACAACAATTAGAGCAGAAAAAGTCTAATGCCGATCTTAAAGAATTAGAACGCATCAATTCCAAAATTTATACAGCAGAACAAGCATTATTAATGTCAACAGGCTTGCCTCGTAGACCTTGGTATAAACACAGTTTGTATGCGCCAGGATTTTATACAGGTTATGGTGTTAAAACCGTTCCCGGAGTACGCGAAGCAATCGAACAAAAAAACTGGTCTGAAACTACAGCACAAATAAGTGAAGTGGCTGCAGCAGTAAACAGGCTTTCAACTTATTTAGAAAACCTATAATGCATCAATTTTACAATGCATATTTAAGGTTTGCGCTTAACTTTGCGTATGCCTTTTAAACTTCATTCCAATTACACACCCTCGGGCGATCAGCCAACCGCGATTGCGCAATTAACCGAGGGTGTGCTGAATGGAGACCCCCAACAAACACTGCTCGGTGTAACGGGCTCGGGTAAGACATTTACCATTGCCAATCTTATCCAAAACGTACAACGTCCCACCCTTGTTTTAACACATAATAAAACATTGGTTGCTCAACTGTATGGAGAGTTTAAACAATTTTTTCCAGACAACGCGGTGGGTTATTTTGTGTCCTATTACGATTACTATCAACCCGAAGCTTATCTACCTACCTCTGGTGTTTACATAGAAAAAGATTTAAGCATTAACGAAGAGCTGGACAAATTAAGGCTTCAAGCAACTGCACAATTATTAAGTGGTCGAAGAGACATTGTTATTGTAGCGAGTGTAAGTTGTATTTATGGTATGGGTAATCCTACAGAATATGAAAATGGTATTATTCGTATTCATCAAGGACAAATTTTATCTCGTCAAGCTTTTTTACATGCGCTCGTAAATAGTTTATACCATCGATCTGTCACCGAATTTGATCGTGGCGCGTTTCGTGTCAATGGAGACACGGTAGATATTCGTTTGCCTTATGTTGATTATGGTTATCGTATTACTTTTTTTGGAGACGAAATTGAAACCATTGAAAGTATAGAAATTGAAACAGGAAAAAGAATAGAGCCAATGGAGAACGCGGCTATTTTTCCTGCTAATTTATACATGGCGCCAAAAGAAATGCTGCAAGAAATTATAGTAGAGATACAAGATGAACTACGCGCGCAAGTTGAATATTTTAAAAATGTAGGAAAGCCACAAGAAGCAGCAAGAATCAAAGAAAGGGTGGAGTATGATATAGAGATGATTAGGGAACTAGGATACTGTACAGGTATTGAAAACTATTCTCGATTTTTTGATCGAAGAAAGCCTGGCACAAGACCATTTTGTTTATTGGATTATTTTCCCAAAGATTTTTTATGTGTGATAGACGAAAGCCATGTAACGATTCCTCAAATTTCAGGAATGTATGGAGGAGACCGAAGTAGAAAAATGAACCTTGTTGAATTTGGATTTAGGTTACCAAGTGCAATTGATAACCGCCCACTTAATTTTAATGAGTTTGAACAAGTCATTGGACAAACAATATATGTGAGTGCCACTCCAGGAGAGTATGAATTAGAAAAAACAGATGGGTTAATAGTTGAGCAGGTTGTAAGACCAACTGGATTATTAGACCCACCAATAGAAGTTAGACCCACCAAGAATCAAATTGATGATTTGTTAGATGAGATTGCAATGCAGGTTGAAAAAGGAGACCGCGTTTTGGTGACGACCCTTACAAAAAAGATGGCCGAAGAAATGGATCGATACTTATCCAAAATAAATATCAAATCAAAGTATATTCATAGTGATATAGATGCACTTGAGCGTGTTGAAATTTTAAGAGAGCTTAGGCTGGGTGTGATAGATGTGTTGGTGGGCGTGAATTTATTAAGAGAGGGCTTAGATTTACCAGAAGTTTCTTTAGTCGTAGTCTTAGATGCAGATAAAGAAGGGTTTTTAAGAAATGAAAAATCATTAACACAAACAGCCGGTCGTGCTGCGAGAAATGTTAGAGGTCGTGTAATATTTTATGGTGACCAAATTACCATGAGTATGCAACGCACTATCGACGAAACCAATCGACGTCGGGCAAAACAAATTAAATATAACGAAGAGCACCATATTACTCCAACGACTATTGTAAAATCAATAGAACAAGTAATGAAACAAACGGCAGTATTGGATATTAAAGGGTTTACGCAGGACAATATAAATATCCGTACCACCGACGGTCTCAATATGGCTGCCGAGCCGAATAGCGAATACCAAACAATCCCTCAACTAGAAAAAGCGATTTTGCAAACCAAAAAGCAAATGGAAAAAATGGCGAAGGCCCTGGATTTTATGGAGGCAGCTAAATTGCGAGATGAAATGTTCAGAATGGAATTACAATTAGAAAAAATGAAAGCGACAAACTAATGAATAATTTTTTTATAGCTGTTTATGAAGGATTGGTGAATACGACCTGGCTGGAAGTAATAGCGGTAATAATGGGCATCGTTTCTGTTTGGTATAGTAGAAAAGAAAACATTTTAGTATTTCCAACAGGCATCATTAACACCACTCTTTATATTTATCTTAGTTTTAAAGGACACTTATTAGGAGAGGCGAGCGTCAACTTTTATTATACGATCATGAGTATCTATGGCTGGTATTTGTGGTCCCGCAAAAAAGAAGACCATGTTACAAATGAATTACAGATCTCTACTAGTACAACAAAACAAAAGCTTCAACAGTTTTTAGTCTTTCTTGGCTTTTATGGGGTATTGTTTTTTGGACTACAATTTTTAAAAACCAATTTTGCACCCGATGCTATTCCTTGGGCAGACGCTTTAGCAAGTGCATCCGCTTATACAGCCATGTGGCTAATGGCAAAGAAAAAAATAGAGAGCTGGATTTGGTGGATTGTGACTAACATCGCATCAATCCCCTTGTATTTTATCAAGGGATATGCTTTTACAAGCTTTCAGTTTATAATTTTATTAATATTAGCGATTGCAGGATATATTTCATGGAATAAAAAAGCAATTGCACGCGATTAAAAACATGATAGCAATGAATTCAATACAGAAAATAGTAGTAATTGGTCCAGAGTCTACAGGAAAGTCAACACTTTGTGCTGAACTTGCGACGCACTATCAGACTATTTGGGTAGAAGAATACGCAAGACAATATTTATCTGAACATGGAACAAAATACAGCTTCGATAATTTATTAACGATTGCAAAGGGTCAAATCGATAACGAAGAAAAAGCCATTGAGTTGTTGGTTCAAAAAAATGCAGACAATAAAGGGGTCGGTTCAAATAAATTGATTCTAGACACAGATATGTATGTGATGAAAGTGTGGTGTGAATATGTGTTCAACAATTGTCACCCCTTTATTTTAGAACAAATCAACGAACGAAACTATGATCTTTACTTGCTTTGCGATATAGACCTACCATGGGCTGCAGACGAAATGCGCGAATATCCAGACGAGCAACCCCGCATAGAATTATTTACGATTTATAAAGAGTTATTACAAAATCAAAACAGGCCATGGGGTATCGTTAGTGGCACTGGAACCGGAAGAACGGAAAATGCTATCAAGCTTATTGATCAATTGTTAAAGTAATTATTTTTAAAATTTAAAAATAATGCACATTGAGCCTTTGCTTGTGCACATAATTTTTGAAGACAAAAAATATTGTGAACAAAAACCTGCACAACCCGATCTATTTTTTTCTAATTAAATCTCGAACGTCTTCATCACCCTCTAAGTTGTTCATTTCCCTAAGTATTTGTGGATAACGCCATGAAACTCTTTTGGTCATGGGTCTTGCTGTGAATTTCTTCGGATTGGGTAATCCGGCAATAATCATCGCCGCCTCTGCGCGCGTCAAATTCTTAGCAGATTTTTTAAAATAATGTTGTGCAGCAGCTTCTACTCCAAAGCAGCCAGGGCCAGTTTCAATTACATTTAAATAAACCTCTAAAATTCTTTTCTTCCCCCAAACCAATTCAATTAAAAATGTAAAATAAAACTCAGGTAGTTTACGAATATATTTATCATAAGCCCCCCCCTGCCACAAGAATACATTTTTAGCAACTTGCTGTGTGATGGTGCTAGCGCCGCCACCTAAAGGAATTCTAGATTTCTTTTTTTTCTTTTTTGGTTTAAAACTTCGCTCCATTGCTTCCCAATCTACTCCAACGTGATCGGGGAAAGCCTGATCCTCACTGGCTATCGCTGCAAGTTTAATATTATAGGACATATCCTCCCATGCTACATAATCCCTTTTTAATCCCAAGCCAAAGGCATTGGTGATTTGCGTGATGGTGATCGGCGGAAAGACAAAACGCGTGATCACTACATATAGTAATGAACTTAAAAATAAATACCAGAGGACGCGTTTAATTTTTTTTATCAAAATAAAATTGAATTAGGATTGTACCTCAGGGTTAAAGAATTTCAACACTAAACCTTTTTCCTATTGGTCTGTAGGGAGGATTCTTTTTACCCATCCACTTTCCAATCAAAAAGGCACCGAGTCCACCACCAATTGCGGGAATGTTTTTAGAACCAAACACGGCCTCTTTGTTGATGATAGAGTTGGTGATATTTAAGCCACTATATAATATGCCTGCAACTTTTAAAAATGCACCATTGGTAAAGACGCTTTGATATTGTCCTTTGTCTTTAGCAAATGCACGAATTTCATTGACGTGAAGTGTTAATGGCCCAAGCCTTAATGTATCTTGACCATAAGTACCATATGCCGTAGTGACTGTTTGAAGCGCATATTGTTTTACTTGAATGGAGTCTTTCTTAATCCATTGAATTTGTCCCGTAATCCATTGACGATTACTAAACTCAAATTCTATATAGTTATCTTTTGTAAAGGACTTAATTGTAACGCCCTTGTCTTTTAAAACAAGTACATTACCGTTTTGGGCAACCCCGTTTTTTGCTTGAATAAGAAAGCAAAAACAACAAAATAAAATAGTATAATTTTTCACAAGACCAAATTACAATAAAGCCTCTTAAAACGAACCAATTTTATTTAAATCTTTGTGAAAGCAATGAATTACGCCTTCTTTTAATAGATCAAAATGGCACTATATAGTAGGGCGGCACTAAAAATTAAAATGATGATACCCGAAATTCGGTTAATCCATACAAGGTTTTTTTCCGTTAAACGAGGTCTAAGTTTGCCGGCCAAAAACACCTTCAGTAAATCTGATAGTAAAACAAAAGCAAGACAGGTGCCAAATACAATAAATTTATATTGAATCGGATTATTGGTATCACCTGCGCTATTGTTAATAGCTGCCGTCCAAGCAAACCAAAATAAAAAAACGCTAGGATTAAGTGTGTTCATTAGAAATCCAGAAAAATAGGAAGTAATTAAACCCTTCAGGTTGATTGGTTTATGTGTGCCCGCCTCTCCCATATTTTCTAACTTCAATTTTTTAAATAACAAGGTATAAACTCCAAGAATGAATAAAAATCCCGCTCCGGCAAGTGCTATAGCCGATTTGTGATTTAGCACCAAAGTAAATAAGGAGGCAAATACATTGCATATAAATAACAACACCAGGTCGCTAGTTGAAACACCTGCTACAAAAGCATATCCCGCCTGCTTTCCGTTTGTTAAACTTTGTTTAATGATTGCAAAAATGACCGGACCAATCGAGATACTTAATATCAATCCCAATAACAATCCTTTTAAAACAGGTGCTGTTAGCATTAAGATTGATTTTTTATAAATGCCTTCCAGTCGGATAACATCTGCCCCTTTAATACCCTTGGAAATTTATGTTGTCCTCCAACCTTTCCCTTACTTTCCATAAACGACATGAAACTACTTTCTTTTAATACAGCTACTTTTATCGCCTTAAGCGCGCTCTTTCTTTCAACCGCATAGTCGTCATTCAAATGGATTAATTTTTCATCTATTTTTTCCGCTAATAAACTTTCGTCAACATCCTGGTCGCAAGCTACATACCAATGGTGCGCAAAGAAATTACCAAAAGGCTCTCCCGTCACCGTATATTCAGGAATGGATATATTTAATTCTTCGCTAACCAATTGTATCGCCTTGTTCATGTTGTCAACACTTAGGTGCTCTCCAACTAAACTTAAGAAATGTTTTGTTCTACCTGTGATGATAATTTCAGCGTTTGCCTTGTCTACAAATTTGACCGTATCTCCAATTAAATAACGCCAAGCACCGGCAGGTGTGCTTATTAAAATTGCGTAGTCTTTTCCTTCCTCCACTTCGTGAATCATCAATGCTTCTGGGTTTTCCACCATTTCGCCTTCTTCGTCAAAATTATTTTCGTCAAATGGAACGAATTCAAAAAAGATATGTTGATTGTAGGATAAGCGCATGCCCACTGCGTTCTGCTTGTCTTGCCAAGCTAGAAACCCCTCACTTGCCAAATAGGTTTCAATGTATTCAATGGGTCTGCCTAATAATTTTTCAAAACCATGTTTGTAGGGTTCAAAGCTCACGCCACCATGTACAAAAAAAGTAAGGTTCGGCCAGATCTCGTGAATGTTATTTAATTGATAGCGTTCAATCACCATTTCAAGGCACATTTGAATCCAAGCAGGAACGCCAATAATAAAGCTGATATCCCATTCGGGTGCCCTCTCAACAATCTCTTTTAATTTTTTATTCCAATCTCTTTCCTTGGCAATTTTTTTACCTGGCTTATAAAATGGCTGAAACCAAAACGGTGCTTTTTTTGCGGTAATACCGCTTAAATCACCTGCATAATAACCAGCACCCTTTTGAAGATCGGTACTTCCGCCCAATGTAAGCCATCCACGACCTAATGCAGAAAGGGGCACATCCCGATATTTAAACAAGCTAATAAGTTGCTTGATCATGATGATCTTGTTTCCTCTAAGCAGGTCGTTGGTTACAGGAATATATTTACTTGCGGCTTCACTTGTGCCACTACTAAGTGCGAAGAAATTAATCTTTCCAGGCCAACAAATATCTGTCTGCCCCTCCAGGGTTAAGTGCCACCACTCTTTGTAAATCTTATTGTAATTATAGCTAGGTACTACTTCTTGAAATTTTTTACCAATATGACGGCTCACTAAAATCTCATCAAATCTATTCTTTTGTCCGAATGCGGTGTAGCGCGCGCGCTTTAATAATTTCTTAAGTACCCGCAATTGTGCAGTCCTCGGACTTCTTGGCGGAATACCAAGCGCTTTGCTAATACCCTTGGGTAAATTAATCTCAAAAATCGGCATCTACAGAATCGGGTTTTACTTTTATAGATTAGTTACAAAAATACGAATGTTATTCCAGCAAACGAGCCTACTTTTGTACTATGATTAAAAACACCCTTATTCAGGCTGTAGAAGTAGGTGCAAAAGAGCTGACCCGTTTTTTCAATGGTAGCTTTACCGTATCAAGCAAGGCAACCATCAACGACCTTGTTACAGAGGCAGATCATGCATCTGAAAAGGCAATCATCGAACATATAAGGTCCCAGTTCCCAGATCATTTTATTTTAAGTGAGGAAACGGGTGAGATGGCTTCGGCATCAGATACAAAGTGGATCATTGATCCCATAGATGGAACAATTAATTTTGCCAACGGGATTCCAATTTGTTGTGTGAGTATTGGGGTGGAGTATAAGGGTGAGATGATTTTAGGTTCGGTGTACAATCCCTTTATGAACGAGCTCTATTTTGCTGAAAAAGGAAAAGGGGCAACCTTAAATGGAAGACCGATGCGTGTAAGTAAAAAAGAATCGCTTTTACAAAGTTGTTTGGTGACGGGTTTTCCCTACCAATATTTAGATACCGAAAACGGCCCATTACAAGTTTTTGAAAAGCTTGTACGCAAAGCAATTCCTGTAAGAAGATTAGGAAGTGCTGCTTTAGATTTATGTTGGACTGCTGCAGGAAGGTTTGATGGTTTTTACGAACATAAATTACAGCCATGGGATAGCGCTGCAGGCTATTTAATGGTTTTAGAAGCAGGAGGCACAGTAACAGATTTAAAAGGAAACGCATACAACCCATACCAGCCGGGTATTGTAGCAACCAATGGTTTTATTCATGAACAATTGTTGTCGGTAGTGAATGGCGGCAACTTATAAAAATAATTTATGTCAACAGAAAGAACAGAAATAGAAAAATTAGGCGAGTTTGGTTTGATAGATAGATTAACTCAAAATTTTGAAATCGTTAATGCTTCTACCGTTTTATCAATTGGTGATGACGCAGCAGTGATAGATCATTTTGGAAAACAAACCGTCGTGACGACAGATTTATTAGTAGAGGGTGTACACTTTGATTTAATGTATACGCCTTTAAAACATTTAGGATACAAATCCGTGGTTGTAAACCTAAGTGATATCTATGCAATGAACGCACATCCCACACAAATCACGATGAGCTTGGCTTTCAGCAATCGCTTTAGCCTAGA